>Ga0115003_10001482_pt1 | contig 20427 bp, 19 predicted proteins | sample ArcticOcean_MG_C_7_FD_88736 | JGI IMG/M metagenome (GOLD analysis project Ga0115003, IMG submission 88736) | Marine microbial communities from western Arctic Ocean - ArcticOcean_MG_CB11_88 | ecosystem: Environmental > Aquatic > Marine > Oceanic | place: Arctic Ocean: Canada Basin | collected... | reverse complement strand
CTTTGACGTTACGTAAGTACAGGTAGCACAGACCAAAGCCCCAGTTACGCTGATTATGCGTACCTAACCAGCCAATCAGCTATGAGGCCATTGTCACTACAGCGCTTTGCCTGATGGGGGGGGATAAAACCCCGTCCTATAGGTGGAATCTAGTAAACTACCATCGCTTGGATATATTGATTTTCTGCTACTGGAAGTATTCCGAATGCTGCCGCGCTTACCCCTCCCAAGGGAAGGCATCGACGATCCGTTATGGGTCGAGGCACTTATTTCTACTTTGAAAATGGACGATTAAAGTCATGGCAGAATTAATCAAGAACAAATTTCTTACTGATGAAAGAATATCTAACTAGAGACCTCCAGAAGAACAATCTTCATAGGCGGAATCCCCCTCAAAGGCTCTGGCTGGTTCTCGCCCCAATTATCCCTGTCCCTTACCTTGAGGTAGTAAATCATTGCTGTGACGTTACCTTGGGTAGCCTTTTCAAAGAGGGCATTAGAGACCTTATGAATGCCCTCAGCGGGCCCTCTTTTTATAGCACCCAAAAACTCCTTATACTCGCCCTGTTTCCCGTATAACGTGGATTCAGATATACCTAGGTATATCAGCTACCTGAGCCACTGTAAGGCCATTAGACTTCATTTCACGAGCCTCCTGACATACAGAGTCAGTTGGTATCCATGCAGGCCTGCCAGTCATACTCTGAGACCTCTTCGACGATAGAAAGTAAACACGCCATACAGAATACAGCCCCTGGATAGCGTTCTTGGTTTGATCTCCCTGCCTTTAACACCTTCACCTCGATCTATTCCTGATTTGATTACCATAGAGTGACTATATGAAACGATTGCTTTTAATCACCAACATGCTAGGTTTCTTGGCATGAAAAGGCATTACGACGTCACCTAATTACCAAAACATACATTGCGTAAACTCAAAACTTGTTCTGTTAGTTGCGAATTGATGTAAATACTTAGCCTTTGTGTTGCTATCGTGGCACTAAACTCTTGGTATGCTGAAACAGCAAACTATTGAAAGTAGTAACTAAATTCAACACCATAGTTTGTGGGTTGACCGCCAAACGCTTGCAGGTTGAAGGCCGGGCTGCGAATATCCGCGTACTTTTTGCCACCTATGTTTCGGCCGTAGAGCGCAATGCGCGTCTCTTTGGTTTCATAACGCAAACTAAGGTCCCAAATACCAAATCCGTCTTCCATTCGATTTGGTGTTGAGAACGTATCATTAGCGAAGTCATCACGATAGGCATATTGGGTTCTTATGGTGAGGTCACCTGGCAAACTGCCAACATTGAACGAAAGGTTAGCCCCAACGGTTAAGTTGTAGTCGGGTACATGATCAAATACCAACTCCGAAACAGCAGATTGATCCGCCGCATCAATCACACCATCTCGGTTTGCATCAATACCGTCGAACGAATCAAATTGAGCATCAATGTAACCGAAGTTACCGTCAAACGATAAGTTGTCACTAGGAACCCAAATAAACTCAAGCTCTAGACCATTGATTGTGGCATCAGCTGCATTTCGCAAACGTTGTAAAGGCTGACCGGCAGCATCAACGCCATTACTCACGCGCTGAATATCGGTGTAATCTGTGGTGAAAATCGCTACGTTAGTGCGTAGGCTATTGTCAAGAAACTCACCCTTAAAGCCAAACTCAAACTGGTCAGCGCGCTCTGGTTCCACTGCTGAAATTGTTTCTATAGTAGCTGCGCGGGCATTAAAGTTTCCGCTACGAAAACCGCGTGACCAAGTTGCAAACGCAAACAAATCTTTACCTAATTTATAATCTAGCGCGACACGTGGTGAAAGATTGCCCCAGCTATCTTCTATATCAAACACCTGTTTTACACAACCGCTGAAACCTGGACCTGTACACATTGTTAACGGTGAAATATTAAGTTTCTTTTCCTCGTCGGTGTAACGTAGTCCAGCCGATATGGTTAAGGCGTCGTTAACGTGGTAATTAACGTTTGCAAACACACCAATACTCTGTTGTTCCTGCACCCAAACCGACTCGATATAGTTGGTTAACGCGTGTACCCTACCCGCAGTGACTCCAGAAAATTCACGACGTTCTGTTACCGCCATTTTAGAGTCCATGAAAAAGCCACCGACCATGTAGTCGACAGCTTCTGACAACGCGCCTGAGTAACGTATTTCTTGGGTAAACTGGTCTGCTAACTCTTCGTTGTCAGGAAAGTGGATCAATGGAAATGGCGTACCATCGACATCTAAGCTTGAATCAAACGTCAGTTCACGATAACCCGTTATGGTTGATAGCTGTCCATCGCCTAACGCCCAATTTGCTTCTACAATCGCATGCCAACTTTCTGTATTGCTCACGCCCACTAGGTCATGATTGATTTCATATGGGTCTGAGGGGGGGGTGTAGCCAAACAGACGCTCGGTCGTCGATGGCGGACTTGCAGGGTCAGCATAAGCACGAGTAGATGAACCACCGCCTTCATCCTTATAGTATTGAGTAAACAAGGTTATATCAAAATCATCATTCGGCCGATAAGTGAACGTCGGCTTAATTAGAATGCTATCTTGCTTAGCTTGATCTACTTGTGAATTCGCAGGCTGAAGCCCCGAAGGGTTATACAGCGTCGGCACAAATGAACCACCGTTTCTATCTTTGAACAGGCCGTCTCTAGACCGATGTTGAACCGCAAGTTTGCCGCTCCACCCATCGTCTCCAATCGCACCCTCGACAACGCCTTCTAGCTGCAATAAACCATCGCTACCAACAGCAACCTTTACTTTTTTGCCACCCTCTTCATTTGGTTTTGCCGTTCTAAGCAACACTGCTCCGCCAGTACTATTGCGACCAAAAAAAATGCCTTGTGGTCCGCGTAAAATCTCTACTGCCTCAACGTCAAACACATCAACGACCGCGCCAATCTGCGAGGCAAACGGTACACCGTCTTGAACGATGTTGACCGCTGGGTCGAGTGTTCGAATACTATTGGAGCTGACGCCAATTCCACGAATCACAAAATTTGCAAAGCCCGGGAAGGTACTCACCGGCTGCAATTGCACGTTTGGCGCCAAAAAGCCAACATCGGTTACATTGACAACAAAGTTGTCTTCAATCGCCGATGCTGTAACTGCGGTGACTGATACGGGAACTTCTTGCAAACTTTCAGAGCGTTTTTGTGCAGTGACAGTAATCTCTTCAATAGCCTGAGCTTGCGCAAGAGGGAAACTTCCCACTGTCCATGCAACAGACATAAGCATTGCAGATAATTTGAGCTTTGAATAATCCATGGTCTTCTCCCAATAGGTAATGCAATTGTAAATATTTTGTTTGGTATGACACAAAGTCTACTTTAGTCGAACGTCAAAAATTATCTAAGAGTGCATTAATACTTAACTAGCAGTCCGAATCCAGCCCTCATTTCACAAAATTAGCCGTACGGTACACTCTAAACTCTCTAAACCATGATCCTAGCAAGACGCATGAATGTTTATTCGACATCATTATCTAGGCCTAATTTGGACTGAATTCGAGCTTAATATGATCAAAATTTGGGGGCTATTTGTGTGCGCATTCAACGCCGCATTGCGCGGCAATTTGATCCTTAAAAGATTACTCAGTGTTGCATTTTCGCTAACTCGCTATCGAACAGCGATCGCGAGTTAGCTGCTTCGTAATCACAAAGCAACTATGAATAAAAACACAGAACAGGTACTAACTTGGACCGATTGGCGAGGCCTTATAGGTACTCTTCTTCAAGTTTCCAGAGAAGTTTATGGACCTTCTTTTTAGCATTTTCTAAACGAACCTGCTTGGGAGATTTACCATACTCATCCTTGAAAATACGACTAAAGTGCGTGTAACTAAAGAACCCCCATCGGTAAGCAATTTCAGTTAACGACAGACAATCCATCGCCTTATCAGATAACGTTTCATAACAACACTCTAGGCGCTTTTTACGAATCACTGATCCAACTGAGGTACCGTGACTTTGAAATATTTCATGGAGATAGCGTTTTTTTATACCAAGATGCTTCGCAAGGCCATCTACACCGAGCGTGGAGTTACAAATATGCGCATCAATATACTGCAGCGCTGTTTTCAGATACATTAACTTTACCGAGCTCTTAGTAGCTGAGCAAATCTTGTTTTCTGACTTAAGTGCTGTTGTCAATAGATTAATGATGATGTCGCCATAATACTGTTTTAAGTCTTCGCTAAGATTGTGGTAGTTATACCAAGTAGATATTATGAAATCCCAAACGATAGCGAAGTCGCCTTTTGATGCGTCGTGAGGGACGACCGAGTACTGATCTAAGCGTGGTATACGTGCCTTCAACAAGGATAATGGAATCACCAAAGTAAGACCCAAGAATGTTGGCCGCTTGACCCTATACTCTCGGCTGCCATCAATGATGGTAATAATTCGTTCACCGCCTTTAGCCTGCTTACCAGCCTGATAGTGCCAACTTTGTCCGTCGTCACCCATTTTGATTGGCAAATAGACTAGGCAGTGATCTTGCTTGTAGTCGCTGCTGATTGCGGAGAGCCGGCGAATACCGTTAATCGTGCTATTTGTGTGGCAGCCAATCATATTTAAACAGCCCAGAGGTACTTTTTTAAATTTTCCACAAAATTTTATGTTACTACTCTCCTCTAATTGAATTGAAAAATAATTTTCGCACATGTACGACGTTAGGCTTTGAATTGAATCAATTTCACGACAGTCTCCGATCTCAAGTGTTTTCATGAATGAGTGCATGATCGCAACCCAACCTCCTATGAAAGCTGTGTCAAAAGTTATTAGCACAATATAAAAAAATATGTTTCTTTATAATCCGTATGACCAAATAGCCAAGAACTGTCTCTAAGAGAATTCAATCTAGCATAGCATGAACTCTCAACTATTTAACAGAGTAAACAATCCATTTAAGTTAAACTGTGCTTAAATGGATTGCAGTTGCTCCCTATAACTCTGCAAATCAAAGTAATCACGCCAACCAATTATTTTTGCGCCGCGCACCTCAAAGGTACCCATGATAGGTAAACTTACCTTTTTTTTATCGAAGAAAAATTCATCTACCCGCTCGGTAAGAACCGTGTTACCACTAGTCGCTATATTGACCGTGACCCAATTGCAGTCTGAGAAACGCCACGCGTTGCACAGATACTCTGCTACTTTTTCTCGACCAACAATCGGGCTCATTGGCATATTGTGATACACAACATCATCTGCCAGCGCATCAATAATTGAATCAAAATCCATTCGATTCCATGAGGCTATAAACTGTTCGACTATCTCTTGACTGTGCATCTAGCGCTATCTCCTACTGGAAGAAAAAACCATCATTACCCCGGCGCAAAAAATCACCAGTCCGCCGACAAGCAGTTGCTGCGTAATTTGCTCTTGCCAAAATAGCCAACCCACCAAACCCGCAAGCGGCATAGAACAATAACTGAACATTGCGACCTTACCGGTCGTCGCCATCGAGTAAGCCTTGGTGATTAAAAATTGACCAGAAATTGCTAACAAAGCACAAAGCAGCATCAACATCCATTGTTCAACAGCCAGTGGTCGCCAGTAGTAAACTGCCAGCGGCAATGTAAAAACAATTCCAAATACAGAAAAATTAAACACCACAACTTCACTTTTAACCGTTGCGCCAAGTTTGCGCACTGTAATCACCGCGGCAGATGCCAAAAAAATGGAGGCTACACCCGCCAACATACCATTGCACACAGCAAGCTCTGCAGCACTAAAAGCATTCATCTCAGCGCCAGGATTAACAACGATTACCACTCCTAGAAAAGCACATAAAATGGCTAACCAAACGAAGAGCGAGAGACTTTCACGCAACACAAACCATGCTACAAAGGACACAAAAACCGGCACACTTGCCTTCATTAGAGTTGCTTCGGTAATCTTTAGCGTAGAAAACGCATAGAACAAAAAAAATATCGCCAGCACACCGAACGAACTATGGGCAACATGCAGACCCAGCTTGTCTTTGTTTAAGTGCTTAAAGTCAACTCGATAGACCAAAAATCCGGCAAATAGGCTGCCAAACACATTGCGTAGAAACAGTATTTGCACAATCGACAGTTGAGCCGATAAACCTCTCACCGAAGCCCCCATTAGCACAAGACACATCTCGCCAGCGACCATCAATGCAGCGGCGGTTAGCAGTCGGTCTTGTAAGCCATCTGCGTTATAATTTATCAAAGGCTTTTCACCTAGCTCAGACACGCAACAAGCGGCGCGCGTTGTCAGCTAATTGTAGATTCCATTCAGCGTCGGAGTGCGTTTCATGTTGATCCCAACCTACAAAATTGGTACCGAATAGCAAATGATCTTTACCTAGTATTTGCACTACAAAATCTAAAACTCGTTGATCATTGACGTGAGTATCAAACCAAATTTTTGATAAAAACTGCTCAAAATCACCGTCGCCACGTAAATACTCTGGTGCCCATGGTCGCAATCGAGCAGCTTGATTTAGGCGACCAATCAGCATTGGTACTGCACCGCCACCGTGATTAAAGCAAATATCCAAATTGGGGTGACGATGTAACACACCACCATAAATTAGGGTGGCAACTGCAATGGTTTCTTGGGCAGCAAAACCGCAAATAATGTCCAGATCATATTGCTTTAGATTGGCATCACCAGATGGACCGTCAATACCCGCTGGAGACGGATGAATAAACAACGGCACATTTAGTTCAACACACTTTTCATAGAAACGATCCAGAGCTGGATCATCTAAATGCCGACCGATGTCTGTACCGATATAACCACCCAATAAACTCAGTTCAGTGATGGCACGCTCTAGCTCTTCACAAGCAGCCCCAATGTCCTGCATGGGTAGCGCCGCCACGCCAGCAAGGCGGTTGGGGTGTTGGTTAATATGTTGCTGCAAGGCATCATTGTGGCTCTGACAAAAACGAACCGCATCAACTTTATCGATAAAATGAAAATAGGTGAGCGGGTTTGGTGACAATACTTGCACATCGATACCCGCCAAATCCATCCTCTGAACACGAACATCGACATCCATAAATGCACTACCTTGATACTGCACTCCATGCAGATAATAGTCGCCGATTCTAAACCACGGCTTACCTTGCTCATCTTGTCCAATTTCAGGGCCATAATGGCCTGCAGCGTTCATGCTATCGGCAAGCACTACATGTGCGTGTACGTCAATTGTGGTGGCGGTTTTAAGTGCTGATTTCATATTAAATGCTGCCTTATCTATTTGATTTTAATTTGTTCAACACCTAGAAAACTTGGGCTGAACCACCATCCACCTGAATCGCGGTACCAGTAATAAAACTGGCCGCTTCAGACGCTAGGAAAACCACCAGATTAGCCACCTCTTCTGGTCGCCCCATGCGCCCCATCGGTATAGTGTTAGTAATAGACTGCCGTATTGCCTCGGGTTTACTCGTCTGTGCTTTGGCACTTTGCTCAAGCAAGCTGCTTACTCGCTGAGTCTCAGTCCATCCTGGACAAACGGTATTTACCAAAATATTGTGTGGCCCTAATTCGGTTGCTAAGCTTTTCGCCCACCCTATTGTTGATAGCCGCAAGCTGTTCGAGAGCATCATATTTGGCATTGGCTGTTTTACTGAAAACGACGATATGTTTACGATGCGTCCCCAGCTTTTTTGCTTCATGGCCGGCAGAACTAAATCCGTTAGTCGGCCTGCTGAGCGCACCGTCAACTCAAAAGCCTGCTGCCATTGCTCATCACTAATTGTGTCGTGCGAGCCGGCCGGTGGACCACCCGCGTTATTGACTAAAATATCAATTTCGCCCCACTGTTTATTAATCTGTGTAAACAAATTCAGTATTTGTACTGAATCAGTAAGATCGGCAACAACAGCCAGTACAGAGTGACCACCCAAGGCCTCAATGTCGACTTTAGCTTGCTCAAGTTGCACGCTATCTCGCGCACAAATAGCGACTCTAGCGCCTTCTTCTTGCAACCCCATTGCGACCGCTTTGCCTAAGCCTTTGCTAGCCGCGCACACTAGTGCGATTTTATTTTCCAGATTTAGTTTCATTTAATCCTCAGGCGCTAATATCACTTGCAAGCCATCAATTTCAGGGCTCAAAACCAACTGACAGCTTAGGCGCGATCGTTGTGCATCGTAATGTTCACTGTATTCCAATAGCGTGACCTCCGCCTCCTCTGGAACGTCAAACTTTTGGTACCATTGCGGGTCAACGTACACGTGGCAGGTTCCACAAGAACAGCACCCACCGCATACCGCTTCAATATCGACATTGGCATCAAGCAAAACTTGCATGACGCTACTTTCTGTCAACTCCGATTCGATTTTATCAGTCGTCTGGTCCCGGTCAGTGACATACAAACTTATGTTAGACATCACCTTGGTAATTTGTCATCGGTGAGACCCAGGCCGAAACCGCCATCAACATCGACAATAGCTCCGGTGGTCCATTCAGCACGAATCAAGTAATCCATTGCTTCTGCGATCTCAAGTTCTGTGCCGATACGCCCTAGGGCATGCAAACCCGCTATGCTTTGCAAACGTTGTTTGGCCTGCTCATCGGAACACAGGCCGGCACGTTGATTTAGCTCAGTTAATATGGCGCCGGGTAGAATACAGTTAACCCTAATTTTGCGGCTGCCCAACTCCGCTGCCAATACCTTAGACACACCCGCAACAGCGGCTTTAGTAGCCGCATACGGCGATGCGCCCGGCATTGCTCTACGAGTATGTGTTGAACCGATAAACACCACAGCGCCTTCGGTTTTTTCAAGGTACGGTGTCGCTGCGCCAGTAAGCAACATACCAGCGACCACATTGGTATTAAAAATATCCAACAGCTTATCTTGTTCTAATTCTTCCACCGGGCCGCGATACATATTGGCCGCGTTATTGATCAAGGCATGCAAGCCCTTGCCATGCTCTACCGCTCGCTCGATTAGCATTTTGCGACTAGCGGCATCAGTGATATCGGCTTGTACGCCCAAGCAATTTTTACCTATTTCGTGCGCGGCTTGTTCGATCTTTTCTAGACGCCGTCCGCAGATTGTTACTTTTGCTCCTAGCTTGCAAAAATATTCAGCGGCACCCCGACCCAAACCGGAACCGCCACCGGTAATTAGAATTGACATATTGACAATATCTTTCATAGTTTTTACACCTCTCCAAATTAGGTAATATCAAGCAGCCATCGTGCGGCTTGTTGTATTATTTTGTTATGCGTTGGCTCTTCCAAAGACCCGACGTCGTGGCACAGTGCATCATAAATCACACGCCCAGCGGCATAGTGATGCTTCCAAAAAACAGGTTGTGTTGGCGCACTTTCCTGCCCATTCTCGGCCACAGTAGTGGCTTCGAGGAGCACTTCAATGCCCGGCTGTAAACTTAGATTGCTATACAGTTCATCCCTTAAAGTAAACGCTTCACAATTACTAACAATCGGATCATCACTACAGGGCCAAACCTTAAGCCCCCCTAAAGGCGGGTGGTTTGACACCCCCCACTGCCACGTGCCACCAACAATAAGCGGCCATTCTGACCAATTATCAAAACAGATGCTGGCACCGTGAATAGCCAGCAAATGGCCGCCTTGTTGCATGTGGTTCTTAATTATTTGTTGACCACCGGCAGACAAACTAAATGCACGTTGCTGGCGTACAGGCGTGTACTTCTCATCCAACATTTGCCATCGAAGAGTATTCATGGTGAGCAGCTGATAGTCGCCACTCGACAATGCCGTTAGGCCTTCTTCCATGTTAAAATAAATATCTGACTCAATGCCCAGCGGGAGCAATGTTTCAGCCAGTGTCTGGGAGCTTTCAGCAAACGGATGATAATCATCACCGCCGGTTAGAATTAAGTTTTTACTTAGCATTTGAATTTACCAATTGTTATTCGCGGGGCAGTAAAGTCAGAACGTTATTTACAACGCCACCATCAACCACCGTTTGAGTACCACTAATGTAAGAGCCACCTTCGGAGTCTAAAAATAAAACCGTATGAGCGATATCTGACGCGGTTCCTAACTTGCGGATTGGTACACCTGCAATACGTCTTGCACGTACCTCTGGATTTTGTAAAAACGGCTTAGACATACCCGCATCAATAAAGCCTGGGGCAATTGCGTTAACGCGAATGCCTTTTGGCCCCCATTCGGTCGACCAATTCTTAGTAAGCATTGCTAAAGCCGCCTTGCTTGCGCCATAAGTACCGCCATTGGGCGACGGTTCGATACCGCCAATAGAAGTGATATTGATAATGTGCCCAGAGCCACGCTTCATCATGCCCGGAGCAACTTGACGCGCACAAATACAACTGCCAAGTAAATTGATCTCCAACACAAAACGATAATCATCAACGCTTTGTTCCTCAAATGGGCCAGTACGTAAAACGCCTGCGCAATTAACTAATAAATCAGGCACGTCACCGAACTTTTCAAACGCGCGTTTTACTTCATGCTCATCACTAACGTTAGCCTGCAATGCAATCGCATTAGATAAGCTTGCTGCTGTGTCTTGAGCTTGCTCGCCGTTCATGTCCAGCACCCCAACGCGATAACCACTCTCACTCAATTGTTTGGCTATCTCTGCCCCCAAACCTGTCCCTGCACCCGTTACGACTGCTTGCTTCATTTGTTCACCTTTGTAAATTTATGTTTAAAACCAATACTGCTACGTTATTTATTAAACACTATTGGATAATTTGACCAGTTTGCGCGATCAGTGCCATCATCTGCTTGTGGTGGCGCATCTGGATCTGGGCTTGCCCCAGCTTCGAATAGACCACGGAGTAGCGAAGTAACAATTCCATATTGGTGCTCCACTGGATCAACCTTACCTTTGGGTAAAAGCCCACCAGCCAAGTGAAGCCCAAAGCAGGTATGCACACCAACTCCGAAGGTCAGCCCATAGGGTGGATAACGATCTTTGATAGTACGGTGCGGGTTGAATAAATGGGCGTCCTCGCCAAAGATATCTTCATCTCTATTGGCTTGATGCATATCAATCATCACGCTGTCGCCTTCGGTAAGCGGTTTTTTATCCATGCTCATCGGGCAACCTACCGAGCGCCATGCAGCAGGACTCGCCGGATGTAAACGCAAGCTTTCGTGTACACATCGCTGTAAGAAAATAGGGTCTTGTTGTATGCGCTGCCTATCTTCTGGATGGTTTTTACACCATTGCGTGATTTCATGAAATGAGTGGACACTGGCGTTAGCGGTACTGTGCGGGCCAGCTTGCAAGAAGAACGCAGTCTCTCGACGCAACAACTCATCCGACATACCAGATGATTTTTGGTTTTGCAGCAAAATCATCAAAATATCCCGTGGCAAATCTTCTTCCGCAATCTCTCCTTGTTCAAACTCTGCCAATAAGGCTTTGCGTCGGGCGATCGACGCTTGTAGGTAGTTTTGGTCAAGGGCGTCGATCGCTGTTTTTACTTCAGCCCGCACTTTATCTTTATCACGCACGGAATGAAATAAGGTCGCGCCTTCGCCACACTTTCGAATTATGTCCATCAACTCATTAGTTTGCTGCCGATCACTATAGTCATGATCAATACCCGCAAAATCACAACTCAAGTGCATGTTGACGCGATACGCAAACTCAATTAAGTCGGCCTTCCCTCGCTCCACGTGCGGAACCAATATCGTATTCAAGGTCTTTGGGTAAACTTCTTGCAGGTAGTAACGAACGTAATTGCGGCGAAACAATTTAAGCTCCATGCCCCGACGTGTTGTGTGCTCTTTACCATGCAACGTAAGCAGAACTTTTTCCATCAGCACTTTGCACTCACTGTACATAGACTGGATCAAGTCTCTATTACAAAAAGCTTGGAACGCTTCGTCGTATTTCTTGATTGTAAAAAGTTTGCTCATATCACTCCCTCACTTAGCTCCTCCACCGTAGCCCTATTTATTGAAAACAACAGGAAACGTATCCCACATATCACGGGTATTACTCATATCCCGAACCGGTGGCTTACTTGGATCAAACTCAATTCCACGCCTTAACAGTTCTTGAGCGATTAACACAATTGTGCCGTATTGATATTTCTCGGGGTCACATTCTTGGCCCTTTTTCAACATCGTACCGGCCACTAAATTCATCCCTAAACAAACATGCGGACCACCGCTAAAGGTAAGCCCTGTTGGTAGTAATCTTGCAGGGCATTCGCGCGCTGGGTTAAATTCTTCAGCATCTGCGCCATATATTTTTTTATCACGGCTGGCTTCTTGCAAGCTAATCACCACCGTGTCGCCGTGCTCGGCAACTCCCTGTGAGGCCAAATCAACGTTTGCCTCAGCACTGCGACGTGCTTCCGGACTAGAGGGGTGTAATCGCATGCTTTCATGCACGAACTTTTGCAGCATCAAAATGTCCTCTGCAAGCACTGAATGATGCTCAGGCTTGTCTTGATACCAAGTCATTATTTCATTCATGACGTGGGTAATGGTATGCACAGATGTGTGTGAGCTGGCGAGGAAGAAGAACGCCACTTCACGCATTAGCAAATCATCAGACAGTTGAAGCTTATCGTTATTGTTCAACAATAAAACCGTTAGGATGTCGCGCGGCAAATCATCTTCTTCCAATTCACCATCGCGAACCTGCTGAATTAATAATTCTCGGCGTGAGCGCGATGGCTGAAAAAAGCGTTCATCGAACATTGTGAGTGCATCGTTAACCGCCTTCTCTGCGGCTTGTCTTTCACCCTCATCAACTAGCTGCCCTAACACCACAGCTAAACCAAGATTGTGTAAGACGTCATGTAAAGCATTCGCCTCTTCTAAAGAATTATCTTGTCGATCAACACCTGAAAACACTATCGACAGGTTTACCATGATGCGATAACCCAACTGCTTTAAATCACAATGCTTTTCCGTCAAAAATTGTTCCAGAGCACTTTCAAGAATGGCTGGAAATACTTCATTCTCAAAATAGCTGAAAAAATTTCGTCGGAACAATTTACTTTCAACACTTCGACGCCGAATGTGCTCGGCGCCATGCAATGTGATGAGTACGTCTTGCATCAAGATTCCACCTGCGTTGTATAATGATTGCTTTAAGTCCGGCTTTTTCAAAGCCTCGATTGCCTCATTAAAGTCACTAACCGTGATTGTTTTAGTCATTATTATTTACCAGTTAATTAAATTATCACTTATTGTTCTGCAATCTCATTTGTCAAAACCTGACTGGAAAACTCCACCACTCGCCAGCCCGGTAATTGCCAACTTTCAGCCAACGGCTGAGATTGATCTACCTTGAGTCCATTTTTAAAAATATGTTTAATATTGTCGTGCTTTGCTAATACCTTCAGGTCGGCGGAAGGGTCACCGTTTACCACTAACACATCAGCGATAAAGCCTTCTTTTATTGCGCCTAATTTTCCGTCTAAGCCAAACACTCTCCCGCCTTCTTGAGTTGCAGAACGAATTGCTTGTAGTGGCGTCATCCCTAAGTGTTCAACAAAGAGTTCCAACTCGCGGTAATGCCATTGTCCATAAGGCACAATCGAAAACCCGCTTTCACTGCCCGATAAAATCGGCACGCCAGCCTCAAACGCTTTCCGCAACATGATTGAACTCTCCTGAATTTCATCGCGAAAGATCTTTTGCAGGTGCGGACTAGCTCCAACTCTGTCGCCAAAATCAGCTAAATTTGCCTGAAAGGTTAAGGTTGGAACAATCGGAATCTTCTTATCAGACACAATTTCCAGTGCCCGCTCATCCATGTAGGTCGCATGCAAAAGCATGTCGAAACCGGCTGCGGTCGCATCATAGGTACTCTGCGCGTCACGACAATGCCCCACCACTGGCAAACCCAAACTATGCGCAACATCGCACACAGCTTTAAGCTCTTCAAAACGCCATGCTTGAACTTCGCCAGATTCGGCTCCCAACATTGTACGTCTTGTCGGCAAGCCGCTGACATGCACCTTAATCCAGTCAACTCCTTTTTTAGCCTGACGACGTACTTCACGAACAATGTCATCTATGGTTTCGACCATCACCGCGTAGCCCAACTTACCTGATTCAGGTAATAGTCGACCAGCGGTTCCACCCACAGAAGTAATCAGAACATTCCCGCCCGTTGCCATTCTTGGTCCTTCGACAACACCACCTTCAATGCCATCGCGCAAATCCAGACCTACGTCAAAAATACAATTTGCATCAAAGAAGCTGGTAACACCCGCTCGTAACACTTTACGGGCATTAGCAGCTGCAACTAACGTTGCTAAGCCTTCGCGGCGATGGAAAAAAAGCTCATCATTTGAGCGCGGTTCATCAAAGCTAATATGGCAATGGCAATCGATTAGACCAGGCATGATCGTGCCACCCGCCGCATCCACGGTAACCAACTGATCTACCTCTTTTGCGCGCTGCTCAGCCAGAGCGCCTACAGCGCTGATCACCCCTCGGTCAATTAACACCGAACAATTGTTTTGTGCCTTACTACCTGTACCATCAATAAGATTACCGTTACTAATCAGGTAGCTCGGAGATGACTGCAATGTAGTTTGATTCATAGTTATGCCTCTGTTGGTCGCGATAATTTAAAGTCACGATATTAAGCTCTTACAAGCATTGTAATAAAAAACTTCAGCGAAACTTATCCAAAAATGCAGTCCTACTTATCTAACCAGCTACAACTCCCCGCAATCAACGTGTAATTTTGCGACACACCTTAGCTAAAAGTGAATTGCATGCCCCAACGCCCTTAGGCAGGCCTCGTGAAAAGCTTCGCCAAGCGTTGGGTGAGCATGAATAATGCCCTCTACATCTTGTAAAACCGACCCAGTTTCCACTGCATGCGTAAACACTGCGCTTAATTCACTTATATGCCTACCCACCGCTTGCACACCAACTATCCGATTCGAAGACTTGTCCGCGATCACACGTATAAAGCATCCATCTAAATCAGACCCCATAGATAAAGCGTGTCCATTGGCCGTCAAAGGAAAAACCCCTTGAATCGTATTAGGGTGCTCTGGGACTGCTCCGACACTCACGATTTCAGGGGCGGTAAAGCAAATAGCTGGAATCGCTACGGGGGCAAATCGTCGGCGTTGCCCAGCAATGATCTCAGCCACCATTTCCCCTTGCTTAACCACTAACTTAACCTGCTCTACAGGCTCTGCTTCTAGTGCCGAATGCTGCTCGTCATCCCATTCACCAAGGCGAATAAGGTGCTGCTTTAGCCGTTCTACCGGGTCCCCTAGAGGCCAGTAATCAGCTTCGTCGCGAGGCCGGTATTTACTTGGGTCATCACTCGTTGAGTGTCCTTCGTAACGGTATGTGGAGAATTCAATCAGGGTTGCTCCGCGCCCAGCTCTTGCACGCTCCATAGCCCACTGTGTAAAAGCTCACACCGCTAACACATCATTGCCATCCACTCTCAGACCGGGGATACCATAAGCAATAGCTTTTGCCGCAAAAGTAGTTTGTTCACTACCGGCGACACCAGAGTAAAATGAGATAGCCCATTGGTTATTGGTGATCGCTAGAATAACTGGAGCACGGTAAACCCTGGCGAACGTTAACGCTTCGTGAAAACTTCCTTCTGCGGTACTACCCTCGCCGATATAGCCTATGGCAATATCGTCACTACCTCGGTAGGCTTTTGCCATGGCCCACCCAACGGCGTGCCCAAAGCGGCTGCCGAGATTACCTGAGAGGGAATAGAAGCCATAATCCTTGGCAGAATAAAGAATGGGTAATTGCTTACCTTGGAGTGGATCTTCGGCGTTACTGAAAATTTGGTTAACCATGTCGATCAGAGGGTAATCACGCGCCATTAACCAAGCGGAAAGGCGGTAGGTAGGAAAGCACATATCGTTTGCCCCTAGCACCAACGACGGTACGGCACCTAAGGCTTCCTCGCCACGACTCTTTAGGTAGAAACTTGTTTTTCATTGGCGCTGAATTCGAAACAATCGATTATCAAACACAAGTGTAAGCAACATGGCTCGCAAAGCCAAGCGCAAACGATCAGGCTCTACCTTTGGCAACCACTCTCCGCGCCCCACGCCCTGCTCATCCAAACAACGAATCAACTGGGAAGGTAACTCACGCAAACTTGACTCGCTGCTATCTATTGGCGGTCGTGCTATACCCCCCACTTCTGGTACTGAGAGATAACCGAAATCAACTTCGTCACCAGGGCGACATGAGCCCAGGTATGTAGAGCTTATTGTTTGTACTCAACGGAGGGTCCTTCCATAGCGGTAAAATGAACTTACATTATAGGTTAATAGCGATGAAATGTTATTTACAATTTATCTCCTATATAACCAATATGATTTAAAATATTGCTTTAAAATTGAGTTATGGATAATATATTAAATCTTAAACCCAAAATTGATTAAAAAAACTGTGGATATAGTCAACCTAAAAATACTCAGAGCATACCAATCGTTCCCGGAACTGCCCATGACTGAGCTTGCCGATAAGGTCGGGCTCTCTCATACCGCATGCTGGAAACGCCTCAAACGTATGGAAAAAGACGGTTACATTGAGGGTCGAGCCGTACTGCTTAACCAGAAATTGCTCGGCCTGAATGTAAGCGTAATCGCACGAGTTAAACTAGAACAAAATGCCACCAAAGTACTCGATAGATTTGAACAAGCAGTGCAGGAATGCTCAGAGATTATTTCGTGTTACTCCACCAGCGGCGACAGCGACTACCACCTATTAATAGTCGCCAAAAGCATCGAGGATTATGAAGTGTTTATGAAAGAAAAACTTGCCAAGCTTCCTCATGTCGCGTCACTAAACTCAAGCTTCGTCTTAAAAAAAATTAAAAATACGATGATCTTACCGATCTAAATTCACCAATCAACCTAAGTCTTTTACTATGCCTATACAACATATGGTTTGGTTAAAACCAAACGCCGACACCACCGAAACAGTCGTTGACGCCCTATTAAACGATGTAAAAAAACTAAGCTCTTTGCCAGGGGTTCAATCGATTGTTGCCGGCAAGAACTTCACTGAACGAGCGCAAGGGTATAGTCATGGGATCATCGTATCCTTAGATGATAAGAACGCCTTAAGCCACTACGCGGAGCACCCTGACCATGTTGTTGTTGTAAAAAAACTGGTCTTACATTGCGCAGTATTAGCAATGGATTTAGACGTCTGATGACCGCTTAATTTTGGCAATAGCAAATTTTTTATACACCAAGTACTGGACAAACAATGAAATCAAAAAGTGAAATTCAACAAGGCTGGCGGTTAATCGTCGCCGCATGCTTGGGTGTAATCTGCAGTGTTATCGTTTTGCCTTACTACTCGATAGGCGCGCTAGTCATACCCGTTACCACAGAATTTGGTTGGTCGCGCTCGGAGTTTCAAACAGCGATTTTATTTAGCGCAGGACTAGGAGCGCTTACCGCGCCAGCGGTTGGCTGGCTAATCGATACCTACGGCCCTAGACGCGTTGCCTTACCAAGCATATTCGGCTTAAGTTTCGGCTTATTGATTGCCTCGAACATGAATGGTGAACTATGGGTTTTGTATCTAGCCTATGGCGCTATGGCGCTATTAGGGGCAGGCACCATCCCAGTCACATGGACCCGCATTATTGCCACCAACTTTCACGCACAACGTGGATTAGCCCTTGGCTTAACATTAACAGGTACAGGCATTTGCGCCGTTGCAGCACCTCACTACACAGTCTATCTAACCGATCACTATGGCTGGCGTGCAGCCTATCTAGGCTTAGCGTTATTCCCCTTAATTGTGGTGTGGCCGATTATTTACATTCTATTGAAACCAATAGACATTACCAGTGACGACGCTCAAGTAGATGCAACTAAAGCCAACGACTTGAATTCTGGACTGTCAATCACACAAGCAGTTAAGACCTACCGATTCTGGGTTTTATTGTTTTCCATTTTTATTGCCTATATGGCATTTTCTGGCATAGGAACCAACTTATTTGCGTCGTTAATTGACGATGGACTATCCAATAGCGAAGCGGCAACCGTGCTCAGTATATATGGCGGCTCGATTGTCATTGGCCGCGTCGTTGTAGGTTATTTTATCGACCTATTCTGGGCCCCTGGTATTGCTACCTTTGCGCTCTTGATGCCCATGATAGGCTCCATATTGTTCTATGGAACCCCAAGCTTTTATACAGCTGCAATTGCCAGTTTTTTAATTGGGTTTGCTGCCGGAGCCGAACTGGATCTAATGTCATTTCTCACCGCCAAATACTTCGGTTTGAAACACTACGCGAAGATCTACTCCATCATGTATGCCTGTCTAGCGGTATGTTCTGGGATAGCGCCCATGCTGTTCGGCAAAGTGTATGATCAAACACAAAATTATGATTTTGGCTTTTTTGTGACTGCAATACTGTTCGGACTCGCCTCCGCTATGATGCTTCTAATGGGGCGATACCCAAAATCATTACCTCAGGCCGAGCGCAAATAGAATGAGCTTTTTTTAAAGCATGGTGACATGCTTGATGACTTCTTCAGGGCACTAGGGTAATGAAAAATAACACCTAGAGAGCACCGACGCACAGGACAACTGGTTTCGGCATAGATTGAGATGCTTAGTCGACTACTGGCTTCCTACCTCTTCTTTTCGGGCCTGCCATCACTCCGGCGCAATGGGCAATATGTTCTAGCTGATCCAACTCTGCGGCCTTCTGGCTGTACTTACGAAGCGCCTCTAGTGTGCGTTCACCATGTTTATAGTTGGGATGATCTTCGCCTTTTGGTATTTGACGCCTAGCGCCGTGATACCGGCAGGTCTTACAACCAAACGCGGCGGGGTTTAAGCAGCGGTGCCCCGTCTTCCGGTTATTTGCCGTACACTGTGCTTTTAGGTTAGGTAGCGGCAAGACATGAACTCCTCTGTTAATTGATCGGTAACCCAACGAAGACTTAACGTCACTGGGGTGTTTTGGACGATGCCCCGCAAAGCCAGCGCTCAAACGCCGACATGCAATAGTTGGTGCTGTCTGCAGCAATGACAGCAGTTTAAGAACTCTATTTCTTATTCTTTTTTATAAACTTTCCCAGAATCAGTGTAATTGCTGTCAACGGCCTTGAAACCCTTGCATACACTGGATCTAGCGCTGACAGCAGGATGTAAATGTGCTGTATTAGCTGTCATCGCACCAACTTACACCTACATTAAGAGCATCCTCAAACTCGGATCTTGCTATGTCGATCGGTGGGAGATCATAACCTCTTCGCTGAATAGTGTTACCGGTAGGCTTTTTACACGCTGTCCGCGTACTAGGACACTTGTTAACATGTTATGTTATGATTAAAACTTATTTAAAATCAATGACTTATAATTTATACGTGGTGCAATTAACGCTTATTCTTTTTTTCATAAAGAATTAGGAAATCATTTCATTTTGGCACGGTGCTGCTTTAATTCATCTAAATAGTCGGCCCACCACTGCATCATTTTTTACGCTCCTTAATATACCGAGCGTGATGTGTATATGCAGTTCTTACCCCATTCCGCTCCTGATGAGTCAGCTGGCGCTCGATAGCATCAGGGTTAAATCCTTCCTTATTTAGGATTTCATGCACAGGACCTCATGGACCGAACTGGTATCGATATGAGCTTGCCGCACTTGCCATACTTGCCACCCTTTTTTTAAAAACTTTTATGTGTATATATTTATATTTATATTTACTTTTCTAAAAAGTATGGCAAGTATGGCAAGTAAGCCTCAATCCAAGACAAACCGCAGCTTTCAGCTTGCCACCCCCTATGGCATTTAATGGCAAGGGTGGCAATTCGATTACTCATCCCAGTTAATGGGAATATTGTAGTGACTCTCAAATTCACTTCGCGCGGTCTGAATATCCGGCAGATCAAACCCACGCTGCTGTTTATTGTTGAATGCTCTTCTAGCTGGTTTTGCCGAGGGACATAGTCGTATTATTACTTGAGAAACATAGCCCGTCTGTACTCCCCCATATTTATCTGCTTGACGATCATAGCTTTTGTAGTGACTTACGATTCCGCTCGTTGGTAAGAATTGTTCCTCGCACCACTCCTGACCATGAAAATCCGCCACACCAAAGCAACGATTAGATAGCACCTCATGCCAATAACGTTCAAATTTATTCAGTGACTTGAGTCTCTGGATATCATACTCAGTTGTCTTAGGTCGCTCACGAACATTAAAATCTGCTAAATCTAAACTCAGCAGAAATGCGACAAAGCCTTCGAGTGTCTGACCGTCGCTAAAGGAATCACAGAGCCCTTTAAAGTAATCGGCATCCTGCTGCCGTAAAGACGATACACGTAGCATAAGGAAGCGCCGATCATCCTTATCTATGTACGCAAATTGATCATGATTGGTCGCCGCAAAAAATCGATGTACAGACTCAATACTTCTTGATGGTTGATACTTTTGCTCAAT
>Ga0115003_10001480_pt1 | contig 20435 bp, 13 predicted proteins | sample ArcticOcean_MG_C_7_FD_88736 | JGI IMG/M metagenome (GOLD analysis project Ga0115003, IMG submission 88736) | Marine microbial communities from western Arctic Ocean - ArcticOcean_MG_CB11_88 | ecosystem: Environmental > Aquatic > Marine > Oceanic | place: Arctic Ocean: Canada Basin | collected... | reverse complement strand
CTGATGCCCACGACACGGATTTCGAAACGAGACTGCGACGTGCGACTCTTGACGGCCTCAGCGACTACCTGCGGGCAAAGACCGAATGGGACAACGATGGTGAGCTGCCATGGTGTGAAAGTAGTCGCATGGGAGAACGTGGGGCTCCAATACTCAGCCGTGACATTGCGGCCTATGAAGTCGAAGTCGAGAAGCTTCCAGAACAACGATCTCAAGTCATTCGTGACGTCTACGGCAAGGGGCGCAGCTTCGATCAAGTTGCAGCCGAGCGAAAGCTTCCTTTGCGCATGGTGAAACGCTTTCTGCGCGAGAGCATTTGGGATTTAAGAGAACGTTGCTCGCAAGCCAATGGACCGCCTCGCGACAATGCAGACCAGCGAGTGAAGAGTTGTTTTAAATCTCTTGAGCTCGACTTGCCTGCGTTTCTCGTCGAGCCTCATCTCGATGCCTGGAGCGAATTTCGAGTCCACTATCCAGTTTGTCTCGACTGCTCGGTCGTGGTTTCGAACTGGTCGGCGATCGAGTTGTTGGTGCGTGCAGCATGTGACGGCACGCATCGACATCCAAGCGCCGACGACCTGATTGCGCTGCACCGGGACGGGGAGGGGCTGGCATATTCTCAGTACGTGATGCTGATGCGTCACCTAGATCGTTGCCCGCCTTGCGGTGAAGCGATGACGTTACTGGCCCGCTACGACGGGCGTTCGTTTGCTCAGGCGCTAATCAAAAAGGCGAGCGAAAGGCGACGGGGTGCCACTTCGAGTTTAAATCCTCAGAGTCGACTCGCCCGGGTCGTGGCTCGGGTTCGCGTAAGACTCGGACTTTAGCGCAACAAACACCGGCACCTGATTTCGAATGTTCGGCTCGATGTTCCCTCACCCGAACACCGCATCCATCCCCGAACGCCGCAGCGCTCTACCCGTTGGCGACTTCGTCCCGGTACCAATGCCAAAGTTTTTCGAGTCCGGCTTCGACTTGTGTGCGAGGCGAATATCCGAGGAGTTGTTGCGCCTTGTGGATGTTGGCAAAGGTGATCTTTGGCTCGCTTGCCGGTGCGTCGGGTGTCTCCAGGATGGCGGGCTTCCCGATCAAGCCTTCGACCACGGACACAAAGTCGCTCATGAGCACGGGTTCACCGCGGCCAAGGTTGATGATCTCATATCCGAGTTCGGCTTCGAGGGCCAAGATTACGCCGGACACAATATCGTCTATGTATGTCCAGTCGCGCTTCATGCGGCCAGCATCAAATAGTGTGATCGGCTCTCCCCTGTAAATTCGGTCCGTCACCATGAAGGGCATCATGTCCGGACGGCCGCGCGGGCCGTACACGCTGAAGAATCGAACCGCAGTAAAGTTCATGTCATGCAGGTTCGTATAGGTGTGCCCCATGACTTCGATCGCCTTCTTCGAAGCCGGGTATGGCGCGAGGGGAAGGTTCGCGGAGTCAGTTTCGAGGAAGGGCAATTGTTCGGTGTTGCCGTACGCCGACGATGTCGAAGCAAATACGAACCGGTTGCAGCCGTTCTTGCGCGCGGCTTCGAGCACGTTAACCGAACCTACGATGTTCACGTCTGTGTAGAGTGGCGCCCGGCCGATGGAGTATCGGACGTTCCCATACGCGGCCAAATGCGCCGTTGCGTCTGGGCGGTGTGTTTCAAATAAGTTGGCAATGGTTTTCGCGTCGGTGATGTCTGCTTCTGCGAAGATGCAACTGGGGTGCTCGCGGTAGCCTGCGACATTGGCATGTTTGCGGGCGGGGTCATAGAAGTCGTTGAAATTGTCGACGGCGATGACTTCGTCTCCCCGGGCGAGCAGGGCTTCACACAGATTCGACCCAATGAAGCCCGCGGCTCCAGTTACCAAGACTTTCATCGCGCGCGTTTCTCCCCGTTACACGTTCTTTCGTTTGCTTCAGGTTGGCTGCTCGTCTCGAGTGGTCTCTCGAAGAGCGTCAGTATATGCGCAATCGACGCGAGTGGCTCGGGGCACGTGTTACAAGTCGGCCGCTGGGGCCCAGGTCGCATGGGTACCGCTTGCGATGCGCTCGGGCAGTCGAATTCGAGCGACGGGGTCCAGCGTGATGGCCTTTGCATCAAAAATTAGACATTCGGAGACGTCTCGTATCAGGTCTGTCGAAAAAGTCAGTACGTAGCCGTCGTCTTCTTCGCTCGCATTGTCCCGAGGTGCCATGACGGATTCGCTGATGAATACACCGTCTGGGAACGAGGCGACTTCTTCGTAGCCTGTGTCGACGTCGTGCTTGATCAAGCCATTGAAGGCGAACAAAGACGGAGCACAGACTGCGTTGTAGGTGAAACGATGACGGCGCCCCGCATGGCGACCGTTGATCATCGGAAATTCGGCGCAGCGATCGCTAAGGGACTCTTCTTTCGTTTCGCCGGTTGTGAGGTTGAAGCGCCAGCGATGTGCGCGGGCTTCGAGGACGTTCATGTCCAGGGTTTCGAAGCCTTTGAGTTCTGGCGGTTGCCGCGGGATTCCTCGCGCGGTTGGATTGTGCTGGAAAAATCCATCCAATACGATTTCGTCACCGTCCTCGTAGGCGTTGGCGAAATGCAAAATGAAGGTTGGGTCTGCTTCGAACCAGCGTATGTCGGCGGTGCCACCATGGCGGGGGATCAGCGCGAAGCGGCTGGGTAGGTCTCGGTTGAAGCGATTCGAGTAGTGGCCGTCGGCCAGGGCCTTGGGGTCCCAAAATAGTGGGAGGTCGTTTAGGATCGTCCAGTTTTCGGTGAAGGCCATGTCGTGGGGCAGTCTTGGCCCGGGCAACGGGACGTCAACATAGTTCGTAAGCGAGCCCTCGCGATTGACGACGCCGTACTTCATGAACGGGGCTTCCGTGCTGTAGTTGAAGAACAAGAGCTCACCCGTGTGCTCGTCGATCTTTGAATGGGCCGACACGCCTTCCTGCGGAAAGTGACCGCCGAAAGTGGCTCTTCCAAGGTCGCTCAGATCGCGCGGGTCCAACTGATACAGCTCGCCGCATTGGTAGAAGCTCGCGAGCGCCTTGCCGCCGTGTACGATCACGTCGGTGCTTGCGGAATCCTTCAAAAATGTCCGTGCACCCCAACCTTTTTGGGCGATCGCGTTCGAGGGATGCTCTGTGATGCCGGCCCAAAGGCTGTGTCGCGCGTCTTGCTCCGCGAGGAAGCCGTCCGTGCGGACGAAGCGGTTGGCATAGCGCGCGCTTCCTGTTTCGAACGACATCGCGTGTAGCATGCCGTCACCGTCGAAGGGATGGTATCGCTTGATGGGCTCGAAGAGTGGGTTTTCGGTGTTGCGCAAGTACACGCCGTTAAGATCGTTGGGGATCTCACCAACGACGTCGAGGTTCCAAGCGTCGTACTCCGTGTGCTGAGGACGCCAAGCGCCCGAGCGATAAGGATGCACGTCCCCTTCCGGCAGGCCCGACGTAAACTTTTGATGAACCTTGACTTCCATGTGCGCTTCTCCGGCATCCCATATGAAAGGGAACACTCTATGTCGTGAGCAAGGTGCGTCAACGTGCTAGCGGGAGCTTTGGTTGTCGCAAAACTGCAAAGCTGTCGTTGTCCATTGCCACAATTGATCGTCTGAAACCACTTTGTTCTGTGTCGTCAGTGCAGCGCATGCACCGTGAAGCGACGAAGGAGCCAAGGTGAGAGCGATTCTAGTTGTGGTAGTGATGGTCTGGACTTTGGCGGGAGAGGCGGGTCCCGTCGATGCTTCTACGTTGCAGTTTTCGCATGGTGGTAAGGACCTGACGAGCATTAACCCTTCCTCTGGCAACGTCCAAAACGTCGGCATTGCCGGGCCCGCACTTGCGGGTGCGACATACGACAATGCGTCGCTGCAACAAGTTGAATACGAAGTGAGCGGAGGACTCAGTACGAACCCGTCCGCGCAGTCTGGCGTTTCGAACTTTGTTCTCAAGCGAACTTCACCAGGGGAGGGCATCATCCCCCCGGCAAAATTAGTTTTCAAAGGAAGCTCGATCGCATTCGGAAACGATATCCGAGCGGATCTCTTCGATGGGTTTCAGCTCAATGAGTTGGTCGCTGACGAAACTGGCTTGATTCTCGAGGTCAACGTTCGGGAATTTGAGCGGCTCGACCGGGCTCGCTATCACCCGCCTCGCTGGCAACCCTCGGGCAACGAAACTGCGCGGCTTCAGGCCTCCATTAATTCGAGCGATAGCGCGTCGACCCCAACCGCAGGCACCGTGGAGTTGGGGGAGGCCGATGTTGGCGAGAATACCACCACCGTGCAGGTCGTTGATATCAGTGGGACTCCGATTGTCACGAGCAAGTCTGGAACAGGGGCGCTGCTCAGCGTGGGGCTAGCACTGTTCGCATACCGTCGACGACGTAGCTCAGAGCGTGACTCTGGCTAAACTTGAACTCCGCTGACGCTCAGGCGAACCGGCCGCTGACGCGTCGAGTCAACTTTTCGTGATACGAGAGTTCGGGCTCGAATGTCGGCTTGCCGCCCGGAGAAGGCGCGGGCATTTCGGCGAGCACGTTCAAGCCGTTCTTGAGGCTTGTCTGAAGTAACACCCGCACCGTGGGAACCGACGATTGCAACGGCGTGCATGCGTGTGAACTCGACCCGCTCATCTTGATGGTCGCCGACCTTGACCTTGATCCCGTGTCCACGCGGGCAACGTATGTAGCCAGTGCCGATGTGAGGCCGGTGTTTTTCTTGCTGAGGGCTTGCCGAAGGGCAGCCGCAACTTCGTTTAGGCCAAACTTCTTTGAATTTGCGGGAGCGAGTGGAATCAACTTGGGGGCGTTGAGCAAAACGTCGGGTTCGTTGTCGTGGAGAGAATTTTAAAACAAGTCGTGGTTTGCGGTCTCGCCTTGCTGCGGACTTGCTTACATTGGCACGTTGAAAGGCTCGGCCGAGAGGAGGTCATGCTTTTTCGACCGAGCGCTCTCTACGAGCAGCTTGTGTGGTTCGGCGCGTGGTGAGTGAGGGTGGTTAGAGGTTGTACTTCGAAGTCATCTTTAGAATCAACACTTGGAAGCCCTTGTCACTCGACGCCCAGCCTTTTCATCTTCTTATACAGCCCCTCGCGCGTAATCCCCAGCTCGCGCGCCGAGCGCGCTCTTCGTCCGCCGTTCTTTGCGAGGGTGCGACGAATGATCTGGGATTCGATCTGGGCCACGGTCTCGCGCAGCGTCTTGCCGATGTGTTCTTCGTTTGAGACGTGTGCTGATGGGGTGCAGATTGACTCGGACAGATCTTCAGGTGTGATGACTTTCCCTTTGCCCGAAAGCATGGTCGCTCGCTGAATTTCGTTCTCGAGCTCACGCACGTTTCCAGGCCAGGAATATGTGAGCAGCAGGTCCGCTGCGGACTGCGACAGCGCGTTGAAGGTCGGTGTGATGGCTCCGTCGTTTGTTGATTTTCCGTACTTGCGAAGGAAGTGTTGCGCGATCAGCAGGATGTCGCCTCCGCGTTTTCGGAGCGGCGGAATCGAAATCGGAAATACCGCGAGTCGGTAATACAAGTCTTCTCGAAACGTTCCCCGGGTGGCCTCTACCCGGAGGTCGCGATTGCTCGCAGCGACGATCCGAACGTCGATCTTCTGATCGCGGCTGCCTCCGACCGGTCGAATCTCGCGTTCTTGAATGGCGCGCAGCAACTTGGCTTGTAGAGAGATTGAAGTCTCGCCAATTTCGTCCAGAAAGAGGGTGCCCCCGCGTGCCGTTTCAAATAGCCCGGTCTTGTTCCCCGTTGCGCCGGTGAATGCCCCGCGGACGTGGCCGAACAGTTCGCTTTCGAGCAAGGAATCGGGGATGGCCGCACAATTGATCGCCACGAAGGGATGCCCGGCACGGTCGCTCATGCCGTGAATCGCCTGGGCGAAAACTTCCTTGCCGGTCCCGGTTTCGCCATGCAGCAGGACGGTCGTGATTCCTTCAGCCGCACGCTCGGCGAGCTCATATGCCGCGCGAATCGCTTCGCTTCGACCAATGATTGCGCCCCCGGCAAGACACGGTGCCGCAACATTCTCCTGCCCAGACGTTGCGTTTGTCATGGCGGGTTTTGGTGTTTTTGGTGTTGTTGTTGTGGTTGTGGATGTTGTTTGTTTTGTAGCTTGTCTTGTTATTGATCTTGCCGATGATTTTCTTGCTGTTCTTGATGCTCTCGGTTCAGTCCTTCGCGTTTCGGTTCGCAACGCTCGGGACATCGCAGCGCGCTCCGCGATCACGGTTTCGATTCGATTGTGAAGTTCTGCGATAAACGGTGGACCGTCGCTCAACGTTTCAGCGACGATCACTTCGCCGCGCCCTATCGGGAGGTGATGGCGAAGAGGCTCCGCGTCTTGCTGCGAGGCGAGGATCACGAGCGGTGGCATGTCCTGGTTGCCGGAGCAACGCGTAATGGCGTCTCGTTGTCGCTCTGTCTTTTCGAGCGCGATCACAGCTGCTTCGAAGCTGGCGAGCGGAAGCTCGAGTGCGGCATCGACGTCGACTACCCACACCACGTCGAGGTGATTCGCTTGCATGAGTCCGTTTTGGACAAGTCCGTCGTAGGGGCCGATCCAAAGTATTGATCGAATTGCATTCATGAACTGTTCTCCATTCTCATTTCGAGAAATGCCTGGGGGTGATTTCGTTTCTTGAGATTTATGAGAATGCAAAGGGCATGCCCAGTTCGATTGCGCAATCGGCAGGCGTCTCTTGATCTCCGTCCGCAAGAGTCGGCATTGGTGAGTCCGCGAATCTATTCGGATATTTGAAGGAGTGGCCGACGCAGCGCAAACCGTCACGTTTGTGAGGTAACCCGACCCGTGTGCGATTATTCTCTTAACCGACCCCATAACTACGACACCCGTGTGATGTCACTGTCGTCTTGTCGCCGTAACCGTGTTGTCAGCAGTCTTCGCGCGAGGCCTTCCAGCGTTTGAGGTTGGCCGATCCTCGCGCGTTTGTTCAACGACGCGGGTCGTTCGATCGTGTCGAACAATTGACGATGCGCGATACGCGCCCGTTGCGAAGAACCCAGCGATTCGGAGGATTCATGGCGAGCTGAAAGCAAGCGGGTACTAAGAAGAAGGCCGTATCGAAAAAACGGCAAAGGAGGTGCCGAAGGAAGGTTCAGGGAAAAACAAAGCGCAGACAGGGGGCGCGGACCGGGAGGATGGCTCCCGTCGGCTCAAATACCAAAAAGGTTCAAGAACAAAGCGGAGTGTTGAACTTGCTCTCGCCGGCCGCTGAACTGGTTTCCACTTGCCACAGGGGCAGGACGTTGGTTTGGCCTTCGTGTAGTTCGAAGTTAGCTTGAGCGCCCCGGCCGTCGGTGGTAGAGGGCTTCGGCGAGCGGGGTTCCATGTATAGCTGGCCGAGTTATTCCGTTGCCACGACGTTGCTGTTGTGAGTTGCGGGGTGGAGCAGCTTGCCCGCGGCCTGATCGATCAGGAAGAGCAGCTTGCCATCTGAAGGCGCGACACCTTGGGAGGGCAGGCGGGAGACGTCCGGTGGCCCGTCGAGAATTGCGGCCAGAGCGGTTGCCTTAGATTGGCCAGCAATCAAAAACACCACGCGTTCGGCGGCATTGATCAGCGGGTAGGTGAACGTCATGCGTTGGACCCCGAGTTTGGGAACTTCATTGCCCACGACCCATCGTTCGCGTTCGAACAGCGCTTCGGTTTCTGGGAAAAGTGACGCCGTATGCCCGTCTTCACCCATCCCCAGCAAGATCAAGTCGAACGGGGGGGGAGGGCCGTCCCGCGTGACGTCAAAGGCCGAGGCAATTTCTTCCTGGTAGCCACGTGCCGCCCCTGTGAGGTCGCGGTGTTCAGCTTGCATACGATGAACCCGTTCGGGAGCGATGTCCAGCTCAGTGAGCAGGGTGTCTCGCGCCATTCGGTAGTTCGAGTCCGAGTGATCGGGGGGCACTGTGCGTTCGTCGCCAAAAAAGAACTCGATTCGATCCCAGGGAATGTTTTCTCGATACGGCGCTTCAGTCAGGATCTGATGCAAGCGGCATGGAGTCGAACCGCCCGCAAGTGCGATGCGAAACACGCCGCGTGCTTCGATGGCCCGGCAACTTACTGTCGCGAACTCGTCTGCAGCGGCTTCACACAACGCCTGTGCGTCGTCCAGGCATTGCACTTCTCGCTGCGAAGGCTGTGTCGTCGAGCCACGGGCTCTGCTCACGAAGAAAATTCTTTTGCCAGAATCTGTGCATTCTTGAGTGCCTTTCGAAACTCGGGCTGACCGGTTCGATTGGCGAGCTGCCTTGCGAGCATCAACACCACGGGCTCGTTGGGGGTGGAGACAATGTTTTCGCTTACGCCCCCATCGCTGCCGCTCTGCGGATTGCCGATCCGAATCGCAACCCGTTCGCCGTCCAGGGCTTCAAATTCAGCTTCGATTTTTGGTGCTGCCATGCCCAAGCCGCGCGTGATGACCTTCGCCTGGCGGAGTTCAGCGGGCCCTTTGTCGGAGCGTAAAATTTCGATCGCGATCGGTCCCTTTGCCGATTGAAAATTCATCTTGAGTTGTTTGTCCGAAGTGAACTTGCCCCCAGTCGGTTGCCAGTCGAGGCATTCCGCTAGCCAGCCGACAAAGAGCCACACCATCGGCAAAGCATGAGGGCCGTGTTGGAGCTGCAGTGATTCGATATGCGGGAGTGCGCCCGGCAAGACATGGGGGGCCAGTGCTTCGGCGAACAATCGACGCCACACCGCCGTCCGCATCCAAGCGAGGTCGGTAACCAGGGTGGGATGATTTCCGCCAAGTGCCCACGCCGCGGTCGACACCAGACCGGCCCTCGGATCTCTCCAGCCGCGGCTGTCGTAGACGATACTGGTCGCCATTCGCTCCAGTTCGGCAAAGAGTTCACCGCCACTTCCCGGCGGTTTGTTCGCGTTCCACCAAAGGGCGGTGGGAAGGTCTCCAATGAGAAACGGCCGAGCCGCCGAGGGAAGTCGGCCGTGGCCACCAAGCGGCGCACTTAAACGGATCTGTTCGCTGCTGATCTGAGGCCGCTTGCCGAGATGATTCAAACCTGCCGAAATCCGGGCCACGATCTCTTGGGATTGATCGGGAGTGTTGTCGACCAGCAATACGACGCGCGCTGGATGGCGGCGTGCCATCTGGCCAATTTGATCGGGGAGGGCGTCCGCCACTCTGGGGTCGTCGCAGTACACGATCAAGTTTGACATGCAGGCGCGAGTCATTGGCTGCTGCTTTTGGGCCACCGCACCTGTGTCGGAAACCGAAACGGGTGCTTCAAGACGAAGCCGGATCAACTCCTCTTCGACATGGGCAAGTGGTACCGCGTGCGGTGCGGCGAGGGTCTCGTACTCAAGTCGAGTGTTCACAGGGTTCGCCACTTCCGACCGTCCCCCTCAATTAAGCGGTCTGCTTCTACGGGTCCCCAGGTTCCGGCACGGTATTCAGGGAGCCAGCGTGCGCCGCTCGACTGCCAAGAGTCGAGGACATTCATGACCCAAGACCATGAAGTTTCCACCGCGTCGCGTCGCATGAAGAGTGTTGCGTCTCCCGCCATGACGTCGAGCATCAACCGCTCATAGGCTTCGGGGGACTGACTGCCGAAGGTGCTTCCGTAGGAGAAGTCCATTTTGACCGGATAGATCTGCATCTTGCTGCCGGGCAGCTTACTCGCGATGCGGAGCGACAGACCTTCGTCCGGCTGAATGCGCAGCACAAGGACGTTGGGCTCGAGTGGAACCGCGGGATCTACGTTGAACAGTACATGGGGTACAGCTTTGAAGGTGACGGCAATTTCGCTGGCACGCTTCGCCATGCACTTGCCCGTGCGCAAATAGAAGGGGACGCCCGCCCATCGCCAATTGTCGATGAAACACTTGAGGGCAATGAAGGTTTCGGTGGAGGAGTCCGGAGCAACATTCTCTTCGCGGCGGTAACCGGGCACGTCGTCTCCATGTACATATCCCGGCCCGTACTGAGCACGCACGACATGGTCGTCGACTTCGTGCGGCTGAATCGGTCGCAAGCAGTTGAGCACTTCTTGCTTGTGATCCCGCACCACTTCGTCTTTCAGGGACCACGGAGGTTCCATCGCTGTCAAACAGAGAAGCTGGAGGATATGGTTTTGCACCATGTCGCGAAGCGCTCCGGCCTCTTCGTAGTAGTTGCCACGGGTGCCAACACCGACTTCTTCGGCCACCGTGATCTGTACGTGGTCGATGTACTTCTGGTTCCAGAGGGGCTCGAAGATCGCGTTGGCGAAGCGCATCGCCAAGATGTTCTGGACCGTCTCTTTGCCGAGGTAATGATCGATCCTGTAAATCTGGCTCTCGTTGCAAACCTTTGAAAGCGTCGCGTTGATACTCCGCGCGCTTTCGAGATCCTGGCCGATCGGCTTTTCGACAATGATTCGTGAGAATCGACTCGTGTCTGCCGGATCGCTGATCAGGCCTGCACTCTTTAGGTTCTCAAGGCTGACTTCGATCAGGCTCGGAGCAATCGACAAGTAGAAGATGCGATTGCATGGGATGCCAAAGTTCGGCTCGAGTTCCTCTAGGCGATCGCGCAATGACGCATACGCTTCGGATTCATTGAAGGGACCCGAGACCCAATGCAGTCGACGCACAAAGTCCGACCAGTAGGGCTCTTGAATGGGTCGTCTCGAAAATGTTTCGATCGACTCGCGCGCGAGTTCTCGGTACTTCTCGTCATCGAGGGACGTTCGTGCAAAACCGATGACGCAGAAGTTGGCGGGGAGAACGCCATCGAGGGCGAGGTTGTAGAGACCTGCAAGTAGTTTTCGTCGTGCAAGGTCTCCGGCGCCTCCGAAGATGACAAAGCTACAAGGCTGCGGCTGGAGAGACGCGGTTTGTCCCGCAAGTAGTGGGTTGTCCCGCGAGATTTCAGTGGGTTCTTGTTCTGTAGGGTCGCTCATCCTGTCTTCGCTCCTGTCTTCGTCCGCTTCGGACGTCTCGTTTTTGTAGCATTGGTGGCGTTCGCTGTGCTCCCGACTACTTGTTTTCGACGTGCCCACCAAACTTGTGGCGCATAGCCGAGAGGATTTTTTCGGCGAAGGTGTGACTCTGGCGTGAGCGGAAGCGGGTGTAGAGCGCGGCGGTCAGCACGTTGGCGGGTACCGCTTGTTCGACGGCCGCATTGACTGTCCAGCGTCCTTCTCCCGAGTCGGTCACGTAGCCCGAGTAGTCTTCGAGGTCGGGTTGTTCGACCAAGGCCTGCGCTGTGAGGTCGAGGAGCCAAGAACCGACCACGCTGCCGCGACGCCAGACTTCGGCGATTTCACCGATCTCAAGTTCGTAGCGATACTCTTTCGGAACGGACTCTTCGCGGGCCGTGTTCAAGATGTCGAAGCCTTCGGCGTATGACTGCATCAAGCCGTATTCGATGCCGTTGTGGATCATCTTCACGTAATGGCCAGCACCGGCGGGGCCGCAGTGTAAATAGCCCTCTTCGGCGGTGCCTTGGTCGGATGCGCGACCGGGGGTGCGTTCAACATCTCCGCGGCCCGGTGCCAGGCATTTGAAGATCGGGTCGAGGTGAGTGACTGCGCCCTTGTCGCCGCCAATCATGAGGCAGTAACCGCGGTCGATGCCCCAGACTCCGCCGCTGGTTCCGCAGTCGAGATAGTGAATGCCTTTGGGCTTGAGTTCGATGGCGCGGCGTGCGTCGTCTTTGAACATGGAGTTGCCTCCGTCAATCATCATGTCGCCTTTGGACATGAGACTCGCGAGTTCCTGCACGACCCCCTCGGTGATCTCGCCTGCCGGAACCATGATCCAAATGGCCCGGGGCGCATCGAGTTTCGAAACCAGTTCTGCAAGGGATGTCGCACCGCGAGCCCCTTCGTTTTTAAGCGCATCTACCGCTTCTGGCGACTGGTCGAAGACGACGCATTCGTGACCCGCACCCATAATGCGTCGAACCATGTTGGCGCCCATTTTCCCAAGACCGATCATTCCAAGCTGCATTGCTTTACTCCTGTCGTTCATGATTGGGCCTCGGGTTGCTTTCTTGCTTGCGGGGCGTGTGTGTTTGACGTGTTGTGATGTCTTTAACGTTCTCGGACTTCTACCGCGTCTCCATCCTGGATGATCACGGCGTCCGCCATTGCAATGAACAAACCAGTGCCCAAAACACCGGGGATATCGAGGATTGCGCGCTCGAGCTCCGGTGCATTTTCGATGGGGGCGATCTTGCAGTCGAGAATCAGGTTGCCGTTGTCGCTGATGACGGCGTTGCCAGCCTTGTCGATTCGGCGTGCTGGTTCGCAATCGAGGCGGCGTAGCGACTCCCGACACAGCGCTTCACCAAAGGGCAGTACTTCGACGGGCAATTTGCCGCGCGCGCCGAGTACTTCAACAACCTTCTCCACGCCGACCAGAATTATCAATTTCGACGAACTTGCGGCAACAATTTTTTCGCGGACGTGCGCGCCGCCGTAGCCCTTGATGACGTCGAGGTTCGGGTCGACTTCGTCGGCGCCATCGAAGCAGACGTCGATGTGGCCGGCTTCTTCCAGAGTCAGTAGCGGGATGTTGAGTTCTTCAGCGAGCTTCGCCGTTCTCTCCGACGTGGGTACGCCCGAGACGTCGAGTCCGTCGCGTACCCGGTCTCCGAGTGCGCGCACAAATGCCTCGGCGGCGCGGCCCGTTCCCAAGCCGAGCGTCATGCCGTCCTTCACCCATTCGAGTGCCTTGTTCGCGGTGGCAACAGGTGCATCCGCGATTGTGTTCTTTGTTGTGCTGCTCATGCTTTCTCCTGCGAAGTCTTCGCCTTGATGATCTTTGACCAAGCTTCGCTCTTGCGAAGTGGGTGTGGCGCAAGGGGCGAAGACTGCGCTGCAGTGTTTGGTGACCCGCTAGCCGTCGCCCCCAGGTTTGCTGATCTGTGGTTTGGTCATGTTGGCAACGTGCTCTGCCGTGAAGTCGAACTTCTGTTCGGCACTGTTGTGTTCGAAGAGTTCCCAAGAGGGGACGCGTGTTGTGATGCACCACGAGGCGAGTCATTGTGCTCAGATTGCCAGCATCAATTTGAAAGGCAGCGACTTACCAGCGCTGCAAGATCGTTCAGCTCGGCGCTGACATCAGCGCCGAGGTGAATCCGCAGGGCGCGTCGTTCGCGCCGGGCAAGAACTTCGAAGTCACCCTGGGCCTGAGCGTCTTTGAGTACGCCGAAGCTATAGGGTGCGGCGGGGATTGCGAGGTCGCTTGCGTCGTCGGCAGTGATTTGCAGGAAGACACCACGATTGGGTCCACCTTTGTGCAGCTGCCCCGTGGAGTGGAGGAAGCGTGGTCCGTAGCCCAAGGTTGTCGCCACTTTGCAGGCATCGCGAACCGCGTGTCGCATCGACTGGAGCGGGGCGGCATTTTCGTCGTTCATTTCGACGTAGGCATTGATGGCGAAGTAGTCGCCTCGGCCGATGCGTCCAAGGTGAGTCGTCACGATGTCTTCGAGACTTCCGCCGCCGACGGCTCCCGCGTTTCGCTCGTCTGCGTACACGGACACTCCGTCGGCTTCAAAGATCGGCGTTTCGGCCGGGAGTGAGCCTGTGGTTTCGAACGTGTTCATCAGGGCCTTGGCGGCGATCTTCGCTGCCTCGACGTCAGGCTGGTTGAATGCATTGATTTCGAGGATCGCACCCGCCACCGCGGTCGCGACCTGCCAGCGATAGAACTCTTGGCCGAGGTCGCGTTTGTCGGCGAGGTCGATGCGAATCACTGGCTGTCCTGCCACCTCGAGGGCTGCGATGGCTTTTTCCTGGTCCGGACACGGTTCCCCTGTGAGGCGGATGTAGACGAACAATCGGTCGTCGCTGTAGTGGTCGGGGCCGGCGAGTTGTTCACCGTCCACGGGGACGATGCCTCGGTCGAGTTTGCCGGTAGATTCCGCGATCAACTGTTCGAGCCATGCTCCGAGGGTGCCGATTGCCGGCGAGGCAACGAGCGTGATCTTGTCTCGTCCCTGCCGTGCGAGGGTTCCCATCATGACGCCGAGTTGGATGCCCGGGTTGTGTTTGGGCGGAACGGATCGCGAACACGAATCGACCATGAGCTGGGTTCGTGCCAAGAAGTCTTCGGTGTCAATGCCGAGTGCGGCGGCCGGAAGCATGCCGAAAGCGGAAAGGGCAGAGAAGCGTCCACCGATCGACGGGATGCCGTACGCGATCTGAGAAAAGTTCTCGCTCTGGGCCTGTTCATCCAACTTGGTGTTTGGGTCTGTGATTGCGATGAAACGTTTTGCAGCATGACCCGCTCCGTGCGCGGCTTCAACTTTGTCCCAGAAATACGCTTTAAAGGTGTTGGGCTCAATCGTGCCGCCGCTCTTCGACGGAACGATGAACAGCGTCTTTGCCAGATCGATCTGCGCGGCGATGGCCGCGATCTGCGATGGAACCGTTGAGTCGAGGACTAGAACTTCCGGGTGCCCCGGGGCTGCAGCGAAGGTGCGACTCAAGACATCGGGGCACAGACTGCTCCCGCCCATGCCCATGACGACAACGTGCTGTGTGCCTTCGTCGGCCACACGCTGACTGATCGCCTGTAGGGCATCGGTGTTGTCTTTCCAGCTGTCGAGGACGTCGAGCCAGCCGAGCCAGTCGGCTTCGTCGCCGCCAGTCCACAGACTTGCGTCCTGGTCCCAAAGTCGGCGCACGTTGCCAGCAGAGCGCCAGCGATCCAATTCATTTTCAACTGCGTCAGCGGACGATCCGAGTTTCGCAGTGAGTTGACTGAGGCGGTCTCCCAGAATCGCTTCGCGTTTCGCCGCGACGGTCGCGAGTAGCGTGTCGAAGGCATCACTGAAGAGTTGGCAGCCCTTGGGCAAGAGCACGTCCGTGATCTCTTTCAAGTTAATGCCGAGATCGGCGGTGTCACTTAAAATTTTTCGGGCATCTTTGATGGAACCCTCGGGGTTGGAGCCAAGGGCGTTGCTCGCCGTTCCAGATTCGCGAAACGAATCGAGGGTCGCGGTTGGCACCGTGTTGACCGTGTGCGGGCCGATCAGGGCGTCGACGTACAATGTGCTTGGGAGATCGGGGCTCTTCGTCCCGGTACTGGCCCAGAGGACGCGCTGGGGCATGGCATTCTTGGTCGCCAGGGCCTTCCAGCGGTCGCCGGCACAAACATCATTGAAGTGCGCGTAGGCCATCACTGCATTTGCGATCGCCACCTTGGTTTTTAAGCCTTCGAGAGTCGCGCGCTTTGTCGCATCGGTTTCGGTTTCGAGGTGCTGGTCGATCTGGGCGTCTACGACGACATCAATACGGCTGACGAAAAAACTCGCGACACTCGCGACGCGGCTTACGTCACCGCCGTTGCGCGTGAGGGCTTCGAGGCCTTCGACGTAAGCCTCGGCCACGGCCGCATACACGTCGACCGCAAAGAGCAGGGTGACGTTTACGTTGATGCCGTCGCCAACGAGTGCGGCGATTGCGGGGATGCCAGCCGGCGTCGCCGGGACCTTGATCATCAGATTCTCTCGGTCGACGGCCTTCCAGAGTCGGCGCGCTTCTTCGAGGGTGCCCTCGGTATCGTTCGCAAGATACGGTGAAACTTCGAGGCTCACGTATCCATCGACTGCGTTTGTTCGGTCGTATACCCCGCGTAGAGCGTCGCAGCCCATTCGGATGTCGGCAATCGCAAGGTGCTCGAAGAGCGCGACGGCCTTGCCAACACCTTGTCCAACCAACTCTACGATCGATGCGTCGTAGCCCGCAGAACTTCCGATGGCCTTTTCGAATATCGCGGGGTTTGACGTTACGCCGAGCACGCCGTCTTCGTCGACAAGCCGCGCGAGTTCTCCTGACGAGACCAGACTGCGACTGATGTTGTCGTACCAAATGCTTTGGCCAAACTCTTGGGCTTTGATAATCGGGTTGGTCATGTCGGGTAAATCCTTACGTTTCTGCGGTTGCCGCGAGGACAGCGCAGACCGATGGGTAAAAAGGTGAGATGCTCATTACTGGTTTTCGCACAGGGTACAGCTAGAAAGGGGCGGAAGATGTCGACCCGTGCGGGTGACGATATTGGTATGCAGGGTTTGAAGCTCAACAAAGAAATCGCGGTCGGGAACAAAGGGGCGGACGTCTACCGGATCAGCCCCAGAAAGCGTTGAATTGCCCGCAGTCGAATTTGGGGATTTGGGTCGGCGCAGGCAGCGTGTTTTTTAGCGGGATGGGTTTGCCTTCTTCAAAGCGAACGTCGATCTCGCCGTCGAAGTCGGTGTCCTCGTCCTGCCTGCTGACTTGTCCACCCGCGTAGTCCTGAGCGACGTCGGGGCGACCGTCACCGTTGGTGTCTGCTTCAACTCGAACCAGGGCGCCCGCTTCGTAAAACTCCCTACGGTCTGGTGTACCTGAATTATTTGTGTCGCTAGCGGCCATCCGTGCGACGCCGGATTCAAAGGCCATCTCGCTCTCGAAGTCGCCGTCGCGATCATTGTCGGTGCACTGGCGCACGACGTCTCCCCCACTTGAGTAAAACGCTTTCTTCTCGGGTTTCTTCGACTTGGCGCCGGCAATTTCTTGGACTTTGACGTTACCCTGCTTGTCGAACGCATAGTAGAGGTGCCCGTAGCCTCTGCCTTCGGTGTCTCGCCCCTGACCTCGCAATCGACCGCCGGTGAAATAATTCCAGGTGTCGTACTTACAGTTGCCGTCGCTGTCTTTCTCTTCGGCCGTGACTTGGTTTTTTTTGTTCACCCATTGGCGGATGTCGACACAGTCACTTCCGTCGCTTCGCCTGTCGACGCGGGTTGCGGCTCCTTTTTTGTAGTAGACGGTGAGTTCGATGTCTCCGTCGCCATCGGCGTCGGCTTCACTGCGGACAAGGGCGCCGCTTTTGAAGTATCGCGTGGTTTCGAAGCGTCCGTCAAAGTCTTTGTCATCTTCGATGTGGGTCACGTTCTCGCCGTCTGTGTCAAAAAAGGTGCGCAAGTCTTCCACATCGTCGGCGTTGCGGTCTTCGACCTGACGTTCGCGGTTGCCCCTTTTGTATTCGACGCGCACGCTCCAGGGCGAGTCGAGGTCTAGTTTATGAACGGTCGTCGTTGCGAGGACACCCTGCTTATAGACACTGGCGAGTTCGAAGCGTCCGTCGAAGTTTCGATCGCTTTGTTCGCTTTCGACGACGCCATTCTTGTGAAGCCGAACGACGTCAATTTTGCTGTCTGCGTTGGTGTCGAACTCTTCTTTGGAGGGCCGCTCCTTGGGGTCGAAGGTTACCCACACATCAACTTTCCCGTCGGCCTTTGTGTCTCGCTCCTGACGTGTTTGTTTGCCGTCCGCAAAGAAGAGGGTTGAATCGATTCTGCCATCGGCCGTCGTGTCACGTTCCTGACGTACGCGTTCGCCGCCTTCGAAATGCGTGATGACGTCGAACTTCTGGTCTGCTCGGGTGTCGCGCTCTTCGCGGGACTTGGTTCCGAGGGTGAAGTGCTGGCGCAAGTCGAATTGGCCGTCGCCGGTGGTGTCGCGCTCGTCGAGGGTGACGTTGCCTTCGGCGTCGAGGCTGCCCTTGGTTTCGAACGTGCCGTCGTAGTCGTCGTCCCGTTCGTAGTGGGTCGCGACTTCGGTGCTCTGACCCGCAGGTTTTTCGGCGTTGTTCTTGGAAATATAGAAAGTCTTGGAGCTGTAGAAAACGCGGTCGTCGAGTTTGCCGTCGAAATTACGATCACGATCGACGCGTTGGGTCGCCCCCGCGGTGTCGTTCTGGCGAAAGGTGTCGGCTTTGCGGTCCCCGTTGGTGTCCGTGTCGACCTTTGCCGGTTTGCCTGTGGCGATGTCGAAGGCCACCCAAAGGTCGATGTGCTTGTCGTGGTCTTGGTCCTGCTCACGTCGGAGCAGGCTGCCCTTTGAGTCATAGTAGTTCCAGCTGTCGACCCTGCCGTTGGCGTTCTCGTCGAGTTCGATGCGTGCGAGGAGCCCGGCTTCGTAGAACTCAACGCGGTCTGGTTTGCCGCTTTGGTTTTGATCGATTGACCGCCTTGTCAGGACGGCCGCTTCGAATAACGTCGTGGCTTCGAAAAAACCGTCGTGGTCGGCGTCCAGTTCTTCTTTGGCGATGCGTTCGTCTGAGTCGAATTCGTAGCGAACATCGACTTCGCCATTCGCATTGCGGTCTTCCTCTTGTCTTGACTTGCGGCCCGCTTTGAAGGTGATCGTGGTGTCCAGATTTCCGTCGCCGTTTGAGTCGGCCCGCTGCTCACTTGGGAAACCGCCTTTGAAGAACGTCACGAGATTGAAAACGCCGTCGCCATCTGGATCTTCTGTTTCCTTTGTCTTCTTGCCATGGGTATAAAAACGAACCAGGTCAGCTGTGCCGCTGCTGTTGGTATCAAGCTCTTCGCGTTCGAGTTTGCCGGTTTCGTCTAGGTGCGCGGTGATGTTTGACTTGCCATCAAGATTGGGGTCGTGTGTTCGTGTTCGTTCTACACCGAGCACGTAGGCGATTTTAGTGTCGTAACGGCCATCGCCTGTGGTGTCCGCCTTGCGTGCGCTGACAAGCAGGCCGTTATAGTTCGTGATGACGTCTTTGCGGCCATCGCCGGTTGTGTCTTCTTCGACGCGAATCTGCTTTCCGTCTCGGAAGAACAGAGAGACATTGAGGGCGCCGTCTTGGGTGTTGTCTTGATGCTCGAGGAGCTTGGTGCCGTCGAGGTCGAATTCGGCATGGAGATCGATGCGGCCGTCGCGGTCACGATCTTCTTCTAGGATGCTGGGCTTGCCACCGAGGTAGGTCGTGAACCGATCGAACTTTCCGTCATAGTCCTGGTCTTCGTCACGTTTGCTGGCTTCGCCGTCGACGAATTGGGTAATGATGTCGACTTCGCCGTCGGCGTTGTCGTCGTCACGCTGAAAGATCGGGACCTCGTCCTGATAAGTGATCGTGCTGTCGGGCTTACCGTCGCCCTTGGTGTCGAGTTCGCGTAGATGAACCTGGCCGGCTTCGTTGTACTGACTCCACGAGTCGAAGTCACCGTTGTGATCGCGGTCGCGCTGGGATCGGACGGCTTTGCCCGCTTCGTAGAAGACGAGTTCGTCGTGGGCGCAGTCTCGGTTGGTGTCGGTGCGGCGCTCGGCGAGTTCTTCGTTCTCGTCGTACAACAGGACGATTGGGATGCACTTGTTCTCGGCTGCGGATGCGGCAAGCACATTCGTCGAGACGAGCAGGGCGGCAAACAACAGTGTGTGGAACCAGTTTAAAGTCATGAGGCGAGAAGCGTAATTAAAAACGGGCACTTACTCCGGGTAGTTGAAAGTCATGAGGAAGCTTTTATCAGTCAAGCATCTGTTGTTGTCATTGAGCGGAGGAAAAGGTGACGCGCTTTTCAGCGCCTTCATGGCATTCTCCGCAAACTGTTTGTGAGTCGAGTCGATGAGTTCGAGTCGGGCGATCGACCCCGAATGATCGAGTGCGATTCGAACTTTGACGTAGTCTTCCGGCCCAGAGGAGAGCGGCACTTCAAAACGGTTGGTCGTGCGCTCGTCGATTAGGTCAATGTATCGGGAGACGTACGCGCTCTGTAGGCACGGTACCGTCCCCATCGCGTTCGGATCTCCTCCCGCAAACCCGGGTGCAAGGTATTCGGCTGCAACGCCTGTCGCGACGACTTCGCCTCCGGTCGACATGCCGTCGGATGCGGTCGGAACCGCGGTCACAGCGCCCTTGTACTGAGCGGCGTCGATGTTGGAAAGTTCTTCGAAGGCCGTTGGTGCCGCGAGGTCAGTTGCGGTGCGCTCCGCTGTCGCAGTTGGGCCGCTGAGCTCAACCTTGGGTGCGACGAGATCTGCCGCACTGATGTCGAGTGGCTGGACGTCGCTTATGTCTGCGGCGCTTGGCGTGGGACTAATGTCGGCGCTTGCCGCCAGGGCGGCACTGGTGAGCTGAGCGAGGTCGAGAGTCTTGGGCGCGGTCGTGTCGAGCTGTGGGGCCTGGATTATCGGGGCGGGAACTGCGGCGAGCACGGCCGGGTCCATGGCCAATGGCACAGCGGTGGCGATGGGGGCGGAGAGCATCTTCGGCACAGGAAGACGAGTGGGTTCGTTTGAACCCGGCAGTTCGATCGGCTTGTTCAATAGGGTGACGGGGATGATTTCTTCGACGACTTGCTTGGCGAGGTAGCCCACGAGCGCGATCCCGCCGATGACGAGGACGTGGAGCAAAGCCGAGACCGCGCTCGACACCAGCAGGCCGCGACGGTCGGCTGGCTCGGGCATCGAAAGCCCGGGGAGGCCGCTCTGGCCCGCGGCATGAACGAACTGTGTCCCGGCCTGAGGATTCGAAAGCACGCCGCCCGGTGATGCGAGACGCAAGCGATTGCGACGGCCGGGTCGCTGTTTCGAAAAGGGGCTCATGGTTGGAACGTGCTCTCCTGCGCTCTTTAAAGCAGCTGTCGCATGTGACGTGCTGTATCGGACTCGACTTTTGATCTCGAAATGGGTCGCTTCTTAATGCG
>Ga0115003_10001476_pt1 | contig 20465 bp, 17 predicted proteins | sample ArcticOcean_MG_C_7_FD_88736 | JGI IMG/M metagenome (GOLD analysis project Ga0115003, IMG submission 88736) | Marine microbial communities from western Arctic Ocean - ArcticOcean_MG_CB11_88 | ecosystem: Environmental > Aquatic > Marine > Oceanic | place: Arctic Ocean: Canada Basin | collected... | reverse complement strand
CCCCTTTATCCGCTTCGCCGCCCATCTCGGCTTCGACCCCGAGATCGGCTTCGACCCCGATCTCCGCCTCGCCCCCGATCTCCGCCTCGCCCCCGATCTCCGCCTCGCCCCCCGACCCCGCGCTGCTCATTATTGCCGGGGCCGGTTCCGGCAAGACGAATACGTTGGCTCATCGTGTCGCTCATTTGATCGTGAGCGGCGTTGCTCCCGAGCGCATTTTGTTGCTGACGTTTACACGTCGTGCCGCCACCGAAATGACCCGGCGTGCGCGGCGAATCTGCGACGCCCAGCGCACCGAGGCGGTGCAAAAGGGCGATCCGCGCGGGCATCGACCCGCGGAACTGCATTGGTCTGGGACCTTCCACGCGGTCGCCAATCGATTGCTGCGCATTCACGCGCAGTCGTTGTCCCTCGACCCGTCGTTTACGTTGCTCGACCGTTCCGACTCTGCCGACTTGATGAACTTAATGCGCAATGAGCTTGGACTCGCCAAGCGCAAGACGCGCTTTCCCAAGAAGTCGACGTGCCTCTCGATTTATTCCCACGTCATCAATGCACAATGCGAAATCGAACAAGCACTCGAGCGCGCGTTTCCCTGGTGCGGAGATTGGGCGGATGAGCTTTCGACACTGTTCGGCGCGTACGTTTCCGCCAAAGAAAAACACAACGTGCTCGACTACGACGATCTGCTTCTTTACTGGTCGTATTTGATGGAGGAGCCGGAACTGGCTCGTCTGGTTGCCGAGCGTTTCGATCACGTGTTGGTAGACGAGTTTCAGGACACGAACGCACTGCAGACCCGCATCCTGCATCGTCTGCGGCCGGGCGGAAGCGGGCTTACCGTTGTCGGCGACGACGCGCAGTCGATCTACAGCTTCCGTGCCGCCGACGTCCGCAATATTCTCGATTTTCCAAATCAGTTCGAACGCCGTGCCGAGGTACTCACCCTTGAACAGAACTACCGCTCGACTCAACCCATTCTCGACGCTTGTAACGCCGTCATTGAGGGCGCAGCCGAACGCTTCACGAAGAACCTTTTTTCGGACCGCCCGTCGGCGCAAAAGCCAAGGCTCGTCACGGTCGAAGACGAAGCGTGTCAGGTGGAATATGTGGTGGAGCAAATTCTTGCTCACAGGGAAGAGGGCATCCCCTTGCAGCAGCAAGCCGTTTTGCTTCGAACGTCGCACCACAGTGACGCGCTCGAAGTGGAGTTGGGGCGGCGCAACATTCCATTCGTGAAGTTCGGCGGGCTCAAATTTCTCGAGTCAGCCCACGTGAAGGACGTGATCTGTGCCTTGCGTTGGGCCGAGAACCCAACCGATGCGCTTGCGGCCTTTCGGCTCGTTCAGCTGCTTCCCGGCGTGGGGCCCGCTCACGCGCGCAACATTGTGGAAACCCACGAGAAGAACGAATTCAATTTCACCGCGCTGCACAAGGTCGCCGTTCCGAACGCCGCGATCGCCGACTGGCCAAAACTCAGTGCCTTGATGGTTGGCCTTCGAAGTAGCGAGACCGACTGGAGCGCCCAGCTCGCGATGGTGCGCGAATGGTATACGCCGCACTTGCAGCGAATCTACGACGCTGCCCACGTGCGGGGGGGCGACTTGGAACAGCTCGAGCAAATCTCTGGCGAGTATCCGTCTCGCGAGCGCTTCCTAACGGAACTCACCCTAGACCCGCCGTCGGCCACCGGCGATCACGCCGGGCCCCCGCTGCTCGACGAGGACTACTTGATCCTTTCGACCATTCATTCGGCGAAGGGACAAGAATGGGACGTGGTGTTCGTCCTCAATACCGCGGACGGTTGTATCCCGTCCGACATGGCGACGGACAAGCCCGAACAGATCGAAGAAGAGCGGCGCTTGCTCTATGTCGCGATGACGAGGGCGCGAGAGCATCTGCATCTCGTGCATCCCCTGCGGTTCTATAAGCACCAACAGCACCGTCACGGCGACAAGCACATGTATTCGCCGCGAACTCGTTTTATTCCCGATGCGATTCTCGATTGTTTCGAGCGCCGAACCCATGGTCGTCGACAGGCCCGAGACGCGAAGGCGGTAACGAGCAAACGTATTGATGTACGGGCCAAAGCGTCGTCGCGTTGGTCGTAAGAGCCCGACATGGGTGAAGCTCATTCGTCGAGTGCGGCTGGTGGCCTTCGCGGAATCTGGCAACAAGAGCGTTGCAACGGTTTTGGGCCTCGCCGCTTCGAACACAAAGGCGTCGCATTCGAAACCTTAAATCACCAATATGGTGAGGGGTTATACGACTAAGTTGCATGCCCATTGCTCATCCAAGAAAAATATCCCGCGAATAAAACCTGATGTAAACGGATATTTACACTTGAATAGAATAGGCAACGAATTGTATTCTCTTCCCGTCAGCAGGGTGTTGGCAGCCCCCGGAAGATCTTTCTCCCAGTAAGATGTTATCCGGGGGCAACGCCTCGCCACTGATTCGCCTGAACACGCAACGCGTTGCAATACACGTGGTTTCGAGATGCTGTTTGGCTTGTAACGTCTCGTCATCCATGTATATCTATGCATCCATGCATGCATAAATGACGGGTGACGATGGCGCTGTGATCAATCCACACGTTTGAAGGTTTGAGCCACCGCGATGCGTGCGTGCTCAAATAGGCGCGCGAAGAACTAGTCGCCCAAGAGTTCGGCGGCGATGGTTCGCGCAAGGGTGCCGTCAACCTTGCCCTTGTGCTCTTTCATGATCACGCCCATCACGCGGCCTAAATCGCCCTTTGTAGCGGCTCCGCTACTCGCAATCGCGGCTTCGACGATACTGCGTGTTGCCGCTTCGTCGGCGAGCTGCGGAAGAAATTCGCGAATCACTGCGAGTTCGGTGCGTTCTGCTTCGACTTGTTCTGTGCGGCCCGCCGCCTCAAAGGCGTCGATGCTTTCAAGGCGCTGCTTTTCAAGTCGCCGGAACAAACCCACGGCAACCTCGTCGGACAGGTCGGTCGAATTGTCTTTCTTCATCTCGTTTAGCAGCAGACTGCGCATGCTCCGCAACGCGGCGAGCCGAATTTTTTCCTTGGCCTTCATCGCGTCTTTCATTTGGTCACTTACCTGATTCACGATCGACATGTTGCACCCCCGGGTTCGGTATCAAGCGCACAGCATACGGGGAGAGCGGCTTCAGGTCGACGCGAAATGACACTGACCTGGGTCCTGGAAATGTGGGAACCGAAGCCTCGAGACAGGCGTCCCAAATAACAGGGGGCGAAAAGGGGGACCGAATTTCTAAGTGAGATCGGACGTCGCATCCACACGTCCAGACAAAAAACAGACAAGCGCAGACCAGAACAGCCAAGCGCAAACACAACCGGAATCACGCACAGCGGCTTCTGACCCGCGCGGACCAAAGGGAGATGTCGAAATGAAGGTTCGAACGACACGGAAAAACTGGCCAGGTCACTTTGCCGAACCCCATCTCGCGTTGGTACAAGGGGCGACGCATCGCAGCGAGATTGCGGGCCCTAGCTCCGGTGATCCGCTCATGGTTTCCAGCTCCATGCGAGCTCGTACCGCAGATGCGGTTTGGGCTCGCGTGGAGCGTCTCATCGAATGCGTTCGTGCAGGAGACCTCTGCCAGGCGGTAGACGAGTTCTATGCACCAGACGTGGAGCTAGGCCGAGGCGCGCTCGCACCGATGTTCGGTCTCCAGACTGCGTCGGGGCGCAACTTTCATCGCCGTAACGCAGACGCGAAATGGCTCGGTTTTCAAGTCGAGGGTGTTGGCGTGAATGGAGACACTTCGTTCATCGAATGCAGTCTCGACTTCGTGGCAACCAAAGGGGATCGCTTGCGCGTGAAGCAAGTTGCGATCGCGCAGTGGCGTGAAGCCAAGATCATCAAGGAGTACTTGATCCCGAAGTCGTGCGGTACGTGGACAAAGTTACGATAGGAAAGACGGCGGGGCCTGGTTTGGCTGTCGCGTCCCGCGTTGTAGCTCGCTTATCTTAGCTACCACTCGCCGACATTCTCCATCGACTGCCACGGTTCTTGTATGGGGAGCGAGCCGCTCTTTTGTAGCAGTTCCACCGAAATGCCTTCGGGTGATCGAACAAAGGCCATGTGGCCATCCCGCGGTGGGCGGTTGATGGTGACTCCCGCATCCTGCAAGCGCTGGCATGTTTGGTAGATGTCGTCCACCTGGTAGGCGACGTGGCCAAAGTTTCGGCCCCCCGTATACGCCTCGGCGTCCCAGTTGTACGTCAATTCAATTTGCGCGCTTTCGTCTCCCGGTGCGGCGAGAAAGCAGAGCGTAAAGCGACCCGCTTCGACATTTACCCGGTTGACTTCAACGAGTCCCAGTGCGCCGACGTAGAAGGCGAGGGATTCGTCGAGGTTTGACACACGCACCATCGTATGGAGGTACTTCAAGGAAACTCCTGGGCAGCTAAATGGGTTTTGACTCGGATTGCGTTGTGAGGTCGTCGTGGGCGGGGTCTTGAGGCCCAGCCTCCGACGCAGCACCGTTTGCGTCGATCTCGCTTCTATCGATCTCGCTTCCCGGGACGCAGTCTGCGCGGATACGGGGGCGGAGAAGGATCAGCGCCAAGACCTTGTTCCGTTTTGCAAAGCGCGTCGTGCTTGCGGACATCTCGAAGCAAGTTCCCTTCGAGTCGCACAGGGTCGTCACAAATGAATGGGTCTCGACGCCTTCGCAGACGGCGTCGAGTTCGCACCAAAGCGCAGCCTGCATCGGGGCCGGGACGAACGACATCGCGTCGACTCCGAGTAGTTCGTCTCGGTTCAATCCGAGCAAGGCACCTGCCGCGGGATTTGCATCTTCGATTGTTCCGGTGTCGGTATCTACCGCGAGGAAGGCTTCAGCCAGTCGGTCGATCGCAGCGACCACCATCCGTCTTTTGGCTCGCGGGGTGCCGCTGGATTTGCGTAGACCCGATGTGCCTCGCAAGTGCATCCGAAACTGAGAAACCAACGGCGTGAGTGAATCGCGCAAAAGTGAATTGTCGGTCCCGGCGGATTCTGCTGCGGCTTCAAGCCAAGCAAGGAGTAGGGCTTCAGTTCGACGTTGATTGACCCGCAACCCGTCGAGCACCGGGGGAATGGTGGTGTCGCGCACGAGTGCAGAAGAGGCGTACGTCCGAAAGCGTCGAAGCGCCTCGGCTTCGGGCGAAGCCACGCTCGGAGCTGCCGGGCCAAGACGGAGATTCATCGCCGCTTCAATTGCATTGCGGTGAGAAATCAGCCACGAGGCGAGGTCACGGTTTGTCTCCACGCCCGCGAGTGTACCCCGGAGTTTTCGCGGGGTCGCATCGATCGACAGGCTCTTCGCGCGTTGACTCCGGGTCGGCTTTTCAATCAAATGTCGTTCGATTTTGTGCATATTATCCAGCACACACAGTTCTGCGATGGATCAGCCTATGGATCATTGCTTCCTTAGAGCTCTCAACCTGGCGTCCCCGCATGCCGATTCACCCTGGCATGTCCCCACAATTGAGTCTGCCGCCGGAACACCTGCTGTTTACGAATGCGCGCCCCGAAGAGTTCGCCCAGCTGACCCGCGTGATTTTGGGACGCCTCGGCTACAGGATCTTGACCGCGACTGACTTGGCGCTGCTAGAGCAAAGCTGTGAGGGCGATCGGCAAAAGATTGAACTACTGGTTCTGGACGACCATCGGGCGGAAGCCAACCTGGATCTGCCAGAAGCCGATGCGAGCGACGACCTTCCGATTATTCTTCTCACAGGTCGCGCCGGAATTCGAACCTTGACCCCGCAGATCATCGCTGCGGTAAAGCGACCGGCCGGCTTGCACGACTTGTACAGAATCCTCCAGCAGCACTTCGAGGAAGTTCCGAGGTCTACGCCGCGGGTTGACGCCGACCTCCGAGCGACATGCTCCCGGCGCGGCAAAAGCTGGTCCGCAGAGATTCTTTCGATTTCAGACAATGGCTGCCTGATGCGCAGTAGCGAAGACGTGCCGCTGGGCACCCATTTCTCTCTATCTTTCGCGTTGCCCGACGTAGGCTCCTTCGAGATCGAAGCCGAGGCCGCCTATCAGCTCGTGCCCAACATCGGACTTGTCTTCAGCGCGATCGAGCCCAGGGTCCGCCAGGCCATCGGGGACTACGTGATCGATAGCCTGGCAGCCTGCTAGTCTCTCGGCCCACGAGCCCCGCGCAGTCGATCCCATGTCCAGATCGCGGCGTGCCCCCTCACAAGTGAGCCCGAAGACGATGACTGATATCGAACGCGAACCCTGGCGCGATCTCGACTTGTTCGCCCCGACTCCCGAACACCGGCTGCTGGCCGAGTCGTTGCGCGAGTTCGTTGCCCGTGAAGTGGAACCTCAAGCCGCGGACCACGATCGCGCCGAACGCTTTAACCACGCGTTATTTCTCAAGGCTGGAGATCTCGGCCTGCTCGGGGTGACGATTCCCGAAAAATATGGCGGCGCGGGTCTCGATCCGATCGCGGCAGTACAGGTTCTCGAGGCGTTGTCGACATCGGACCCGGGCTTCGGCCTCGCGGTGCTCGCACATTCGATCCTCTTTGCCCAAAATTGTTACGTCAATGGCAACGAAGAACAGCGCAGGCGGATCCTGCCCAAGGCCGTCAGTGGTGAATGGATCGGTGGCTTGTGCATGACCGAGCCCGGCGTCGGGACGGACGTGATGGGCATGACGACGACTGCCACTGCGGATGGCGACGACTACATCATTACCGGAGTGAAGACGTTCATCACAAACGGCGGAATCGACGAAAATACCCTTGGCGACGTCTTCATTGTTTACGCGACCACCGGCCCCCGGGAAATTAGTTCGTTTTTGGTCGAGAAGGGGATGGACGGCTTCGCGCTTGGGCAGAAGTGGGTGGACAAGCTTGGCATGCGCGCTTCGTACACGACCGAGCTTGTCTTCAACGACGTTCGCGTACCCAAGGCGAACCTGCTCGGTGAGATTGGCGAAGGTACAAAGCACATGATGCGAAACCTCGAAATCGAAAGGTTGGCCTTGGCCGCCCAAGCGACAGGGATCGCCCAAAGGTCGCTTCAGGTGATGACTGGCTACGCCAATGAACGAAAGGCTTTTGGCAAACCGATTCGAGACTTCGGCCAGATTCAACGTTATATCGCCGAGACCTTTGCCGAATGGCGCTCGGCGCGAAGCTTCGTCTACGACACGGCGCGCCGCATCAACCTTGCAAGCACCGGCCAGCGCGTAGACGCCGATGCGACGAAGCTCTTTGCCGCACAGGTTGGCAAGCGCGCGGCCGACGCCGCCATGCAAGTGCTGGGTGGCAACGGTTATATGGGGGAGTACGTGGTCGAACGATTGTGGCGCGATGCCAAGTTACTCGAAATCGGCGGCGGCACCCTCGAAGCGCATCACAAAAACCTGACCAAAGATCTGTGTGGAGATCCTTCTTTGCTTTCGTAGCCACTCGCTTCGCCCTGTCTCGCAATGAGATACTCCGCACCAATCTCACCACGCTGTCGAGACCTTCGACACGCCGTGGTCTTTAACCAGTAGAAAGAACATCTGATGGAATCCAAAAACGAAGAAGCTGCTGACGCTGACGGCACTTCGACCCGAAGTCTTCGCGCCGAAGTCGAGCGCCGACGTACCTTCGCCATTATTTCTCACCCCGATGCGGGCAAAACGACGCTCACCGAAAAACTATTGTTGTTCGGGGGTGCTGTGAGAGAGGCGGGGTCCGTACGCGGTCGCCGCTCGGACAAGCACGCAAAGAGCGACTGGCTCGAACTCGAAAAACAGCGCGGCATTTCGGTGAGTAGCTCGGTGATGCATTTCGACTATCGAGGCTTTCGGGTCAATATCCTCGACACGCCGGGCCATAAAGATTTCAGCGAAGACACGTATCGCACGCTTACGGCCGCCGACAGCGCGGTGATGTTGATCGACGGTGCAAAGGGCGTTGAGAACCAGACACGCAAGCTATTCGAAGTCTGCCGCATGCGCGGGATCCCGATCTTTACCTTCGTCAACAAGATGGACCGCTTCGGTCGCGACCCCCTCGACCTCATGAGTGAGATCGAAGAGGTACTCGGGATCGACGCCGTTCCGGTGAATTGGCCCGTTGGGGAGGGCAAGGACTTCCGCGGGGTGTACGACCGGCTGGGGGATCGGCTGATCATGTTTTCGGGAGGCAACCATGGGCGCACACTGCTCGACGAGAACATCATCGAGGGTGGCCTCGGGAGCGACGCGTTTAACGAGGCACTCGGGATTCACGCCGGCGAGCTCACCGATGCACTCGAGCTGCTCGACGGGGCCGGTGCGGAGTTTGACATCGAACGTGTACGGGCAGGTGAACTGACGCCGATGTTCTTTGGAAGCGCGCTCACCAACTTTGGCGTGTCGCCGTTACTCGAGCGCTTTCTCGAAATGGCGCCGTGTCCAACTGCGCGAGAGTCTGACAAAGGGATGGTCGAACCTGATTCGAACGACTTCTCAGGTTTTGTCTTCAAGATTCAGGCGAACATGGACAAAGACCATCGCGATCGCATCGCGTTCGTGCGCGTATGTTCCGGACGCTTTATGGCGGGCAAGTCGACGCGTCACGTTCGCACGAACAAACCCATTCGTCTGGCGAATTCGACGCTCTTGATGGGACGAGACCGGGAAGAAGTCTCCGAAGCATTCCCTGGCGATGTGGTGGGCTTGTTTGATCCGGGGGTATTCGGGATCGGCGACACCCTCAACGACAAGGGAAACTTCAACTATCCCGGTATCCCGAGTTTTTCACCCGAATGTTTTGCACGGGTTGAAGTTGCAGCAGTGGGGAAACGCAAGTCTCTGGAAAAGGGCATCGATCAGCTGGTTCAAGAAGGAGCGGTTCAGTTGTTTCGCGAACCGGGTGGTGGCTCCGCGACGTTGATCCTCGGTGCGATCGGACAATTGCAGTTCGATGTATTTCAACATCGGCTGGCGAGTGAGTACGGAGTAGAGCCCGGGCTGTCGCCGCTCGACTACAAGCTCGCAAGGTGGCCTCAGGCAGATTTCGATACCGAGATTTTTCGTTTCTCGGAACGCGTGCGAGTTTACGAAGACCGAGAGGGAAGGGCGGTGTTGCTGGCGAAGAGCGAATGGGATCTAAAGCGGGTCGAGGAAAAATATCCCGAACTCAAGCTCGCGGAAACAGCCGACCCCTCGCGGCTCGCTACGAGTGGCGCATAGATTTTTGGGCAGGTCTTCGCTCTGAGCTTTGCCCAGACCGTGGCCGGTCCCCTTGCGTAGGCCGTCACCGCTTAGGGCCCGCTAGGCCGAAGTACGCTCCATCACTGCGCGAACGATGAGTGGCCATGCGATCGTGGCGTCGGCGAAGACTTCCGCAAAACAGCCGCCTTCTGCTTCGGGGACGAACTTGCCCCAAGAAACGCCTTCCGTGTAACTGCAGCCGGAAAGGCCGCCCCAATGCACGGGCTCTGGACAGATTCGAACCGCGTATTTGTAGCGGCGAACGGGTTGATCGAGCCCGAGGCGTTCGGCGGAGATCTCAAGGTAGGGTCCCACCTGCTGTGCCCAGTTGCGCGGGACGCCGCCCCCGATCGTAAAGATCCCCAGCGTTTCGTGTTCGTTGACGCGCTTGGCAAAGTCGTTCAGGTCGAGAAACGGATCGAAGCCGACTGTTTGTTTTCCGTTTTGTGTGCGTTGCTGATTGAATACCGCGAGGTCGAGCCCGAGCTCCGAGTCGGTGAATGCGGGGACGTAGATCGGGATGTTTCGCTCGGCGGCGACGCCGAGGATCGCGCGACCTTTGACATTTGCATTGAGGTGCTGGCCGATCTGTTCGAGAATGGTTCGACTCGATAAGACGGTTCCACCGGGTGTGTCACGAAAGGTGTGGCTCAAGATCGAATAGGCATCGTCGAGGTTTTGCTCGAGTTCGATGGTGTCGTAGACGCGGTTGTAGCCGCGCTCGAAAAGCGTGGTGTCGTCAAGCGACGGACGGTGTTTGAAGTGCTGCATCCCCGCGCCTTCGACCAAGCCGTGGGTCATCAGGGCGCCGGTTGTGACGATGGCTTGCACCCATCCCCGCTCCATCATCTCGCACAAGATCAGCCCTTGTTTGGCGATTGTCATGGCTCCTGAGATGGTGACGACGCGAAAGCAGTCGTCGTCGCGGACCATGGTTTCAAGCACATCGGCGGCTTCGCCAAGACTTCGTCCGCCAAAAGCGGTGTTCGCCATGCCGCGAACAAGCGCGTCCACGGTGTCGCTCGCAGCAAGATCCAGTGGCTCGAGCGGTTCGAGCCCGTCGTCGTGCCCTTTGCGATACTTACTCTTGCTCCGAAGCTGGGACATTGGGTCTCCGAATTTATGGGGTGTGTCGGTTGAACGGCCGCATTGTAGCGACTGAATGGTCGCCCGTGGCTGTGGAGTGGGGGCTCGCAGAGCTTGTCGGGGCGGACGTTTTGCGGGATCGTCCCGGCCCACCTCGCGCTTGGCGCTGTGGCTGGGGGGGCGTGAAAATGCACGCCGTGGCTTCGGGGTAGTGTCGGGCTGGTTTTGTGAAAGTTTATGCGGGGAAGTGAACGATCGTGACAGATCATTTGAAAGTATTGGGTGGCGACGTCGTTCCTTCGCTGGACATTGATGGGTTGCGCGAGCGCGCAGCGCTTGGGCTCGAACGTGCGTTGGGTTTCGTAGAGCAACACGGCAGTGCATTGTCCAAGTTGCGAGCGCATATCATGGTCGGGATCGAGCCGGTCTCGCAGGGCCTTGCATGTCTCGCCGATCAACAGACTCCCGCGGGTTCGATTCTGAACGTAGGCCAAGTGTTTTCCGGTCCGATTACCCGCAACTTGCTGGCCTTTGACCCTGAAGGCGAAATTCGCGGGACGCTCGAAGCCCTGTCGGTGCTCGCAGATTGGTCACACCTGTACGATGCCCCCTGTGATCGCGCAGTCGAGTTTTTGTACAGAGCTCAGCAAGCAGACGGGGGGTACGGTGGCGCGAGAGAAGTGTCGGTCGATTCGCCTGAGCGAGTCTTCACGACCGGAATGCTTGCGGGCTTCCTCGGTCGAACGCGCAGTGTGCGCCCCGAGACGCTAACGGCGGCGGGGCTCTACATGAACCGCTTCTGGTCCGTCGATTACATCCGTCAAAACGCGTGGCCCTCCGTCGCGTCCTTCACCCACTATTTTACAAACGTGCACGACGAAGAAGGCGAAGCTGCGCTGCCTTGGTGCGCCCGCGAACTTGAGCGCGGTGGGCTCGTCGGGGAGTACAGCGCGTCGGAACAGCTTCGCGTTCTCTTCTACTGCGAAGCGGAGGCGCTGCCGGGGGTCGAGTTCAACACCAACGCGTTGCTGGACCAGTTGCTAAACGAACAGTGCGACGATGGGAGTTGCCCAGCCATTTTCCCAGCGGAGGACCCTGCCGAGGAACGCGTCGGACCGACCCTAGACGGCATGCTGTTCATGCTTCGGTTGTGCCGGGCTGGCGGGCAGTAGACGTTTTTGAACGTCGGTCGGTGTCATGGCGCAGCCATCTGCTCGGCCACGCTGTCTTAGTAGGCGCCGGCCAACTTCGAATGATCCCAGGTCACGAACCGTTCGGGTTGAATCACGATGGCGGTCTTCTTTGCCACCATTGAAGCGGTGGCTTTTTCGAGTAAGTCGACCGGCACTTCGGGTTGGTTGCGGACGAGCACGAGCATGTGGAGGCGGTGCACTTCTTCGTGCTCTTGCACCAACCGCGCGGTGCCTTGAATCGAAACGCCTTTGAGGTCGTTGTATTCGTCGCCGTCTTCGAATAACACGCTAATTCGCGCGTCTCGTTCGAGGTTCACGATTTTTTGTGACTTGGTGAAGGTCTCGAGTACGACTCGACCGTCATCAATCGCGAACCACAGGGGCATGATGTGGGGTGTGCCGTCCTTATTGATGGTCGCCACCTGAACCGTCTTCTGTGACTCAATGAATTTCCAAATTTCTTCTTCGCTCATTTTTATGAGGTCGCGGCGCTTGGGCACGGTGGACTCCCGGTTTGTGTTTTGAGGTTTGAGTGGGGCGGTTCGCTTCCATTGCGTCAAAAGCGAGCGAACGGTATCCGCTTAGTCTGGAAACATCCCGTTCTTTGTGTGCTTTAGGCGTGCCGGTATGAACCCGGCCTGACACGTGATGGGCATGCGAGCAGACACCGCAGGGGGCCGATGTTATGATCGTTTTATCTGAAGGATGAGGGCACGGTCGGGTACAGCGCGCCGTGCATGCGCATCCCATGTGACCCAACCCAACCCGACTCACGAAGGACCCCTAGATGGAATTCAATCTCGCAGATTTATTTGAAAACGCGGTCGACCACTTCGGAGAGCGCGAATACGTTGTCGCAGATGGGAAGCGCTGCACGTACGCCGAGATGGACGCTCGTGCCAACCGACTTGCGCACCACCTTGCGGCGAATGGCGTCGGTGCCGGAGATCACGTTGGAATTTACGCCTACAACTCCATCGAATGGGTTGAGACGCTGTGGGCTGTGTTCAAAATTCGCGCAGTCTGGGTGAACATCAATTTTCGCTACGTCGAGGACGAGCTTGCCTACATCTTTGACAACGCTGACCTGAAGGCGCTGGTTGTGGCGCGCGAGTTTTGTCCCCGCGTTGCTGCGGTGCGTGAGAGCCTCAACGTACTGAAGCACGTGGTTGTGATTGACGACGGTACCGAGACCGTTGCCCCCAGCGGGTTTATATCGGTCGACTATGAAGAGGCGATCGCCGGTGGTTCACCGGAGCGGGACTTTGGACCGCGCTCCCCCGACGATCACTACATCCTTTATACGGGCGGAACGACGGGGATGCCGAAGGGCGTGGTCTGGCGGCACAAGGATGTGTTCTTTGCACTGGGTGGTGGCAACGACGCCCAGACGGGCGAACGCGTCGAACGCCCCGAAGACATAATCGAATGGGCGAAGCGCGATCCAAATCAACGCTGCACGTTGCCGATCGCGCCGCTGATGCACGGCGCATCACAGTGGGCGGTGATGGGCGGGAGTTTCGTCGGTGGGAAGATTGTGTTGATCCCAAAGTTCGACGCTTCAGAAGTCTGGCGACTGGTTGAGGAAGAAAAAGTCGGGGTCCTCATGATCACCGGCGACGCCATGGGGCGTCCCCTCGTGGAAACCCTGTCAGGGGACGGCGACGACCGAGACATCTCGTCGCTATTCCTCGTCGTGAGCACGGCAGCCGTTTTCTCACCGACTGTAAAAGATGACTTCTTCGAATATCTGCCGAACCTGCTCATCATTGACAGCATTGGTGCTTCTGAAAGCGGAAACAACGGCATGGCGCTGATCACCAAAGGAAACACCGCGATGCTCGGTGGGGGCCCAACGGTGAAGGCGGGCCCAGACACCACCGTGCTCGACGAAAATCTGGAGCCTGTAAAGGCGGGGTCGGGGATCCGCGGCAAGGTTGGGCGCAGCGGCGACATCCCGATCATGTACTACAAAGACCCGGAGAAGACCGCGGAGACATTTGTGACTGCGAAGGACGGTCGTCGCTACGCGGTACCCGGTGACTGGGCGATGCTCGAAGAAGACGGCACGATCACATTACTGGGGCGCGGGTCGGTTTCGATTAACTCGGGTGGCGAGAAGATCTACCCCGAAGAGGTCGAAGCTGCGGTCAAAGATTTCCCTGACGCTTACGACGCAGTGGTGGTTGGTGTTCCGGACGAACGCTTCGGCAGTCGTGTGGCCGCGGTGGTGCAACCCCGTGACGGCGCGACCGTTGAACTCGAAGCATTGCAGAATCACTGTCGGACCAAGATCGCCGGCTACAAGATCCCGCGCGAGCTTCACATTGTGGACGCCATCGAGCGGTCGCCGAGTGGCAAGCCCGACTACCGTTGGGCCAAAAGCATCGCAACCGGAGAGGCGTAGCCAGCGTCATGTACAATCTGGCTCGACTCCACGAAGCGGTCGCTGAGGTACTCCCCGACAACGAGTGCATCGTCTTCCGCGATCGCCGCTTTACGTGGCGCGAAGTCACCGACCGCACTCGGAGTCTCGCATCCGTGCTCGCCGCCGCCGGCTTGGGATGTCACACCGAACGCGATGCGCTGTCGAACTGGGAGTCTGGTCAAGATCACGTCGGCCTGTATCTCTATAACGGCAATGAGTATCTCGAAGGCATGTTGGGCGCATTCAAGGCCCGCTGCGCACCGTTCAACGTCAATTATCGCTACGTCGAAAAAGAACTTCTGTATCTCTTCGAAAATTCGCAAGCCAAAGCGATCATCTATCACGCAGCTTTTGCCCCCGTGCTCGAGCAACTTCGTGAACAGCTTTCTGGTGTAAAACTTTGGCTTCAAGTTGCGGACGAGTCGGGCAATGCGCTGTTGCCAGGCGCTGTCGATTACGAGGAAGCCCTCGCGGCCGCGACTCCAAAGCCCTTGTCTCCTGCGCTTTCGAACGACGATCTCTACATCTTGTACACCGGCGGAACGACCGGGATGCCCAAGGGCGTGATCTGGCGCAACGAGGACATTTACAAAGGCGCGCTCGCTTCGGGTGGCGTCCCCGAGTCCCTCAAGCAGTTTCAGGAACGCGTGAAAGCGCGCCGACCCTTTCGTGCCCTGCCGACGCCTCCGCTGATGCACGGCGCTGCGCATTGGGTTGCGTTCAATATGTGGCACGTCGGCGCCACGGTGGTGATTCAGTCGGAAGTTGAGCGACTCGATCCCGACGACATCTGGTCGACGGTGGAGCGCGAACGTGTGAACGCCATCACGATCGTTGGCGATGCGTTTGCGCGGCCTCTTCTGGATCAACTTGCAAAGAAGAAATACGACCTGTCGAGCCTGACGTTGGTTACTTCCGGGGGCGCCATCTTTACCGCCGCGCTGAAGCAAGAATTTTTGGATGCAGTTCCGCAAATCAAGATTTTGGATGCATTGGGTTCATCGGAAACGGGTTCGCAGGCGACCCACTATTCGACCAAAGAGACCGGGGCGACGACCGGCAACTTCGATATGTCGGACCAGAACGACGTGCTTCGAGACGACCTCACGGGCGTGGTCGAAGCTGGGTCGAATGACATCGGTTGGCTCGCAAGGCGTGGACACGTGCCGCTCGGATACTTCGAGGATGAAGCGAAGACTGCGAAGACGTTTCCCGAAATTGAGGGCGTTCGATATTCGGTTCCCGGCGATCGTGCGATGCTCGAGGCAGATGGGCGCTTGAAGCTCCTGGGCCGCGACTCCGTCACCATCAACAGCGGTGGCGAGAAGATCTTCGCAGAAGAAGTGGAACTCGCGATCAAAGGCCACCCCGGTGTTTACGACGCGGTGGTCTGCGGCACCCCGAACGCACGGTTCGGAAGCCAGGTTACCGCGATCGTTCAGCTCCGGGCAGGAAGCCAGGTGAATGAGGACGCGTTGAAGGCGCATGCCAATCAATCGATCGCGAGGTACAAGCTTCCCCGGACCGTCCTATTCGCGGACACCATCGTTCGTGCGCCGAGCGGCAAGGCGGACTACCGCTGGGCACGCGGTTACGCAATGGTTGAACTCGGGCTCGAGGAATAGCAGAGCGTTTTCGTTCCACGCTCGGACATCACCATCACCATCACCATCACCATCACCATCGCAAAGAGGAGACACACATGCCGGACGTTCTTGTAGAGAAGAAGGACTACATCGGAACCGTGACCTTCAATCGTCCCGATCGCATGAACACGATCTCTGGCGCGATGCTTTCCGAGTTCAGTCAGGCGTTGGTCGAGATGAATGCGGACCCCGACGTTCGTGTGATCGTGATTACAGGTGCCGGCCGAGGGTTTTGCGCCGGGCTCGACTTGCAGGATCAAAACGATGGCAAGGGCTTTGATACATCGAAGGGTGGGGGTGGAGTCGGGCAGGCTACTGCGACGATCGATCTTCGTGACGCCCCGCCCACAGTGCTTCACAACGTGGACAAGCCCACCATTTGTGCGCTGAACGGCGGTGCCGCAGGCTACGGCATGGACCTCGCGTTGGGATGCGACATCCGCATCGCGTCGGATACAGCAAAGATGTCGGCCGCCTTCACAAAGCGCGGTGTCATCCCGGAAAGCGGCGGGACGTGGCTTTTGCCGAAGATCGTCGGCTGGTCTCTCGCATCAGAGATCATGTTTACCGGCCGCAAACTTTCGGCGCAAGAGTGTCTCTCGTACGGCATCGTGAACCGCGTGGTCCCGGCCGATCAGCTGATGAGTGCCGCAAACGAACTCGCTGCTGAAATTGCCGCGAACGCTCCGCTCGCGGTACAGGCGACCAAGCGAATGATGCGCATGGCGCAGTCCGAGAGCTTCGACGCCAACATCCATCACGTGTTCCTGCAGTTGCTACCGCTGTTTCGCACAAAGGACTTCGCCGAGGGGGTCGCGGCCTTCATGGAAAAGCGCGACCCGAAATTTCAGGGTAAGTAGCGACGATTCGCTTCCTGCGCGGGGGGAGTTGAGAATCGACTTCAACGCACTCCTACTGCGTCAGTGCCGCCATGAATTCTTTGATGCGCGCTGCGTTTGCGCCGAGGTCCGACTTTCCGTCGCGTGACTTCGAACGAACGTCCACGACTGCACGGCTGCCGTCCGCGCGAACGCGAACCACGATGTCGTCCACGAACTTGAACACGAGCGAGGTGTCTCTCGCGTCGATCGTCATCGCCGAAGTATCCTGGTAAACGATTTTCCAGCCAAGACCCTGAACCGTGGCGACGGCTTTCTGGTACGCGGTCGCGGGGTCTTGATCGAGTCGAACCGGCTGAATGTCTGTGTAAAACGATCGGACTTGTTCTACGAAGGCCAGCGGATAGCTCATGTCTCGCCCTTCAAAGTCGGGGACGACCGATGCTTGGGCGAACTGCGGTGGATCTTCAAGGTCGGTCGTGATGTCGTTGATCGAAGGCACGCCAGTACCGCCGCCCGCACCCGCGACCGTAACCGTTAAGATCACCATGCCCGACGCCATTCCAAGCCAGCCCGCCGAACGTCCGGGGCCCTCGGGGTTGTCGCGCGTCATGACAACGGCCGCGATGCCGAAGCCAAGGGCAAGCAAGCCGGTCAACAATCCGAGTTGAAAAAACAGGAATCCTCCAAGCGGCGGAATAACGCCAAGATGAATGCCGATCAAGCCAGCGAGAACGCAAGAAGGCGAAAACTTGCCAAAGGTAGAAGCAATTTTTGCAGTGCGGGGCATGGTCGTTTCGGCCATTGGGATCTCCTAGTTCAGGTCATACGAACGTGTGCGGCTTTGGTGGGGCTTAACCATAACATGCATACTCGGTCATTCGTAACCGAAGCACTGTGTTAGCCTCGATCGGATTCGGAGGATCACGGAGTGGCCGTGGATGTGCGAGCAATCGTGTGGTCTGCTTCCTTCTCGGAGCCGCCGCGCGGCGGTCGAACGCCGGCGTGTGGGAGCCGCGTCATTATCGGCCGTCCCGCTTGGCCGCGCTTTCTGTTGGTCTTGGTGTGTCTCCTTGCGTTTGCATGTGGAGACGGGCGGCCTCCGATCCAAGTTCAATGGATCGCGACCGGAAAAGCCGACGTCCCCACGGATGTCACCCATTTCGAAATCGACCTGGCGCTCGGGTACGTTCCCGGCTCGCTGTCGGTTATGTTGGATTATCAGCCGGTGAGCGTCGCATCGAATGGGGTTTCGGCGCTCATTCAACCGGTGAGCCTGATCGTGCCGGCGACCGGAGGCCGCCATGTCGTACGGCTCAAAGCCTCGTTCTTATCCCTTCGCGGGCGCGAAACTCACGTCCGGCGGTTGTCCTACTTTGTCCCTAAGCCAGCCGCCCCACCCGGGGCGAGGCTCGTCTCGAGTTGGCCCAGCCAGGGAACCAAGAATCTCGCGCAGGGGGAATGGATTCAGCTCGAGTTTTCGGAAGCCCCCGACGAGGAACTCCGCTCATCGTTTGGACTGACATGCGCGAATCGTCGAATTCGCTTTGAAGTTCACCAAGCCAGCGCGACATTCTGGTTTTTGAATCCACACGGGCAGTTGCCGTCAGGCAAACGGTGCAGTTTCGAATGGACGGAAGTCGGTCGATCCCAGCGTCTCGCGTTTACGACTGCGATAGCCGGCAGGCCCGCGTTCGTTGAATACGATCGCGAGCGCAAAGGTTTGTCATCTCCGTTTCCCGATGACTACTTCACCCGCAGCAATCCCACGTCGTCAACAAAACGAAGAATCGACATTCGAACACACGAATCGCAGTCGCCAATCGATCAGTTAGCGGCTCAACTCGATGCGGATGTCCGCGATCGCGACGGCTTCAGCGCGATGGGACATGTTTACATCGCCTTGTCCGACGGGATCGATCTCGCGTCATTGCCGCAGAGCGCGACAGAGTCCGTGCACCCGGCTTCTTCGGTGCAAATGTTTGACGTCGATCCGCGCAGCGAAACGTTTACCGAGCGCATTCCCTTCGTGGCCGAAACGAGAGAAGATCTGGGCGTCGGTGGCGTGCGTCAGTACTCGCTGTTGTTGTTTCCTTTGACGCCGGCTCGCGCGCGCGGACGAATCGGCGTCGTGGTCACCCGTGCATTGCGCGTAGACCCCGGGCGCGCGTATCGCCCGTCTCCATTTATGCAGCGTGTGTTTCAACCGCGTCGCGCGGACGACAGCGAAGCCCTGCAGCGTGCGCGAAGAAGTTCTGACTCGGCGTTATGGGTTGTTGAAAACATCGCCCAACCTCCGATTCCAAGAGAAGACATGGCGTTGATCGCAAGCTATACGACGGGTTCGTTGGATGGACTGTCGCGGGACCTGCTTCACGTACGAGCGCGGTTGCAACAGCTCCCGCTCCCGACCTTCCGAGTCGATCGCATCGACCCGGAAGCGGGCGAAGTCGCGGCGGTGGTCCACGGTACATGGCAGGCGCCGCGGTGGCGTGACGGGGCCAACGTGGTGCGGGACGAAGCTGGTTTGCCGGTAATCGTGGGAACGATTGACGTCCCATTCACTTTGGCCCTGCCGCGCAGCGTCGGCGAAAAGGGCGCGCCAATCGTGATCTACCAACATGGAAATCCCGGCGACGCCACGACTGAAGTTCCCATCGAAGCCCGTCGCGGTCTTGCCGCGGCCGGTTTCGCGGTGCTCGGCTTCACTGACGTGTTTAACCGCGAGCTTGCTCCGGATGCACCCGACGAAACGTCGATTGTCGCGCAACTGGCCGCGAGTTTGGTTGCGCTCGCGCACAACCGGCGCATGCCCGAGTATTGGCTCACCACCCACGCCGAACAACTTGCGTTGCTGCGACTTGTGCACGCGTTGGGCGACTTCGACTTTCTGCCGCCGCGTGGTGAGCGTGGGACTCCCGACCTGAACGTCGATGCGCCGATCAGTTACTTGGGGGTCAGCGAGGGCGCCAATCATGCGCCTGCGTTTCTCGCCTATGCGCCAGAGGTTCGCGCGGCAGCGCTGGTTGCGGGCGGCGCGCCGATCGCTGAAATGCTGACGCACCAGATCGATGCGTCGATCGCACCTCAGTTGTCGCAAACCTTGATGGGGGGAGAAGGGAGAAATCTTTGGTTGGTGTTGTCGCTCTTACAGACTGCCATCGATCGTCAGGATCCGTTCAATCACGCGCGTCATTTATATCGCGATCCCATTGCGATCGACGGGAACTCGCAAAAAGCGAGCGTGTTGCTTATCGCCGGCCTTGAAGATTCCCGTATTCCAAACCGATTTACTGATGCACTGGCATGGTTGTTGGGGCCGATTCCGATGCTTGAACCAAGCCCGCGAGCGGTAGCGTTTTTGCCGAGTGCCCCAGCACCGATTACCAAGAATATGGGACCGAATGCGAGCGCAGCGTACGATCAAGTTGTTCCTGCGGGCATCGCGGGAACTGACGTTGAAATGGGTTGCAGCCCGTACTCGATGAGCGCCGAAGTCGCCGCAGAGGGGCACTTTTGCGCACAGGTTTCACCTGCATCAATCGAACAACGTATCCGGTTCTTTTTGTCTGCACTGGAGCAGGACGCACCCGTCATCACCAACTCAATTGCTGTTGAGTGACAAGACGAACGGGCCGGCTCGCCGCCCCCCGCCCGCGCCCGGCACGAAACGGTGAGCGACATTGATTGTGCGGGGCCCGCGCGTGTCTTCACCGGGCCCAATTCCCGTTCAACGCCGCGGAGCGGGTAGAGAGCACAATGAGCGTGTCGAGGGCCGAAGCCAGGACTGGAGCCGCGCTTTCGGCAGCCGTGTGCCTCGGCAAATGAGAGACGGCTTTGCTGTGTGCCGGAGCAACGTTCCAACTGCTGCGCTTATTTGGGAAGTAGCTCCAAGACCAATTCGCTCATCGTGACGATGCCCGTTCGAAGCGTTGGTTTCGGGACCGGTGCGTAGCGACTGGAATGCAAGGACGGAAGCGGCGTTCCGTTAGGCGCAGTACTTTCGCGAAGTGATTTGGGGTCGATCGATCCAAGGCGATACATGATCCCTGGGACGTCCAGTGTT
>Ga0115003_10001472_pt1 | contig 20482 bp, 23 predicted proteins | sample ArcticOcean_MG_C_7_FD_88736 | JGI IMG/M metagenome (GOLD analysis project Ga0115003, IMG submission 88736) | Marine microbial communities from western Arctic Ocean - ArcticOcean_MG_CB11_88 | ecosystem: Environmental > Aquatic > Marine > Oceanic | place: Arctic Ocean: Canada Basin | collected... | reverse complement strand
TTGTTCGCATGAACCATACGTACAATGTCTCTTCGTACTTGACTTACGGTTTGTTGAAGTTCTGTAATGTTTGCCATGGGATATGTAAAAATTTTCGTTGCAAAAATACAATAAATCATGTACTAAAAAAGCCTCTTGCTAGGATAGAATTTTAAAATTTACTACATTTGGGTTTTAACATAAATTTTGGGTTATTTAGCGTTTACTACTTACTCCTCTTTTTCTTTTTGCACAAACAAATTCTTGCGAATCTATATCAGGTTTTATTGAAGATTTAGAATTCTTAAATCCAGTCCCAACAACTTCTTTTGCGAATGGTTGGAATATGTTTGGTTTTGTTTGTCCAAATCCCTTAGACGTTATTTCTGCTTTCGAGTCTATTCAAGACAATGTTGTTATTGTAAAAGATAATGTAGGTAATGCATATTTACCAGATTGGGGGTTTAACGGTATTGGTGTTTTAATGCAGGGCTATGGCTATCAGATTAAGATGAATACTTATGTTGTGGATTATTCTTTTTGTTCAAACTGGATTAATATTCCGACAGTTGAAGGTTGTACAGATTGTGAATCGTCTAATTTTAACCCATTAGCAACTGTAGATGATGGGACTTGCGATTTAGCAGCTTATCAAATAGGAGATTATGCTTTTGGAGGATTAATCTTTTATCTTGATGAAACAGGTGAACATGGATTAGTTGCTGCATCAAGTGATTTTGGAAATCATGAATGGGCTTGTAATAATGAAAATGTATATGGAGCTTATGATGCGAGTATAGGAGCAGGAGAGAGTAATACAGAAAACATCGTTAACGATTTGGCTTGTTATGGTGATTATACTGCAGCTCAGTTTTGTTACGATCTTAGCACTGCTGGGTTTTCTGATTGGTTCCTACCTAGTAAAGATGAGTTAAGTTTAATTTACACAAATTTATTTGTAACTGGAATAAGCGAGTTTTCAGACAATGTGCATTGGTCTTCTACAACCAGTAGTTCTTCTTATTCTTGGGGGCATTCATTTCAAAATGGTACCGCGGGAATTTATATGAAAGGTTCAGCAAATATAGTTAGACCTGTACGCTCGTTTTAATAATTTGAAACCTGAATAAATAGCTCTCTACCTTTTCTGGGTGCTATAGAATTATAGGCTTTTTCCATACTTACATTTTTAAAGTGTTTATTGAAAAGTTCTAGGTATTCACTTTTTCGACCTCCAAAGGGAGGTCTGTTAGCATAGAGTGCCTCATTAAAAAGTAAACCGATTAATTTTCCTTTAGGACTCAATAGCTCTTTCATCTTTAGTACATATTTCTCTCTTAGAGTAGGATTAATAGCACAGAAAAAAGTTTGCTCAATAATTAAGTCATACTTGTTCGAGTGTTCAAAGAAATCACCACAAATTAGATTAGAAATAGGGAAGTCCACATTTCTGTTTTTGAAATTATCTAAAGCCTCTTGTGCCCAATCTATCAGAAATACATTATTGAAACCGATAGAAACTAAATACTCTGCTTCGTACGCATTGCCACAACCTGGAATTAAGATTTTAAGATCTTTGTTTTCTAAGTAATCAAAATACTCTTTTAGTGGAGTTGATACTGCGCCTATATCCCATCCAATTTCATCGTTTAGGTATCGGTCGTTCCAAATTTTATTGTTTAATTCCATGGCTTAAAGAAACAAAGAATACTCCTGAAAAGGCATTAAAATAAAGCGCATTTTTATCTGGTAGCTTAGGTCAATTACAATCAAAAAAATTGTTCTTTTGTAAGGCTTAAAAAAGAGAGAAAACCTTCCTGTTTATTTAAATTTAGAAAGCATAGATGATTAATTTCGAACGATTTGTATTAGACAATGGCTTAAAGGTTATTGTGCATCAAGATAAGAGTACACCCATAGTTGCCTTTAATTTACTATACGATGTAGGTGCTAGAGATGAAGACTCTTCGAGAACTGGATTTGCTCACTTGTTTGAGCACCTTATGTTCGGTGGTTCGGTAAATATTGCAGATTACGATGAGGTGGTAGAAAAGTCGGGTGGGCAGAATAATGCTTTTACTTCCAACGATATTACCAATTACTATATAACCTTGCCTAAAGATAATTTGGAGCAAGCTTTCCGCTTGGAGTCCGACAGAATGTTGAATCTTGCTTTTACACCCAAAAGTTTGGAGGTACAACGCCAAGTAGTAATAGAGGAATTCAAACAAAACTACTTAAACCAACCCTATGGTGATATACACTTATTGCTTAGGCCTCTTGCTTATAAACACCACCCATACCAATGGCCAACCATAGGGAAAGAAGTTTCTCATATTGAAGAAGCCACTATGGAAGAGGTGAAAGCTTTCTTTTATAAACACTATGCGCCTAATAATGCCATTTTGGCTATTGCAGGCGATGTGGAAATAGATGATATAAAAAGACTTTCGGAAAAATGGTTTGCGCCTATAGAATCGCGCGATGTTCCAAAGAGGGATTTACCAAAAGAACCTCGTCAAGAAGAAGCACGAACGCTTTCGGTTGAAAGAGAGGTGCCGGTAGATATTATCTACAAAGCTTTTCATATGTGTTCGAGAATAGACGATAATTACTTTGCGACCGATTTACTATCGGATGTACTCTCTAGAGGAAACTCTTCTCGTTTGTATGCGAGTTTAGTAAAAGACAAAAAACTATTTACCGAAATAGATGCTTTTGTAGGAGGCGACCTCGACGAAGGTTTGTTTTATTTTGGCGGAAAACTAGCCGATGGGGTTACCATGGAACAAGCTGAAGCAGGAATAGATTCGGAGACCGAGAAATTGAAAACTATATTGGTTTCTGATGAAGAGCTAACCAAAGTGAAAAATAAAGTTGTTTCTGCTCATATGTTCTCAGAGCTAAATGTGCTTAACAAAGCAATGAACTTGGCTACCTCGGAGCTTATTGGAGATGCTAATTTAGTTAATAAGCAATTGGACTTATACGATGCAGTAAATTCACAGCAGATTATGAAAATTGCCAATGATATTTTCAGACAAGAGAATTCCAATACTTTGTATTACCACGCCAAATAGATGAATATGTTAGACAGAAAACTAGATTTAGAATACAAAAGTATTAGCATGCCTCATTTTTTGGATGCTCAAAATTACACATTGAATAATGGAGTAGAAGTTTATGAAATGGACGGCGGTGGACAGGAATTATGTCGCTTAGAGTTTGTTTTTGAAGCTGGAACTAAATTACAGGAAAAGCCATTACAAGCTGCTATGTGTAATGCTATGCTTTTAGAAGGTACACTGACTAAAACCGCAGAAGAAATTCATGAGAAGATTGATTTCTATGGTGCTTATACGCATTTAGATCTAAGTCCAGATAGGGCAGTGGTTAGCTTGTATACACTCAATAAATATTTTGATGTGGTAGTAACCATTTTTATAGATGCTATAAAAAATGCAACTTTCCCAAAAGAGGACTTCGATTTACTTATAGAACAACGTAAACAAAGCTTTGTTATTAATTCTGAAAAGGTAGACTTTAAAGCAAGGAATGCATTCTTCGCTCATTTATACGAAGGACACTCTTATGGAGCTGCGGCTGTATTGGAAGATTTTGATAAAATCAATCGAGAAGATTTAATCAAATTTCATGACTTGCACTATAAGCAAGCTGCCTTAAAAGTATATATAGCAGGTCAACTACCTGGAAATACACAAGAATTATTAAACACATTGTTAGGCGATTGGTCTGTAAAAGCATCCAATCCTATAGGGGTGTATTCTGAAAAGACCATTGCTGATAAAATACACATTGCCAAAGAAGGAGCCTTACAATCGGCTATTAGAATAGGGTGTGTTTGTTTTAATTCTCATCATGAAGACTACCACGAGTTAAAATACTTATCGATTGTGTTAGGCGGTTATTTTGGTTCTCGTTTGATGAGTAATATTCGCGAAGACAAAGGTCTTACCTATGGAATAGGTGCTATGTGTGCGCAGCAAGAGGAAAGTGGTTTCTTTAGTATTTCTACCGAAGTAAAAGGTGAAAGTACAGGACTAGCATTAACGGAGATTTATAAGGAATTAAAACGTTTGCGCGAAGATTTAATTCCTGCCGAGGAATTAGACTTGGTGAAGAACTATATAATGGGGCAAATTTTAACTTCTGCAGATGGACCTTTTGCACAAGCTAGTTTATTGAAAAACATGCATGTTCACCGTATAGGTTTTGATTTCTACGACACCTATCAAGCTATGTTGAATAATTTGGATTCTATATCTTTAAGAGATTTAGCAAATAAGTATTTAAAAGAAGAAGATTTATGCGAAGTTGTAGTTGGAAATATTTCCTTTTAATTTTTAGTTTTCCGTTGAGTTTAATTGCCCAAGATTTTTCTTGGTGGAACGATACACATCAATGGGATGGTACTACGCACTGGTCTTCGTATATGGTTATAGCACCCAAATTTATGGGACCCAATGCCTTTCCAATTCCCTTTGCAGAGCGTAAAAACACGCAAAATGAATTAGATTTAAATTTCAATTCGCATTTTAATCCAGGTGAGAAGAATTGGGACTTTTATACTCGTTTTTCGTATCCCTTAGGAGAAAGGGCTTCCTTGCGTTTTTCTATGAATCCTATTGAGTATTTTGAAATGGATTCTACCATTAGAGACGAACGGATTGCAAGAGATGAATTCCCACAAGGTTATGCTTCGGGGGATTTATTGGTAGAAATGAATGCATTATTATTCGAAAATGAACATTCGGAATTACTATTCAATATTGGATTAAAAACGGCTTCTGGATCGCAGTTTAGAAATGCACGTTATACCGACAGTCCCGCTTATTATTTTGATCTTTCTTTTCATCACGAAAAAATACTTTCTCCAAACTTTAAAATAGATGCTGGTTTATTAATGGGCTTGTATGTATGGCAAACCTATATGATTAATAATCGTCAAAATGACGCTATTCTGGCAGCTGCTACACTTAAATTATCTTATAAAGACTATTGCTTACAAAATGATATACGAGGCTTTAAAGGGTATTTAGACAATGGAGATCAACCCTTACTGTATTCTGTTAAGTTATTGAAAAATTGGAATTCATTACAAGGGTCTTTAAGTCAACAAATCGCTTTAAACGATTACCCTTATAATAGTATTCAATTGGGAGTGAAGTATCGTTTTTAGTAATTAATTAATTAGGGGAAAAATTAAAGGCGCCATTTGCGCCTTATCTTGAGTTAAAAACAAAGCCCCACGCCAGAATTTAACTCGTATTTGATAATGATTTTTTTTACTATTTAATTACTTTAGATTTTATCTATCTATACCTCTTAATGTAAGCTAATCCCAAAAGGTTAACAAAAAATAAAATTATTTTCAATTTATTTTACACTCACCTAGTATTCAGAGTATTAAATTTATCGATTTTAGCAATTAATTTAGTGTGGATCAATTGTGCAGGCTTCATTTTAGAAATAATCTATTTTCTTAATTGCTTTTTTACATAGCTATTTATTCGTGTTTTATATAAGGTTTGAAAAAAATGTTTATTTCACTTCGTTTTCAATGATTTAAATCATTAGTTTTGCGCCAAATTACAAGCACACATTTATGAAGCGCATAAACGAGTACAAGAAGTTATTTAGTGTCGATGAAGAGACAAATTTGAAATCTCTTAAAAAGACCTACAGAAATTTAGTGAAAGAATGGCACCCAGATAAATTTCAAGCTGGTGATGACAATGCTATAGAAGCTGAAAAGGTGAGTAGAAGTGTTATAGACGGTTACCACTTTTTAGTAAGTATGGCTCCAGAAACACTTGAAGCTAATTTAGGTGAGTATACTAAGACGACTAGTGAGTCTGGTATTTCAGACTTCCAACACAAAGGACAGTTACTAGAAGTTTCTTTTATGGACGGTACTACCTATGAGTATTTCGGTGTTTCGAAGAAAGTATTCCAAAAATTGATTAATTCTGATAAGCAGATTCGTTATGCTAAAAGAAATATCTTCAATTCCTTTCCGTACAGAAAGTCTAAGAAGGATTTAGAAAAAGCATAATACCTACAGTATATAACAAAAAAAGGCATTCAATTTGAATGCCTTTTTTTGTTGGATTTAATCAACAAATGTTTCTTGAATAACTAATTTCAATTCTTTCATGTTTAACTTTATTGTTCAAAAATAATACTTCTTTCGGAATCCTTCTTATACTTATTTTTAGTAGTAACCACTCTTTTCGTACCTGAACGATAGCTTTTATTATCTGGGTTTAGAGTACATTCTATTTGATACTCTATCATTTTTTCAAATGGAATAAGGAAATCCTTTGTATCGCATTGTTCTAAGTCACCTTTCACAAGTGAATTTAGTACAGTATATACTGACTCAATAGTACTAAGACAAAGAGATTCTGGCTGCTGTTTGATAATAAATTTTGATTTGATTTTATTATCAAAACTCACTCTTTTTAATGTGTGTAAATTCTTACTTAGTTTAAGCATTTTACGAGCGCATGGCCAAGTTCCATCGAGTAGGAAGATGTATGGAGTGGTACCCAAAAATGAATTCATTTCTGAACTATTACTTGTCGATAAATTGAAATTATCTTTCCCTGGATAAAGTAAAAAAGAATTGTTTTTTTCTTTAGTCAGTATTTCATTTACACGTTTATTATTGGTAAAATCGACACCAACTATAATTTCTGAATTTTCAAGTTGAAGCTGAGTCATACGTCCAGTTCCATTTTTTTCTTTTTTGTACTCTTTCGGGTGCATAAGAATAATAAAACGAGTATTCGTATGAAAAGGGCTAGTGTGTTTGCAAATACATGAGCTTGAAGGCCTCATGCAATCGTAACATTTGTTTCTTGGATTTTCAGTTTCTACTCGCAAAGTGTATAGTTATATGTATTTCTAATTGCTATTACGTTCTACTATGAGCATTATCATCACGTAGTACACTATTACTTAGTGGTATTGTCAGTAATCGTTTTTATTCTCTTTTTTCATAATAAATTTTATAGTCTCTTCTGATTCTGTTTTTTGGAATCATTTCATTGCATATTGTCAATAGACTGTCAATTGTCGGGTGGTAGTAGTTATTCACATTAAAACGCTCGGCTATGGTTCGTACGGGAATTAAAAGTAATTAATTTCCGAATAAGCACTTAGCCAAAACTTTTTATTTTGTTTTATCTTTTTTGTTTTAAAACAAAATCAAATGATTTGGCGGACAGAGTTAAAAGCTCTAAACTTTGGATCAAGTACCAAAACCCGTATACACTATAGCCATTGTTGTATGGCGTTTTTATTTTTCTTCAGTTTCTAATTATTTCCACTTCCCATAAGAAATCACATCATTTTCAGGTTTTGATTTACCGTTTAATATTCCAATAAATTCGAGTGAATGTCCGTCTGGATCGTCAAAATAAATTGATATTGCAGGCATCCAAGCGAAAACCATTGGTCTTTCGATTCCGTTTTTTAAAAAATTTCGACATTGAATATTTCTTTTCTTTAGATATTCGACTGATTCATTTAAAATCCATTCAGATTCACATGCAAATGCGAAATGTCTAATGTCAATTTGTTCTTTTGGCTTTCCCCATAAACCCAACATAAACAGTTTAGGTTTTCCAATCCAAAAAAATGCAGCACGTCTGTCATCGTCATAATAGCATTGTTCTAATTCCAATGTTTTAGAATTAATAGACTGAACGCTCAAGATCTTCTACAAATAAATGAGTTTCAAAAAGTCCATTTATCATATATATTTCGTTTTTTTTTTCTAATGACATACGTCTCGGCTATGGTTAGTACGGGAATTAAAAGTAAATAATTTTCGATTAAGCACTTAGCCAAAGCTTTTTATTTTGTTTTATCTTTTTTATTCTAAAGCTAAATTAAAAGATTTGTCGGACTTAATTAACGTTCTGAACTTTGGGTTAAGCAGCAAAACCCTTATTAATTATAGCCATTGTTGGCAACTGGCTTTTCTTCTTTCAACTGTAAAATTGATAGAATATGCAGAAGTACAGCAGCGGGCATTAAAAATCCAGCAATTAAGACATAGGGATATGTCATTGATTCTAATGGCAATAATGGTAACTCACTTCCGTAGATTTCTGGTTTATAGACAGATGTTAGAAATAAAAAAATGACACTGGCTAAAACGGATAATCCAAGATAATTTCAAACAATTAAAATTTTTCTTGAAAGCACATTTTTATTGTAAACAAGAAAGGCAATAATTGGTGCTGTAAATGCAAAAATCATATCAAAATTATATCCTTCAATCGTAACTTGATAATTAAAAATTCCTTGAACGACAGAAAACACAAAAAGTATTTCTACTAAAATTCTAAACGATTGAAAATAAATTATCCATTGTTCTGGAATGCTCTTAATCCAATTTTTATTTCTACTTCGGTATAAAAAAATGCCTGTGAATATAAAAGATGGAATGATAAAGGCTATTGCAAAACGAGGAGGAAAATCATATGATTTTAGAAAATCAGTTGAAGAAAGTCTAAAAATGAATATTTGCCAAACAAATAAAGCAAGAATCAAGAGAGTCTTATCTTTTTTGGAATTGATGCTTGAGTCATTAATTGCTTTATTCCCAATAATAACCAAGAACAGAATCGTCAATAAAGTCAATCCAATATATGCTATTTTAAGTCCTATTTAGTTGTTTTTTTCCCTTGTTGCGAACGGTTACAATAAAAAGCGTGACTGTTCCAAAGGGCGGGCATAATTTTTATTGAGTAATAGCCATCTGTTTATTTCTTCTTTGATCTCGTAGTCGAATATTTGTCTTTCTTTTCAGTTGGATCCCTTCCTACATTATTTCTGATCCTCCGAAGTGCCAGCATCCAAAAGTCTGGAAAGTTGCTCTCCAAAATCTATTAAGGCAATTGTCTCGTCTGTTCTTGCCAACTTAACTTTATCAAATATTAATAGCGCCTTACCGTTACTTTCCAAATGATAGATATGGTGATTTTCCATAAAGCGAACAATTTCTTCCGTGAAAAATGACCGAATTCTTTTTTCATTTTTTCCTAGCACCAGGAATTTTTTAGAGAAATCGGGGTACATTTTAAAGTCAATATCTTTATAGCCAGAAAAGGACATTACCCGGTCGAATAATTTTTCGAACACACCTTCTTTCTCCAAAGAGAATATCGGTATCGCTTTATTCAATTTAAGCACCATAACGGACACTGAAAAAACTTCAGCATTAAAAGCGGCTCCTTCACTAAAGGTAACCTCTGCAATTTCCCAGTTTACATTTAGGTTGTCATAGGCTCCGGATAAGCAATTGTCTTTTCTCTCAATGGCCTTTTTTTCAAAGAAGTGAAAATTCCTGAGATAGGAAGTATTCCATTCAACCTGGCTCGTATATTGGTAGTCTTTCTCATTTGCGAGGCTTTCAAGCCTCACTTGCCGGGGAGATAATTTAGTGGGAATTTTGTTTAAGGATATTTTCAAAGCCCTGTTATGGTTGGAAGTAGATATATGTGCATCCAATCCCGTAATAACCGCATTTCCACCAGTATCTTTTTGCCTTTTCAAAAAATCGATCAAGTACTCCATAAAAGTTATACCTACTAGCCTGGTATTGCTTAGGTCAATCGTAACATCAGTTCCTTTTGGGATCTTTTTGATGATTTTGCTAATTCCAGGAATTGATAGAAAACTAGCTACGCCATCTACTTGCAAATTAAAGTGGCCCTCTTTTGTTTTCGATAATTTTGTTTTGTTTGAATACATCTGCTTAAAAAATGCGCCCACTGATATTCTTGCCAATAAGATATGCACCATTAAAGCAAATAAGCTTCCTGCAAGTATCCCCCATAGTAAATCGGAATATAGTGTGATACCAATGGTTACCAACATGATTAGAATTTGCTCCATTCCCAGCTGGTATGTTTTCTTAAAAACGGATGGTGCTGCCAATCTGAACCCTATATACACTAGTATTGCAGCAAGAGCGGCCTCTGGTATCTTTTGTATTACAGGTGTAAGCACAAAAAGGAAAACAATAATCAGCAGGCCATGATAAAAATTGGACCATTTGGTCATGGCATTGTTATTTACATTAACAGTACTTCGTACAATAACTGTAATAATTGGCAGCCCACCTATTGCGCCTGATAGCGCTGTTGCCAGACCCACCCCGATAAGGTCCTTGTTCAGATTAGTCTTGCGTTTATACGGGTCCAATTTGTCAACGGCTTTTGCCATTGCCAGTGTTTGTATCGAAGCAATTAAAGCAATGGATAACACCGCTAACCAAAATTTAAAATCTGCTATCCTGCTGAAATTGGGATATACTATTGCATCAATCAATTTGTCGGGAAGTTCTATCAAATAATCAGGGCCAATGGGGTAGCTCTTTCCAAACATATTAATGCTATGTGCCTCTGAGAAATTAAATGCATAAGCTGCGATAATTGCAATGGCCAGTACCCACAAAGAGGCTGGGAAATAGTTGAACAATCGGGATTGAATTTTTGGAATAACAACTAATAGTATAATGCCAAGAATAGATATTCCGAATATTACAGGATGAATATTCGGGATTTGAACAAGGATTTCTTTTAGAAGCTCTATCGTGGTTCTTCCTTCGGGGCTTGTACCCATCGCCACATGTATTTGTGTGGAAAAGATAATAATACCTATGGCTACCATTATGCCCTGAATAACTGAAGATGGGATTATCTCGGCTATTCGGCCTAATTTCAATAGACCTAATAATACTTGTATTAAACCGGCAATACATATAGCTGCCAATATATAATTCAGCGTTTGGCCGGACCCATCATTAAGTGAATAAGATGCAGATAGGAGTACAGCAATAAGTCCTGCAGCCGGTCCATTGATAGCAAGATGGCTTCCCCTGAAAAGGGTTGCAACAATACCACCGATTATAGCTGATATTAATCCTGAAATGGGTGGAAAACCAGAAGCGGATGCAACTCCCAAGCCCAGTGGTAGTGACACTAAGGAAACACTTATGGCAGCTAAGAAATCCTGCCGCCAATGTGAAATGATTCCTTTTAAGCCTATTCGAGGCATTTTATGTAGACTCATTGTGTGGTGTAGTTTTAATGATGGCTAACGGTTAGTATATCAAGAGTAGGCGATTTCGAGGCATAAACCTTTCGGTTAAGCACAAAGTTTGATACGAGCCGCAAGCTTTTAATTTAGCACTAATTCGCCTATTTTTTATATACATTGTTATCTGCTGCCTTTCTTTCAGCCGTTACATATCTAATGGAAAAGAATTAGTAAAATTAGTCTTATTTTCAAATAAATGTTGCTCATTATCTTGTAATAAACATTCTTTTAAATCGGCAATCATCTTTTCCTTCTCAATATCTTGACCTATGAAAACAAGTTCATTCATTCTATCGCGCCATTGTTAGTTCCATTTACTTTCAATATATTCTTTACTATCAGCAAATGCTTGATAATTTGTTCTTTCATTAAAAGTCATACTTGCCTACCAAACTCCTAATCTTTCCATTCGTGATGAGACACCTGCCTGACTAAAATTAATAGCATCATCAGGTCTTGAGGCTAACCAAAACAATCCTTTGGCACTAATTATACTGTAAGGATAATCTTCATTGATATACTTACAAAAATGTTCAGGGTGAAATGATTTTTGGTTTCTAAAAACGAATGAAGATATTCCATATTCTTCCGTTTCTGGTGTGTGTGTTCCGCCTTCTAATTCTTTTTGCCATCCTAATGATGTTCAGCTTCCTCAAAGTCAAAAAGTTTAGTGTTTAAAATCTCTTTAGGATTTACTTTGCTGAAATCAGAAGTAATAATCTTTGCTCCAGGGTTTAGTTTTTGAATAAATGCTTTTAAAATCCCTACCGTTTTTGCATCTACCAAATCGGTTTTGTTCAAAATAATTACATTAGCAAACTCTATTTGGTCGGTCAGTAGATTTACAATCGTTCTGTAATCTCCTTCCATATAGGTTAACTTGCGGTCAACCAATAATTCATTTGTCCCAAAATATTTAAAAAAAATTGAAACAGTCCACAACGGTTACTATTGTATCGATATAACTAAATTTTGATAAAAAATATCGCCATCGTCACTTACAAAACTAAAAGCTTGTGCAACGGGAACTGGTTCGTTAATTCTCGTACTTTTTATAAGTAAATAGTCAAATCTACCTTCGTTAGCAAGTTTTTCTACTTATATCATTTAATCTTCCCAAAGCCTACAACAGATAAAGCCGTTGCTCATTTCTACTAATTTTTCTTCGGTTCGGGAAAGTGTGTTTTGTTCATTTACAAGTCTTGCATCTAAATTCACTTCGCTCATATCGTTCACAATTACGGCTACTTTTAAGCCTTGTTTATTGTGTAGAATATGGTTGATAAAAGTGGTTTTTCCTGCACCTAAAAACCCGCTTAATACCTTTACTGGCAGTTTGTTATTCATTTTGCTATTTTTTATTTAAGTTTTGAAAAAATTCATTTCTACTTTCTATATTCTCAAAATAGCCACCAAATTCAATGGTAGTTGTAGAGCTATTTTTGTCTTTTATTCCCCTTGACGATACGCACAAATGCTTTGCGTTTAAAACAACAATAACACTTTTGGTATTTAATGTTTCTTGTAAATCAATTAGAATCTGCAAACACAACCTTTCTTGTACTTGTGGACGATGTGAATAATAGTCTACCAAACGGTTTATTTTAGATAAGCCAATAACTTTTTCATTCGGTATATATCCAATATGTGCCTGTCCCGTGATAGGTAAGAAATGATGTTCGCAAGATGAGTCGATAGTAATATTATGTTCAATAAGCATTTTTTTATATCCATACTTATTAGGAAATACAGATAATTTAGGCTTGCTATTTGGGTTTAATCCGTAGAACAATTCCTTCACGTACATTTTTGCGAAACGATAAGGTGTTCCTGATAAACTTTCGTCTTCTAAATCGAGTCCAAGTTCTTGCATTATTTTTGAAAAGTGGTGTTGAATATTTTTAATCTTTTCTTCGTCTGATTTTTCAAAAGCATTCGAAAGTAAAGGTGTTTCAATATTTGTCAGTATATGATTATCGCCAATTTCTTCAATTGTTTGTTTTTTCATAATTATTTAAGTTTGTGCAACAAGTGTCTGTTTTGCATTGACAGTATTTTAGGTTGTAAAAATGTAGTATAACAAAGGTTAGAGCTGGGAAATATATTGTGTATTCATAAAGAGAGAATAGATGGATTTTTTCGTTTAATAGTATGGTAAGCAAAAACGCCCAAGAAGTCCACATTGCATATTTTACCAAATTTTTAGTAGAGTTTTTGCTTACTTGATAAATTGCAAAAAATGATATTAATAGAAACAGAAAATCTAATGAACTCCACCAATTTGGCGAATCTTCACAGCACGATACTGAAGAAGACTTGGCTAAAAATAAAAATGGTGTAGCAATGCAATGTATCATACATAATGCACTTGCAATTATTCCAACCTTGTCTGTTTTTACTGTAGTTATAATCATTATATTTACCCCTTAATGCAACAATATTGCAAAAGTAATCATTATATTTGTAAACGCAACTATGTTGCATTAATATAATAAAGAGAAATAATGAAACCAAGAAATACGAAAGCAAAAACAAAAATCAAAGAGTTGATTGTTTCTTCATATACTGCACTTTCTCAAAGCGAAATTCAAAACTCACTTCAAGGTCTTTGCGATAGAGTAACCATTTATAGAGTTTTAGAAAGGCTTTTGGATGAAGACATAATTCACAAAATTGTAAATACGGACGGTGTAATAAAATTTGCAAGTTGTCAATCGTGTTCATCAGAACATAGCCATAATCATATACATTTTAGTTGTCAAAAATGTAAGTCTGTAACGTGTCTTGAAGATGTTGAACCGACCTACAAATTACCAAAAAATTACAAAGTAAGCGAAATGAATTTTACTTTGTCGGGGTTGTGCACGCACTGTTCGTAGTCTTTTTTTGGTTGCAGATAACGTTCCGAATATGGTGCGTTTGGCATTTCAACGCTCCAATTTTTCAGCTTATTACTATGTTTATTTATTACTATCATCTTCAATTTTAGTACTATCTGCCAAATGCACTATATTTTTTGTTATCAAATGTTTTTTTCTGTGTTATAATCAAAATACAATTTAGTAAAGAAATCAAACAAACTAATACTGATGAAATACGTCTGAGTCTTACATCTTGTCCATCATAGTCACCGTAATAAAACCCACTTGTGGAATAATAGATTAATGTGAAGCCTCCAAGCGCAATCAAGATTTGGCATATTATGAACACATTAAAATATTTCTGTTGCGTTGAGAATAGAGTAATGACTAGTATTATAGAATTGGAGACGATAAATATGCCATTTGGTGCTGGTCCGTTTCCCCAAGTATTAGCTGAGGAACTTAAAAAAAACTAAACCTAGAATCAAATAAAGTGAAAATACTGTAACCAGTATACTGACCAATCTAGGATATTCCTTTTTAGTTATTTTGATTATAAACAATGTTATTATTCCTATTGGAATTATTGTGCTTAGCCGAAAGCTGTATATCTGGTAGGGATAAAACTCAAGTGAAATCTAACTTGTTAATGTGAGTAATATAAACGTACCCTTCTGACTTGAATCTTGTTTTATTTTTAGAAATAACAAAACAAAAAAAATAAGACTAACTATAGCAGCAATTAATACTCCATAATAATATGAAAATATATCTTTCTCATTCAAATGTTTGCTAACGGTTAGTATATGGCAAGTAGGGCAGTAGAAAGCGATAAACTTTCGGGTTTACTTTGAGCCACATTTTTATATTTTATTTTTAACTTATTCAACTTAAAAGCCAAATTAAAAATTTGGCGGTGTTCATAAATAGAACTGAACTTGCCTACCTCACTGAACGCCCTATTTGCTATATACAGTGTTGTAGCGCGTTCTTATTTCTTTTCTTAATTCTTCCAATTCAACAATAGTTGTTTGAAGTACTGTCTCAATTGAAGTTAAATCACTTCTAAGTCTCAGTCTGCCCAATGGTTTGTTTGGTTCGTCTTCATAAATTATTTCTGTCACTAATTCGCTGGTGGATATTTCCTTTCGTCCGTCTTTGAACAGTTTGTAGTCAGCAACGTAAGTCACGGTTTCGGGATTCAAAGTCAGAATTTCTTTTCCTACTGAATTCCAAAGGACTATTCGAAGTAAGTAGAAGCCAACACCCCAACAAAGTACAAACGAGAATACAATTCCGATATGAGGTCCATCGCCATATGTCAAACTAAAGAAAGTAACTGCTAGTGGTATTAAGACTAGAGAGACAAGAAATACTGTCAATACAATTCGAACAAAAAGCGGAGTCTTTCTGGCTGAGATAGTCAGTTGATTTCCTTCTATATGGATTTGGTTAGTGGTCATTTTTTTAATGCGCTACAACGTAGATATAAACTCAGTATGCGTTTATATCTACTATAGTCTTAGTTTTTTAGTTTACTGTTTTTTAGTTTATTAGATGTGTTTTTGTCGCGTAATAAGCTTTTAATATTCTCAAATATATTAGCAGCAAAAAAAATGATTTCACCATTAAGTTTCTACTACTATTTTAGAGTTTTAAATATAGAACTTATTTTTTACTCATCTAAAATGGCACAAATCAACTTCCCAACTTCTCTAATTTCGTCTTCCGAAATAGTAAGTGGAGGACTGAGTCTTACTGCTGTGTCAGTAAACAAAAAGAAGAAAGTAATAATTCCTTTTTCTATTCCTCTTGCCACTAGTTTCTGACAAGTTTCTGCATCCGCTAGTTCTATTGCTAGCATTAAACCAACCCCACGAACTTCTTTTATTTTAGGATGCTTTAAGACTTCTCTAAACAGTTTTTCTTTTTTGGAAACGTCCTCTATAAGATTGGTTTCGCATAATTCGTTTAGTGTAGCCAGTGCAGCAACACAACTTGTGGGATGCCCTACAAAGGTTGTTATGTGACCAAGTTTAGGATTATCGCTTAGTTGGCCCATCAGTTCTGTAGAAGTAGTAAAAGCACCAATAGGCATTCCACCTCCCATTCCTTTTGCCATGCATAATACATCGGGTATTACTCCGTAGGTTTCGAAGCCAAATAAATTCCCAGTCCTTCCGTAGCAGGTTTGTATTTCATCAAATATTAATAGAGCGCCTACTTGAGTACACATTTCACGAACTGCTTTTAAAAATCCGTTTGTTGGAGTAATAAATCCAGTTGCTCCTTGTACAGGTTCAATTATTACAGCGGCAGTTTTAGAAGTGATATTCTTTAAACTCTTAACATCGTTGTATATAATTTGATTGCAATCGGGTAGTAGCGGTCTAAATTTTTGTTTGTAGGTTTCGGTTCCCATAATACTTAAAGCACCTTGAGTAGAACCGTGGTAAGAATTTTTACAAGAAATTATTTCCGATCTCCCAGTACTTCTTTTTGCCAATTTCATTGAAGCTTCGATTGCTTCAACACCAGAGTTTACGAAATAGGTACTGTTTAAAGAATCGGGTAAAAGTGAGGCTAATTTGGTTGCAAGATCCAATTGTGGTTTTTGAATAAATTCGCCATAAACCATCACATGCATAAATTCTGCTGCCTGGTCTTGCACTGCTTTTACAACTCTCGGGTGACAATGACCTAAAGTACATGCCGAAACTCCTGCTACAAGGTCGAGATACGATTTACCCGTTTTGTCGGTAATATACATTCCCTTAGCTTTCGATACTTCGATACATAAAGGGTAAGGTGTAGTTTGACCTTGGTGGTTTAAAAAAAGTTCTTTGTTATCCATTTTAAATGGGATACTACGAATGAGGGTTTTTAAAATAAACCGTTTATCTCTGCATTTACCTTATCGATAATAAAGCCTAAATCTTCTGGATTGTTTGTAAAGTCCAAATCATCGGTATCAATAATAAGTAATTTACCCTGACTATATTCCGAAATCCAAGCCTCGTAACGCTCGTTTAAACGTGTTAGGTAATCTATGCGAATGCTCGATTCATAGTCTCTACCACGTGCTTGAATTTGCTTAACCAACGTAGGAACTGAAGCACGTAAATAAATAAGTAAATCGGGTGCTTCTACAAAAGAAGCCATTAATTTGAATAAGCTAGCGTAGTTTTCGAAATCTCTTGAGGTCATTAAGCCCATTGCATGAAGGTTGGGTGCAAAAATATTTGCATCTTCATAAATAGTACGGTCTTGAATGATGTTTTTCCCACTTGACTGAATCTCTTTAAGCTGTCCAAAACGACTGTTTAAGAAGAAAACCTGAAGGTTAAACGCCCAACGTTGCATGTCGGTATAGAAATCATCTAGGTACGGGTTGTTGTCAACCGATTCGAAATGAGGTTCCCATTTAAAGTTTTTTGCTAATAGATTCGTTAAGGTTGTTTTACCAACGCCTATATTTCCAGCAACAGCTATATGCATATTTATACGTTCAAATTATTTTTTAAAAATACAATTTTTGAGGAGATGTGCAATATAATTTTATTGGTTCAATTTTAAGAGCTCCTCTAATGTATCACGATTATTAGAAAGTCTCGGTACTTTGTTTTGTCCACCTAGTTTACCTTTCGATTTCATCCAATTGAAGAAGAGCCCCTTTTTTGCAATATGAACTTTAGGCATTTCAAGAATCATGTTTTTATAGCGTTTGGCTTCGTAATCTGAGTTTAAAGTTTTTAGTGCACTGTCAAATTGATCTCTGAAGCTCTCTAGGTTTTCTGGAGCGTTTTTAAATTCTATAATCCATTCGTGATACGCCTTTTGGTTTTCGTAAATATGTTTCGGAGCCGCAGTAAATTCTAAAATCTCAATTTCTGTTCCTTTGCATACTTCTTTCAATGCGCTTTCTGCATTATGAATCATCAGTTCCTCCCCAAAAGCATTCAGAAAATGTTTGGTTCTGCCACTTATTATAAATCGATAGGGAGCGGTTTCTGTAAACTGTATTGTATCACCAATCCTATATCTCCACAAACCTCCGTTGGTACTAATAACGAGTTCATAATCTTTGCCAGTTACAACTTTGTTTAAGCTTATAGTCTCTGGGGTTTTAGAATCCGAATATTCTAATGGAATAAATTCGTAATAAATCCCATAATCCAGCATCAAGAGCATTTCGCTAGAATTTACTTGGTCTTGAATTCCAAAGAATCCTTCTGAAGCATTGTAGGTTTCTATGTAGTTTAATCCTTTGGGAAATAGTTTTTCGAATTGTTTTTTATAGGGATTAAAATTAATGCCTCCGTGCATATAGAGTTCTAAGTTTGGCCATATTTCGTGAAGATTAGATTTGCCAGTTTTTTTTAATACTCTTTCTGCAAATACTAATGCCCAAGAAGGAATTCCAGAAATAGAGCTGATGTTTTCGTTTATAGCCTGATCGGCCATTAAATCAATTTTCTTTTCCCACTCGTCCATCAATGCAATTTCTTTATCGGGTGATTGTTGTAATTGCACCCAAAAAGGAAGGTTTTCCATTATTATTGCCGATAAATCTCCTTCGTGCATTTTATTAGAAAGTGTAGAAATACTATGGCTTCCACCGAGCATTAAGCTTTTACCTTCGAATACATTTTTTGCAGGAAAATTATTACAATAAATTGACAGTAAGTCTTTCCCACCTCTATAATGACTGTCTTCAAGAGACTCATTACTTACAGGTATAAATTTACTTTTACTACTTGTAGTTCCCGAGGATTTTGCAAACCAACTAATTTCTGAATGCCACAGAATGTTTTGTTCTCCCGAACGCATTCTGGTTATATATGGTTCTAGATCTTCGTAAGAATGAAGTGGAATGTTTTCGCAAAAATCTTTTGAATTCTTTATAGATTTAAAATCGTAGGTCTTTCCAAATTCGGTATTTTTGGCTGAGTCAATTAAATGTTGTCTTAACTCATTCTGTACCTCGTGTGGGTAGTTGATGAATAATTCTATATGATGGATTCGTTTTTTTATGATCCAACTGACAATGGAATTGTAGATATTCATTTTCTTGTATTGCTTTATTATTGCTTATCGAAACTACAAAAAATCGTTTACTTATGAAGATGCAAGGTAGAATTCTTAAAATGCTTACCGAACTTAAAAGTCCTGTTCAGTATACATTGCCAATGGGCGATCATTTATTGGATATGAATCAATGGATTGGTAAGAATATACAATTTAGTTTTGAAGGTGAAATTTACTGTTTGGATTGTGGTAGAAGAACCAAAAAATCTTTTAATCAAGGATTTTGTTACCCTTGTTTTCAGAGTAGTCCTATGGCGGCAGAGTGTATTATTAAGCCAGAGCTTTGTAGAGCTCATTTAGGTGAGGGTAGAGATATGGACTGGGAACGTAAGCACCATTTACAAGACCATTATGTGTATTTGGCCGTTTCGAGTGGAGTAAAGGTTGGGATTACACGAGACACTCAAGTTCCTACACGCTGGATAGATCAAGGCGCTAGTTATGCAGTTCCAATCGCAAAAACACCTAATCGCTACTTATGTGGAGTTATAGAGGTAGCCTTAAAAGAATATTTGTCAGATCGTACGGCATGGCAGCGTATGTTGAAAAATGAAATCGCTCATGTTGACCTTGCCGTAAAACGCGACGAAATAATAAAACTAATTCCAGAAGAGTGTCAGCAATATGTATTGTCGGATGAAGAGGTTTTAAATATTGAATTTCCTGTGAACGAGTATCCAACAAAAGTGAAATCTTTGAGCTTCGATAAAACACCTATTATAGAAGGTCGTTTAATGGGAATTAAAGGTCAATACTTATTGTTTGAAGGTGGGCAGGTTTTAAATATGCGTAAACATCAAGCGTATGTTTTGGACTTTGCAGCAAACGAAAATGAGCAAGCTGTAGGTACAGAGCTGACCCTAGATTTTTAATACAGAGTGTTTATTGAAAATAAAAAAGCCTAACAGAATTAGTTCTATTAGGCTTTTTTATGTTTTTGAGAGTAAGTTTAAGACTTACGAACGAATTCAGATTTAAGTTTCATTGAACCGAAACCATCTATTCTACAGTTTATATTGTGATCCCCATCGGTCAGACGAATGTTTTTCACCTTTGTTCCCGCTTTAATAGGTCCTGGAGCCCCTTTTACAGGAAGATTTTTTATAACAATAACCGTATCTCCATTTTCTAATGGGTTGTTGTTACTGTCTAGCACTTTTAAACTATCATTTTCCTCTTTTTCTTTTTTAGCTTCTTCAGGATTCCATTCGTGGCTACATTCTGGACAAGCATAAAGGTCTCTAGCTGTAGAATATCCGTACGGACATTCACATACTGGGCAAGGTTTCATTTCTTCTGACATATTCTAATGCTTTTTATTGGTGAACTAATTTTACATGGATGATGGTATAGCTTTCAAATATAAAAAAATCTAACCAGCATTTTAGGATCACATTTTGTGAAAAAAATAATGA
>Ga0115003_10001470_pt1 | contig 20506 bp, 21 predicted proteins | sample ArcticOcean_MG_C_7_FD_88736 | JGI IMG/M metagenome (GOLD analysis project Ga0115003, IMG submission 88736) | Marine microbial communities from western Arctic Ocean - ArcticOcean_MG_CB11_88 | ecosystem: Environmental > Aquatic > Marine > Oceanic | place: Arctic Ocean: Canada Basin | collected... | reverse complement strand
TGGTCAAAAAGATTAAAAAAAGTTAGCATGAATTCTAGTCAACTCTCAAAAAGAGGTGGTAGCTTAAAGTGTATTGACAAAGGGGATAGGGTTGTAATTTGCGGAAAGGCTAAAACATACTCAGTTGGAAAATTGAGGACTAATTAAAATCACATTCAAATAGGAATGTTATTATAAGTTTTATATATTACATATAAGAAAACCTTATTATGAAATATTATTTACATGCTTTAAAAAATTATTCAAACTTTAAAGGAAGAGCTAGAAGAAAGGATTACTGGATGTTCACTCTTATGTACGTCATAATTTTAATTTTTGCTACTATTATAGATAATATAATAGGGACAACTTTTGAGATTGCGGGAACCAATCTTGGTTATGGCTGGGTTTATTTAATTGTTGGATTATGCATCTATTACCAAGCCTTTCTTTGGTGGTTAGAAGGCTTCACGATGTAGGAAAGTCAGGATGGTTTTATTTTATAATATTAATCCCTGTTATCGGATTTATTTGGATATTCATTCTTTCCATTAAAGAGGGAGAGATGGGCAATAACTTTTATGGCTCTGACCCCAAAGTTTAATGACAGACAATCAGATAACTGTTCATAAATTATTCAGCTTAAAAGCCATTAGAGTTTCTTCATTTTTTTTTGGGATATTTGTTGTTACTTTAATGGTCGTTTCTAATCTAAAAGTCTTAGAAAAATTAACTCCTGAAAAATCTCTTTCACCTTTTTTAAAAAAAATACCCTAAGTCTTACAATAGAGAAATATTTAAGGAGTTATGGTTATATACTATAATCACATCTCTAATAATGTTTTTTTTTATGTTTTTATTACCCAATCTTCCAAATTATATATTTGCTGGAGTTGCTCCAGCTTTTGGAGAGTTTGCATACAGAAAGTTTTTAAAGAAGAATCAGACAATATATTTCAAAGAAACGAAAAAACATAGTTTGGGTAAAATTATATGGACTGGGTTAAAAGAGGTTTCTTTATATTTTCTTTTAGCCTTTTTCTTGTTATTGTCTATAATTATTTTTGATATTCAACTTCCAGAATAATTTTATTTTCTTGAGTTTAATTTTGCTAGAAACCTTAAGATTTCAAGATATAACCAAATTAAAGTAACAAGAAGACCAAACGCACCATACCATTCCATGTATTTAGGAGCCCCCTTTTCAGCTCCTTCTTCAATAAAATCAAAATCCAAAACTAGGTTTAGTGAAGCGATAACTATTACAAGTAAACTAAAGCCGATACTCAATAACGAACCATTAGAAGGATTCATAATTGAGAAGCCTGCTCCAAAAAAACTTGCTATAAAAGAAAAAATATAAACTAAAACAATCCCTCCAGTTGCAGCAAAAACACCAAGTTTAAAATTTTCTGTTGCCTTAATTATCCCTGATCTGTAGGCAAAAAGTAAAGAGATTAAAATAGAAAGGGTTATCATTATTGCGTTAAAGACAATACCATCGTAAAGTTGTCCGTACATAAAGGAGATTCCTCCTAAAAGCAATCCCTGAAACAGGGCATAAAGGGGAACAGTTATTGGAGATAAATGTTTTTTGAAAATAGTAACAATTAACATTATAAGCCCCCCAATGAAGCCCCCTATCATCAAAGTTGTAGAATTTTCCTCAAAGGAAAAGTATCCTGCTGAAATCAAAAGAACTAAACATATTGCCGTTTTATCTACGGTTCCTTTTATAGTCATTACATCATCTTTTATGATGGGTCCTCTATTTGTTCTTATTGCATTTTCAAATGTTTTTGAACTTAAAGCTGGATTTCCTGATCTATAGGATAAATGGGATCTTCTCATGATTTATTTTTTACAAATTTATATAAAAATTTGTTATTTAGATTTTCTTAAATTGTAAAAAAAACAAAATAACATGAACCATTTAGCTATTAATTTTAAAAAAAAATTAAATCTTTTCAAAGATTTGTGGTCGCCTAAAGTCATTGCAGAAATGAATGATTATCAATTTAAATTAGCAAAAATTAAAGGAAATTTTAAATGGCATTGTCATCCAGATACTGACGAAACATTCGTTGTTTTAGACGGTAAATTAAGAATAAAATTTAGGGATGGTTTTGTTGATTTAAAAAAAGGTGAAATGTATGTTGTGCCTAAAGGAGTTGAACACAATCCTTGGGCTGAAAAAGAAGTTAAAATACTTTTGATTGAGCCTAAGGGTGTAGTAAATACTGGAAATTTAGAAAAAAACAAATTAACCGCTCAAAATGACGTATGGATTTGATTAGTTCATTTCTTTTCAGCTATAAGTTTTTTAGTTAAATAATTAAATCTTAAACACAACATTATAGATGCTGAAATCAAACTAATCAATAGGCCAATCCAAATCCCAGTGCTTTTTAAAGGAGTATGTAGGCCTAAATAATAACAAATCGGAAACCCTATCATCCAATATGCAACAAAGGTCATTATCGTTGGAATTTTAACATCTTGCATTCCTCTAAGTGCTCCTAAAACAACAACTTGCAATCCATCAAAAATTTGAAATAGAGCCACAATTAGTAAGAGCTTGGAAGCAATAAGTATTACTTCTTTATTTTCTATAACTTTAGATATGTTTTCAGTATCTAGGTAGAGAGTAGGCAGCCAATCCCTTAAAATAAAGAATAACGAAGCAAAAACTATTTCAATTAATAGAGTTAACAAGAAAATAGACAGGGTAATTCTTCTTAGAGAAATAAAATCAGATAAACCTTTTTGATTGCCAGCTCTTATCATAGCAGCCACACCAAGGCCAACTCCAACCATAAAAGTCATGGCAGATAAATTGAAAGCTATTTGATTTGCTGCTTGAAAGTTTTTCCCTAAAACTCCACTAATCCAAATAGCTGCTGTAAAAATTCCTACTTCAAAAAGCATTTGTAGAGCAGAGGGAAAGCCTAAATTAATAAGTTTTTTAAAAATAGTATTATCCAATATTTTAAAATTTATATTGAAGACGTAGGGCTTAAATTTTTCTTTTCTTATAAAAATAGCCCACAAGAAAAATACCATAATTATTCTTGATACTAATGTTCCAATTGCTGCTCCTTCAACTCCCAGTTTTGGGAATCCAAAAGATCCAAAGATTAAAAGATAATTCAGTGTAATGTTTATTATGTTAGCCAATACTGTGGCATACATCGGATATTTAGTACTGGAAAGTCCATCTGAGAACCTCTTTAATGCTTCAAAAATAACTAGAGGGATTATTGATATAGCTATAAGGTTTAGATAGGGAATCGCTAACTCAACAACCTCGATTGGTTGTTTCATTTCATACATTAATGGCTTTGCAAAAAACATTATAACATAAAGAACGATACTTAAAATACTACACAATATTAAACCGTGTTTTAATGCGTTTTTAACTCCTGATTTATTTTTTGAAGCATCAGCCTCTGCAACGATAGGGGTAATCGCTGTTGAAAAGCCAATTCCTAAAGACATTGCTATAAAGAAAAAACTATTACCCAATGAGACTGCAGCTAATTCTGCTGCACCTAATTGACCAACCATTACATTGTCAGCAAAGGAAACAAATATGTGTCCTATCATTCCTAAAATTACAGGATAAGCAAGTTTTAAATTATAGCTAAATTCTTTAGTGTAGTTGTTAATCAAAATTAAAAAAATTTATAAGTAAAGTTAGTCTGGAATTAGTTTTAAAATGTGATATGATTAATTTATTTAATTATTATTAAAATGTTATTTATTGACATTTTTTGTCAATTTTAGTCTGTTTTTTAACAATTAACACTATTTTTTGGCTATTTTTAGTCAATTGAGTATATTTTTTCTTCAATCGATTTCCATAGTAATAAGGATGCAATGGTTTTGAATGGCGACCATTTACTAACAATTTCGTCTAACTTGATTTCACTTAACTCATTAATTTGATAATTAATTTTAATACTGTTTATTAAAGCTAGATCACCTTTAGAAAATATATTTTTTTTAAATAATATAAAAATTAGAAACATTTCTGCTGTCCATATCCCAATTCCTTTAATACTGGTAAGTTCTTTCACAACTTTATCTTCCTTTTCATTGTAAAAATCAAATTCATTTTTTGTAAAATAGGAGTAAACATTTTTTATGTATTCCACTTTTCTATATGAAATGCCTATTGACTTTAATTTTTCCGTTTCAATCTTAATTATTTCTGCGTAGCTTAAATTTTTAATTATTTTATGAAATCTTTTTTTAATGGTTATTGCTGCCTTAAAACTAACTTGTTGTTCTATTACTAATTGTGATATAGCTTTCGCAAGATCATCTTCATACCTGTCTTCCAAAGTTATAGATTCTCCTAACTTTTCAATTAAAGTTTCCATTACGGGATCTTTTTTTAAATGAATAAAACAATCTTTAAAGGACTCCATATTTATTTAGAATCATGTTTGTCGTAAAGGTAAAGTGGAAGAGCTAATGAAAATCCAACAAGAAATAGGCATATTAAGTATTTTATTGGATTTAATTTTTTTGTTTTAAACTCGTAGATTAGGAATATTAAAAATGAGGTTGCAGCTACAGTTAAGTCCATTGATATCATTGAAATGGGATGAGAAGAAAAAATTTCACTCCAAAATCCATTCATTGACCATTCATTCATTGACAAAAAATTTATAAAGTGATAATATGGTAATAGTATTCCTAGTATGCACATCATGAGATATATTTTTTTCATATTTTATTATTATTTTTTGAAAGTTACCTAATGATTTTAATAGAATCTAAATTTCTTATATTTAAAAAACCTATTTCATAATAGATAAAATATATGAATTTTATTAAATCAGAATATAAAGATGGTTTCTTCAACGTAAGTAAAAAAAATGGATTTTTGCCAGAACAGAATCCTTTAGAAGTTCTTCCTGCGACTTATTTATCGTTGCAAAATATTCTCGACAATATGCCTGTTAAAATTAATGGTAAGTCAGGATATTTAGATATTCCTGGTAAAATATTTTCAATTGTTGAGTCTATGCCTAATTTAATTGATGAAGTTTCCAATGAAAATGATACAAGAATAATTCAAGCTTTGTTTAGAGGATATAGTTTTTTAGCTTCTGCCTATACCTTAGAACCCTCATTTCAATATTATAGAAAAAAAGGAAAATATGGAAAAGCAAATAATATTTTACCTAAACAAATTGCTCAGCCATTTGTAGAAGTCTCAAAAAAACTAGACGTCTATCCTTGGCTTGATTACCACTATGCTTATTCTTTAGGTAATTATAAAAAAATTGATAAAAAAGGAGATCACTTGTGGTCTAATCTTGATATGTGTGTACGATTTTCTGGACAGCCTGACGAAGTGGGGTTTATTATGTTACACGTAGATATAAATCAACATTCACCTGACTTAGTAGGATCTGTTATTGGTACCCTTCAATCTTTAAGAAATAATGATTCTATAAATTCAATTAAGTTTCTAAAACTAAATTTTGAAACTATGAAAGTAATGAATGCCAGAAGAAAAGAAATGTGGAAGGCTTCAAGATGGAATCATTATAATGATTTTAGAGTGTTTATAATGGGTGTTAAGGGAAATGAGGAATTGTTTGGAGATGGAGTAGTATATAGTGGAGTTTGGAAAGAACCAAAACAATTTCGTGGTCAAACAGGAGCTCAAGATGATATAATTCCTATGGAAGATATATTTAGTGGAGTTATTAAACATTATCCAAAAAATGAACTTACCAAATATTTGATCGATTTAAGAACTTATAGGCCAAAATGTATTCAAAACTTTTTTCTTGATTTAGAAAAATCGGTTGAAGATATAAATGAACAAGGAGTTTCGGGAATATTACATGTTAATAAAAATGTTAGTGGATTATGTTATTTGTTGGGGACTCTTGAAGAAATATATCATTTTAGAAATGGACATTGGCAATTTGTTCAAAAATACATAATGGCCAACACCCCTTATGCTAAAGCAACAGGAGGAACTCCTATAATTAGTTGGTTGCCAAATCAAATGAAGGCTGTAATGAAAGAAATGCGATCATTAATTGAAATTATTGATACTCTAAAAATGGAGGATGATTGTGAAGAATTAGAGTTGTTTCAAAACATAAAATCATTACTTGATAAAAAAGAAAACTTACTTGATGAACAACTAAAATTGGTGAATAAGAAGAAGTTTTCTGCGCAGGAAGTATTTGACTTAAATAAAAAATATGATCTTAAAGATAATTGATTTACCTTTTTTCAAAGCATCCTTTTTTTGAGTTTTTTGTCACTTCATCCCATTTAAAGAATTGTCCATGCATGGTAATATAAACCCCTGTTTTTAAGGTTTGGACATAAGACAATGCACAGCCTAAGTTAAAAAACCCATCTGAAGAACTTCCAAATGCGTAAGGAATCATTGCACCTGTTAAAATAATAGTTTTATCTATTTTTTCTTTTGCAATAGCTTTAGCAGTATTTACCATAGTATCAGTTCCATGAGTGATAACTATTCTATTTTTTTTTGAGTTTTTACAGTTTGAAATAATTTTTTGAATATCAGAAGGCTTCATGTTAAGACTGTCAATCATCATTAATGTTTTAAATTCAACATTAAGCTGAGACCTACTTCTTTTTAGCATTTCAGGAAGATGTGTTTTTTCAAAAAATAATTCTCCGTTTTTATAGTTATAACTTTTATCAAAAGTCCCCCCCGTAATAAAAATTTGAATCATAGATTTTGATTTTTTGATAAATGTATAATTTTTAATATTCTTTAGCTAGGTAAAGATAAATAGGAAAATGATCGCTGTATCCATTTAAAAATTTTCCTCCTGCAAAACTTTTAAATGGATATCCCTCATATTTTCCGCTTGGATTTATCAAATATTTTTTATTAAAAACTCCAGCCTTTAAAAAAAATAATCCATTGTCGTCTTCAACTAAATTTTTAGATAAAAAGAATTGATCTATCATGTCCCACTTTCCTCTGTATCTATAGGAACCGTATCCTTTTTTAAATAATTCTTCCATTGGATTGTAGAGTTGATTTTTTTTAATTTTAGTTTTTTTAAATACTGTATTTAGGATTGGCTTGATACTTCTATCGCTAGGGTTGTCATTAAAATCTCCCATACTAATTATATTGGCTTTTGGATTAACCTTTAAAATGGAATCAATTATTTTTTTATTTAATTTTCCTGCTAAAATTCTATTTGGTTCACTCCTCATTTGCCCTCCAGATCTGGATGGCCAATGATTTATTATAAAATGTATTGGATCTTTATCTAAATTACCTGATACAAGTAAGTGGTCTCTTGTATAATCTATTTTTCCATTCTTCTTACTTAAGTACAAAGGATATGTTTTTGAAGATACAGGGCTAAATCTGTTTTTTTTAAATAACATAGCTACATCTATTCCTCGTTCATCAGGGGAATCATAATGTATGATGCCATAATTTTCATTTTCCAGTGCTTTAGTTTTAATCAAATCATTTAACACTGTTTTGTTTTCGATTTCACATAACCCTATTATCGATGGTGCTGAATTTGTAAGATCTGAACCAATATCAGCTATTACCCTTGCTATATTTTTTAATTTTTTTTTATAAATGATACTGGTCCAACGATCTTTTCCCTTGGGAGTTCTATCGTCATCCCAAGTTTTAGGATCATTTATTGTGTCAAATAAATTTTCAACATTATAAAATGCAATTGTGTTTACTAAGTATTTCTTTTTAGAATTATCTTGACTAAATAAAAAGAAAGAACTAAAAAAAAGAGTTGTAATTAAAATTAATTTTTTCATAGGGTGAATATAATTAACTATCTAATTGAATAATTATAGATATGTAAATTATAAATAATAAATTTAGAATTATGAATTTAGATTTTTTTAAAAAAAAGAAATACGTTTATTTGATCATTTTTGGTTTAGTTAAAAAGTTGGTTTTTATTCTTTTTCTATTGATGAACAAGCTCACAGCTGTATCAAACAAGATTTAATTGATATGGATATTATTTGTACAACAGAACATGAACCAGTCTGTGGCTGTAATGACGTAACTTATTCTAACTAGTGTGAAGCTATTAAAAGGGGAGTCATTCAATTTGAAATGGGAGGATGTACTGAAAATGATAATGATTAACGAAAAATTCACATGCTCTAAACAACCAAATATAAAAATATTAGTAAGTCAAACTGTTCTTGTCAATGCGACAGTTGTAAAACCGGAGACTGTTCTGTTTAAAATTTTTTATAACAGATTCAATTTAAGTAATTAGTTTTACGAATTAGAATTAATTACTTAAAGAATGAAAAAAAATTTAATTAACCTAGTTAGATTAGGCCTTAGAATACACTCTTTTTTCCATTTATTAGAGTTCATCTCCGCAATTTACGAGAATGCATACATTACAGCTTCAATAGCTTTATTTGCTATGTCCTTAGAGCTCGTTGCTAGTTTTTTAATCCCAAAAGAACACATACATATCAAACCTTTAATATCCGATGTTCACGAATCATGTGAAAAATAAATATTAATACATCCCTTAAGGAATGTATTAATATTTATTATATTAGTAATTATTAACATTAAAACTTTATATACATGAAAAAAACAATATCAATAATGATAATGATCTTTATTTCCTCTATATCATTTTCTCAACAATTAATATCTCATTCATCTGTTAGAGTTGACGATAATGAAAGGCAAGGATATCTTGAGCTAGAGGATTTTTGGTCATCAGTTCATGAGCAAGCTATAATTGATGGGTATGCACAAGGATGGATGGTTTGGGAATTCTTATACGACAATGAGGAAGATGCAAAAGGAAAGCCTGACTTCTTAATTATGAATTTTTATAGAGATTCACTACAAAAATCTAAACTAAATAATATTAATTGGAAAGATTACGCTAAAAAAGTTTATAAAGGAAAATTATCAAAATCTAAATTTGAAAAAAAATGGAATTTACCGATGGGAAAAAGAAATTTTTATGAATTAGAAAGGTTAGATAATACATATTGGCAGGGAGGGGATTTGAAAAAAGGAATGCAAATTACTATGAACGCATTTAAATCATTAAACGAAGATTATGAAGACTATGAAATGAAATTTTTTAAAAAGTGGCATGAAAAAAATATTTTAGATGGATCAAAAAAATGGTGGGAGTTTAACCGAGTATTATCAAGTAATGTAACAACTACATCTTCCACAGATGGTTCTCCAACTCATTCCACAATTGATATGCCAGGTAGAGAACGTTCTGAAGAGGAAAATAGCGCGTTTTGGGAAAATTTAACTTTTGAAGACAGAATGATGATTCAAAATGGAATTGCTTCTAGAGAATTAATGGGTCAATACAGACTTAAACTATTGATGTTTAAATAATCCTTAAATTTTTTAATGAAATAAAAAACCCTCCTAATGGAGGGTTTTTTTATGTTAAATTAATAGTCTAAGCGACTATTTTCCTTTCACAAATGGAAGTCCTGTTTTTGGACTTTCAACTACTTGCTTTCCAGCGGGCAGATCACATGCTTCTGGTCTTTCATCTTTAGCGAAATAATAAATAGTTTGCATTCTACCACCTTTTAATTCTACATCCTTAGAATGTAAAAAATAACTTTTTCCTTTACTGTTTGTGTGTTTGTATCCCATTGTTAAAATTTTAAGTTAAACATTAATTTATACTAATCTATAAAAAAATATTCTTATCTGGAATTAATTATCTTCCTCAGGTGTTAATATTTGTTAATTACTTTTTTTTTACTGAGATTTTATAAGTTCAATTTTTCAAAAAAATTGAAGTAATTCTTTTATTTAAAAAATTTAAGAATAAAGAGATAACATCACAATAATTTGATTATCAATTAATTAACTAATAATTGCTATTTTAGTTCCATATTTTGTAATTATCTTTTTTAACTGAAGTAAATCAGATAGCAATTTTCAATACTTTTTTTAAACTCTGTTGACAAGTATTACTGTACTCTTTTAAAAAAGAATTTTATTTGAACGTTTTCTCATAATTCTTTTTATACTTTTAACTCAATGCATAAGTTATATTTATGGTTAAACACTCACTTATATTTTTATTCTTATTAGGATCAACAGTTCTTCAATTTAATTTTTCTCAAGAATTATCTGAATCCTTTTTAAGAGAAAATGCTAAATTAATTATCAATACATCCAAAACATGTGTTCTTTCTACTATTGGTGATGATGGAAGCCCTTCATCTAGAGTAATGGATCCATATATTCCAAAAAATGATTTTATAGTTTATTTGGTTACCAATCCTTACAGCAGAAAAGTTAATGAAATAAAGAATGACCCTAGAGTTGCATTAACTTTTAAAAATGTAAATGGTTACGTTACTATCAATGGTTTAGTTTCAATAGTTAACAATCTAATTGAAAAAAAGAATTTCTGGAAAGAGGATTGGACTCCGTACTATGAATCTAAAGAAGACGCTTTAATTCTGAAAGTAACCCCATTATCTATAGAAATAATTAATCCTGATGTTGGAATTTCCGGAAATTTAAAAACTTGGAGCCCGCCAAAAGTTAGTTTTTAATATCTAATTTTTTATCAAAATTTTCTTTTATAATTTTACCCCAAATTTTATACCCTGCCCTGTTCAAATGAAGTTTATCTTCTGTGAAAAGTTCATCATTAGGCATCCCGTTTGATTTAATATAATAAGATCTAGTATTTATATAAAATAGATCTCTTTTTTTTGAAGTAAAATCTTTAATTAAATCGTTTGCTTTTGATATTTTATTCCAAACTTTCCATCTTTTTGAAGTTGGAGTTGTTTCTATAAAAAATATCGGAGTATTTTCATGACTCTTGCGTATTTTCTTCACAATAAACTTCGCTAAATTAAGAACTTCTTTTGGAGACAAATCTTTTGTTCCACCAGTTATGTCATTAGCAACAAAGATAGCAACTGCCTTAACATTGTGCGGGCTTACAAGCCTTTCAGTGAAATGAATTAAATCAGAATAACGTGCTCCACCGTAACCTCTTTTAATGGGCTCAAAATGGCTTAAATCTTCTTTTATTGAATTCCATCTCCTAATACTGGAACTCCCAATAAATAAAATAGCTTGATTACTATAAGTTTCTTTTTTATTAAGGTCTTCCAGTTTTTTTACTTCATCCTCCCATTTTTCAATAGTAGATTCATATTTTTGCAAAGGGGAACATGAAAAAAAAAGGAATGATATTAAAATTAAATAGCGCATTATAATTCCATTTTTAATATTGTGTCAATGGAGTTGATTTCTTTCTCATTTAAAAAAAGCAACAACCCTTTTTTGGTTTTTTTGTAGGAAACTTTTTTATTAGAGTTTAAATAAGTTAGTCTTTTAAAGCTTAAGTCAAAACCATCAATAAAATAATTTAATTTATTACTGTCAAGTGTGTGAATGTATACTGTTTTGCCATTTTGAGTCGAAGCAATTTCATCTGTTGGATCAATTGGCCCTCTTTTGGTATTGTAAATAGTCTGACCATTATCTTTAATCCAAGATCCAATTTTTTTAAGAGATTTTATATGTTCTTCTTGGATTTTACCATTTGGCATGGGTCCAACATTCAATAAAAGATTACTTCCATATCCAGCCGCTTTTATTAAATACTGAATTAATTCTTTTTCTGATTTATGTTTTCTGTCTTTTAAGTTAAACCCCCAAGATCCATTGATTGTTTCACATACCTCAAAAGGCAAATTACCTATATCATCAGCTGATGTAGCAAAGTCTTTTGTTGATTTTCCCGGTAAATCTTTTTCAAACATTTGAAAATCCTCACCAGGATTTGGTGCTAAGTGGTGATTACTTCCAATTAAGGCTTGAGGTTGAAGTTTATGAATTAAAGAATAAACTTCATCTAATTTAAAATCTTGCTTTTTCTCTCCAAATCTTTTACCATCCCAAGCCATTTGGTCCCATTCCCCGTCAAACCATATCCCACCAATTTCTCCATAATTTGTAAGTAATTCTGTGAGCTGCTCTTTCATAAAATCTATATAGTCATCCCAATTACCTTCTTCTCTTCCTTCTATTCCATTTCCAGTTCTTCCTCTTGGGAAATAATCTCCCCTGTTCCAGTCTAATTGAGAGTAATAAAAAAACAATTTCATGTTATGTTTTTTACAAGCCTCTGCAAGCATTTTAAGTGGATCTTTACCATAAGGAGTTTTGTCTACAATATTATAGTCAGAAGCATTAGAATCAAACATTGAAAAACCATCGTGATGTCTACTAGTTATTGTAATATATTTCATACCGGCATCTTTAGCCATGAGCACCCATTTTTCTGCATCAAATCCTGTAGGATTAAAAAACCCAGGAAGTTTTTCATATTCATCCACTGAAATATTTTGTTGATGCATTACCCATTCCCCGTCTCCCAGAACACTATAAACTCCCCAATGAATAAAAAGGCCAAATTTTGCTTCTTCAAACCATTTCCTTGCCTCTAAATTTTCCTTTGTTGGAATGTAATTTTGTTGAGCAGTTGAAAAAATGGAAATAAAAAGAATAGAAATTAAGATGATTTTTTTCATAGGAGTTGTTTTTATCATATATTGGAAACATGAAATTAGTGAAATTATTTATTATATTTTTTTTAGTCCTTTCTTGTAAAGAGGAAACATTTGAAGTTTCTGAAAAATTAACCTATAAAGAAAGTTTATCACTAAGACTAAGCATACAGTCAATAAAAAAAATAAAAAATTTAGTTGCTAAAACTGATTCTGATTATAGAATTAGTGGCGTAATTCCATCCGAATTATGTTTTGATTTTAAGTACCCAATTAGTGTTCAGTATAATAACAGTTCAGTATTAAATGTTTCCAGCTTTTCTCAATTTGTAGAATTAATTTTAAGCGAAACACCTGAACTTCATATGACTGGAATAGGGTTTCCTTTTACTGTTGTTATGTCTAGTGACAACTCTGAGCAAGTAATTTCAAGTGAAACTTCTTTTGAAACTTTAATAGAATCTTGTGGATACGGTACTTTAACCTTTGAAGAAATTAAGAACGTCTACGCTACTTGTTTTGATTTTAATTATCCAATATCAATAATAATTAATGGAACTACCTACACGTTTAACAGCGAAAACGATGCTGTTCTTCTTGCTGCAGCTTTTACTCAAAAAGTTGTAAGTTTCAATTTCATATATCCGTTTAGCATAAAGTATACTGCAAATAATCAAAATGCTAATGTTCCTGATTATTATACCTTTACTAACATTATAGCAGGTTGTAATTAAATTTTTAAGTTTTGAAAAAAATAAAGTGGATTCTTTTTTCTATTTTTTTAATGATCAGTATACTTTGTTTTACTGTAGTTTTTCTAATGCATTCTAAACTTTCTTTTATTGATTATCCCTATTTATATTTTGGAATTACTTCTTTAATTATTTCTTTATTGATTTTAAAATTTAAAAATTAATCAGGGTACATTACTTTTTGAATATCTTTCCAATTAACTAGCTTAATATTATTATTAATCAATCCTTTTTTAAATTTTTCACTAGAAATAATATTTAGATCATAAAATCTCCATTTTGAACCAAAATTTGGATGATCTACAGTGATTTCTTTCATTTCATCGTCATCGTAACCCAAATGAACAAGTATTTGACTTAAACCTGGCTTAAGATTATTTAAAATATCAATATAAAAATTTTCCCAATCATTAAAGTTCATGCCATTTTCAGCCATATAAAAATCATCAACAACAACTAATTCTTTTGGTTGCTTTAGAGTTTCATCAAATTGAGCAGTGACTAAATCTGGAACAAAAACAGCCAATCTGTTTTCCCGAGCGATTTCTAAATAAACTTTAAAAAATTCTTTGTTAAAAAACAGAGCACCTTCGTGACTATCTATGTGGCTAATATTAATACCCATTGAATTTGCTAAATCAATTTGGGCTTGTAGCTCTTTTTTAATTTCTATAGGATCAGCATTTAAAGTAACTTTTTTTTTGTTTTCATAAAGGTTTCCATTTTTATTTAATAACGATGGAATTTCTATTGGTTCCAATACTCCATCCCATTTATAATTTTTCCATTCACTAGTTACAGTTAAGTGAATGCCAAAATCTAATTCAGGATTTTCTTTTGAAAACTCAGCTATTTCCTCAATTTTTTCGCAAGTCATCATTATACTTCCTGAGTTAATGCTTCCCTCTTTAAAGGCCTTAAAAGTTGCCTTGTTGACAGAGCTAGAAAGTCCAATATCATCAGCATGAATAATCAAAAGTTTATCTTCTTTTTTATATCCTAGTTTTTGGGAAAGATTTTCTAATTGTGTATAATTCTGCTCTCCTTTTATAAATTTATATGCTAACTTAAAATCATAAATAGGGATTTCTTTATAATCAAAATATAAAATAAAAATAAAAATAATAGTGGAAACAGAAATCAATGTCCACTTTATTAAAAAAGTTATTAGTTTTTTAATTTTCAAATCCTGGAAGATTTATAGGTTTTGCCTGTTTCCAATTAAATTCTGCTTTATTTTCCGATGGGTATATTTCATCTAAATTATTAGCATTATATAATTTTCCATCCATCATGACCATCTCTACAGTATTTGTATTTCTTATGTTTTCAAGAGGATTTTTTTCTAAAATCACCAAATCAGCAAGCTTTCCTTCTTCAATACTTCCTATATCATCCTCCAACCCTATAGCCTCAGCTCCTATTATAGTGGCTACTCTTAATGCATCGTGCAATCCAAGTCCTCCTGATTGCATACTCCAAAGTTCCCAATGGTATCCTAAGCCTTGCAATTGTCCATGTGAACCAACTCCAACTATTCCACCATTCTCAACTAAGTCTTTAATAAACTTTCCTTGTTCTTCAAAGACATATTCATCTTTATGAAACCACCCATCATTTCTTCTTCTAGATTTCGCATCTAAATGAGCTTTGGGCGTAAAGTAGTTTAACTTCGCATCTCCTTGAACATCTTCAGTAGCATAATAATAGTTTTCTGCCCAAGGGCCACCATAAGAAACTAATAGTGTTGGAGTGTAGGCCATCTTTGACTTAGCCATTACTTCAACTAAATCTTTATAAACTGGGTAAATTGGAATGTTATGTTCTTGTCCTGGATAGCCATCTAACATTTGGTTTAAATTTAATTTAATGTGCAACGCACCCTCAGTTGTTGGCATTAGCTTTTGTTCTTTAGCAGCCATTAAAATCCATTGTCTATGCTTTCTGTTTCCAGTTCGATACATTTTGATTGTTTTGGTATTGTAGTATTTAGAATACTGTTTCAAAACATCTTTAGTTTGTTCCAAGCTTTTTAAATTATATCCCCAATAACCCACACCAGGACCAGTTGAATAAATTCGGGGTCCATGCATTAATCCAGCATCCACCATATCCCCGTATGAAAGAATATCCGTAGTTCCAGTTTGAGGATCCCGAATTGTAGTTACTCCATATGCTAAGTTAGCAGCAAAAGACCATGTTTCACTTTTATGAGTATTTCTAGAAACTCTAACGTGAGCGTGAGTGTCAACAAAACCAGGAACAATAGTTTTCCCTGTTAAATCCATTTCTTTGATTGACCCATTGTTTTTTATTTCTCCTATTTTACCAACTTTTTTAATTCTGTTATTTTCAATTAGAATATCTCCTTGTTCAAAAATTTCTTTTCCTTTCATGGTTATTATTCTAGCATTTTTTAAAATAATAGATCCTTTGGCTTTATTTTTTTTGATGTAAGTTTTTATTTCTTTCTCAGCAGCTTGATAACCTTTTTTTTCTACTTTCTTTTTCTCTTTTTTCTCTTGCTTAATTCTTTCTTCGTCTGCTTCTGCTTGAGGAATATTATAATTAAATAAAGATTTTCCTAAAGAAAAATAAACATTATCTCCGTTGGCTCCCCAAGAGGCAAATTCACCTCCAAACTTTGTTAGTTTTCTTGCAGGAAAAGCAGAACTGCTTGGTTTAGAAACATTTATTGATAGATCTTTCACTCCAGTGTAGGGAATAGTAACCACGTAGACATCATTATTAATGACAGCTAAAGCTTTTTCTTCTACGGGTGATTTAAGAATGTAAGATGCGGTTGACGGTGGGGACTTTCTTCCAGGTGTTCCATATACCGAAATCCCTGTAATTTTTAAAATCTTTTTTTCATCAGTTCCATCCCACCTTATTGAACTTAATCCATTTGATCTGCTAAATAAATGAATTCTTTCAGAATTTTTGATAAAATGAGGATAGGATCTTCCATTTGATTTGTCAATAAAAGTATTTTGTCCTCCATTTGCTGAAACCCACATTATCTTTGAGTCTACACCATTTCTTTCAAACTCAATAAATTCATTTTCTGAAGATTTTATAAAAACAATTTTAGATCCATCATTAGTCCAAGTCGGATTAGAATACACCCCATTTTCTTGAGTTATTCTAACTATTTTTTTTCTTCCATTTAAATTTGCTTTATAAATAGCCCCTCCCTCTTTTTCATCCCAAGTGGTAAAAACTAAATGCTCATTATTGGGACTCCAAGAAGGCATATTTTCTGTGTAATTTAGATTAGACAATCTTTTAGGTTCTCCATTAGGTAATTCTTTTATATAGATTTTTTGAAATGAGGAATAAGCAATTTTTGATCCGTCTGGTGATATTACGGGATTTCTAATTTGATTAGATAATACTTTATCAACATCTTCAATTGGATAATTGAATTTTAATAAAGGCCCTAATTCGATTTCTTCTTCAACTCGAAAAGGAATATTAGTGGCTTCACCTCCTTCAATAGGAATTTTATTTATTTTTCCACCGTATGAAGCTAATAAAAATTTACTATCAGGTGTAAAAGTCATAACAGGTAAAGTCCCTAAAGTATTTTGAGATTCTATGTCATCTTTTTGAACTGGATAAGCTAACCATTTTTCTTCCCCATTATTCAAATCTCTTGCCACCAAACCTGTTTTATCATTCCATCTAGAACCATAAACTAGCCATTTACCATCAGAAGATAATGTTGGTGAAAATGCTGAACCATACCTAGAAACCATCGACTCTATTTTTCCAGTATCTCTATCATATCTAGCAAGTGAAATTTGAGGGAATTTGGCATTGTATTCCCAAGCTTTATTTTTTCTTGAGAACCATATGTACCTGTCGTTTTTGCCAATGGAAACATCACTAACTTTTAAACTAGAAGGCTCTTTAGTCAGTTCAACACCTTTTCCTCCAGACTTGTGATTTAAAAACAGCTTAGAGTTTCTTCCACCTTTAGTACTGACAATATACTGACCATCATTTGTCCATTCCGCATCTTCCATAAAAAAATCATCTCCTTTAGTGACTTGGATAGAATCCCTAGTTTCTAAATTTAAAATCCATGCATTTGGCCCACCAGTTCTATCTGATATCATGAGCAGTTCTTTGCCATCAGGAGAAAACTTTGGATGAGCGTCAAATGCTAAACCACTAGTAATTCGAGTTGCTTTGCCACCCTCAATTGGTAGGGTATAAATATCACCCAACAGATCAAATGCAATGGTTTTTCCGTCGGGACTAATGTCTAAAGACATCCAAGTTCCTTCATTTGTATTAATATTAATTTTTCTTTCTACTTTTAAAGGAAGTCCAATCTCTTTCTTTTTTGATTTTGTACTGTCTTTTTCCTTGTTGTTTTCAGGGTTTTGTGCCAAAACACTTATTGTTAAAAATAGTGCTACAATTGATAAAATTTTATTCATATTTTTTTTTTAAGTTTCTATAAAAATGATATAACCTCTAAAATGAATGGAACATAAAGGGTTTTTTAAACTATAAATATTTAATTTAGAATATAAATTTACAAATTTTGATAATGAAATTATTAAAAAGCTTTTTGACTTTTGTTATAATCCTTTGTTTTTTAAGCTGTAACAACAAAAAACAAAGTCCTCCAAACATTGTTTGGTTAGTGGCTGAAGACCAGTCTTCTTATTTTTTTCCGTTTTATGGAGATCAATCGGTTAATCTTCCTAATATTAGTAAATTATTAAATAATGGAACTGTTTATGAGGGAATGCACTCTTCCTATCCTGTTTGTGCACCTGCAAGAAGTGCAATAATTACTGGAATGTATCCAAACGCAATTGGAACAGGGAATATGAGAGCCCATAAGGGAAATGCAACTTTAAGAACTGAAAAAGAAGCTCTAATTGTACCTTACTACTCTTCCAAATTAGCGGAAAGAATAAAGCCATTCACTCAAATTTTAAGAGAAAACAGCTATTACTGTACAAATAACGCAAAAGAAGACTACAACTTCAATTTAAGAGATGACGCATGGGATGAATCAAGTAGAAGTGCCTCTTGGGAAAAAAGAGAAGATGGACAACCCTTTTTTTCAGTTTTTAATTTCGGAGTAACTCACGAGTCAGAAATTTGGAAGAGAGATAAACAAGAACTCAAAGTCAATCCTAATGATTTGATAGTTCCTCCAGTTTTTCCTAATGACTCTATAACCAGACACGCATTGGCAGTAAATTATTCAAATTTGGTGGAGATGGATAAGCAAATGGGTTTGATTATAAATAAATTAATAGACCAGGGATTATATGATAATACTTATATCTTTTTTTATAGCGACCACGGAGGGCCTTTTCCTAGACATAAAAGAGCAATTTATGAAACGGGCTCGAAAGTTCCTTTAATTATCAAATTTCCTATAAATATTGAACCACAAGAAAATAGAAATAGGGACATGCTTAATTTTATTGATTTTGCTCCTACTATATTATCGATTGCTGGTTTTGATATTCCGGAAATTTATCAGGGAAAAGCATTTTTAGGTGCTAAAAAATCTAAACAAAAAAGAGAATATTTATTTACAGCAAGCGATAGATTTGATGAACATCCCGACAGAATAAGAGCTGTAAAAAATAAAAGATTTAAGTACATAAGAAATTATAACATTGATAAACCTCATGCTTTAGCTGTTGGCTACAGGACTCAAATGAAGCTAATGCAGCATTTAAACAAACTCAATGAATCAAACATGCTTTCTCCACAACAAAAACTTTGGTTTCAAGTTCCTAAAAATCCTGAAGAATTTTACGATTTGAAAGAGGATCCGTTTGAATTAAATAATCTAATTAGCGAAAAAAAATATTCAATAGAAATAGATAATTTAAAAAATAAACTAGGGAATTGGATTAAAGAAATAAATGACTTAGGACATTTAACAGAGAATGAGTTAGTCAAAAGAGTAACCAAATAATTCTTTTGAAAAGCAATTACTTTAATTCTATTTATTGATTATCTTTAAAAAATAATTAATCTTTAGTAATTAGTTTTCTAAAGTAATATCTTAAAGTTTGGTATTTTGATTAGATTATTTGTATTATTTTTTTTGTTGATATTTCTATATGGAAATTCCCAGGAGGGATTACCAATCTATTCTGATTATTTAACTGAAAACTATTATCTAGTTCACCCTTCAATGGCAGGGGTAAATAAGGTGGGTGGTAAAGTGAGACTAACATCTAGAAAACAATGGTTTGATCAAGTTGAGGCTCCAAATCTTCAAACTTTATCTGTTGATTTTAGACTAACTGACAGATCTGGAATTGGAGCAATTATTTTTACAGACCAAAATGGGTACCATGCTCAAACCGGGGGGTATCTAACTTATGCTCATCACATAAGTTTTAATAAATCACTAATACCTTCAAAAAGACCTTATCCATCAAAAGACGATGATATCAATCAATTGTCATTTGGTATAAGTGTTGGTGGTATTCAGAATTCTTTGGATCAAACATCTTTTGATCTTTATGACTACGACCCTTTAATTGCAGGAATTAAACAAAGTGGCGGATATTTTAATGTGGATGCTGGGATGTCCTATGTTACAAATAAATATTATGCTCATTTAACAGTCAAAAATTTACTTTGGAGTCCTCAAAACATGTATGGTGTAGACACTTACAGTAAAAGACCAGATCGAACTAGTTTTAAAAGATTAGTTGCTTCATTAGGTTATGTTTTTTACACTGATTTACCTTGGTCTTTTGAGCCTTCTGTTCTTTTTCAAGCAGCAGAACTTACCAATGAAAAAGCAATTGATGCAAATATTAAAGCATATTACAAACTAAGACAGGGTAGACTTTGGGCAGGGTTTTCCTATAGAAACAGTTTCGAAGGAGCTCAATATTTAGATGGACAGCTTTTAAAAAGACAAAGGTTGCAATTAATAACTCCTTTAATTGGAATAGATTACAAAGATTTTATTTTTTCCTATAATTATTCATATCAAGAGGGAGATATCCGATTTGGTTCTGGCGGATTTCATCAAATAACTCTTGGGTTTAATTTCTTAAGAGGTTCAATCGACTGTGACTGTTTTTAATTTACCATGCTCTTATTAGACTAAAGTGTGCTTTAAATTCTCTTCCATCTTCTAGGTTTACTCTGAACCAGTAATCTGATTGCGGCATAGGTTTTCCATTATAATTTCCATCCCA
>Ga0115003_10001461_pt1 | contig 20562 bp, 19 predicted proteins | sample ArcticOcean_MG_C_7_FD_88736 | JGI IMG/M metagenome (GOLD analysis project Ga0115003, IMG submission 88736) | Marine microbial communities from western Arctic Ocean - ArcticOcean_MG_CB11_88 | ecosystem: Environmental > Aquatic > Marine > Oceanic | place: Arctic Ocean: Canada Basin | collected... | reverse complement strand
TCTTTTTCATAATACATTTTCATTTTTTTTCTCCTAGTTTTATTTAAATACTTCTGGTCCTTTTGTCATAGCTACTGCACCTGTTCTTGAGGTGCTCACTAGTCCCCAAGGTTTAATCACTTTAATTAATTTATCAATTTCTCTTCTTAAAGCAGTTATCTGAATAACAAAAGACTTTTTTGTTTTATCTAAAATAACTGAATTATATTTTTTGCATACTTTTTTAACTTTTTCTTGATTTTTCGAAGAAGTAACAATTTTAAATAAAGCAAGCTCTCTAAACAGTATGTCTGGATCACTTCTTTTAAAATCAGCAACTTTGTGGACACAAAGAAGTTTTCTTAATTGTAATTTTATCTGTTCGATAACTTCAGGAGTTCCAATTGAAACAATTGTAATTCTAGATAAGTGTTTTAATTTATCTACTTCAGCTACAGCCAAAGATTCAATATTGTAACCTCTGCCGGAAAACAGGCCTATCACTCTTGCTAAGACTCCAGTTTCGTTATCAACCCAAACAACAATAATATGGTGGTCTGGTTTTCCAAGTTTTGTTGGTTCGCTATATGCTGATTTTGCTTTTGCCATTAAACTAAAGTCTTCCCTTCTTCAGAAATTTCTTTTTCGTCTTCTGGACCTAAAAGCATCTGATTATGTGCTTTGCCTGAAGGTATCATGGGATAGCAATTTTCCATTTTATCGACTCTGCAATCAAAAATAACAGGTCTGTCCGTGTTTATCATTTCATTAATTTTTTCATCTAATTCAGTTGGTTTACTAGCTCTTATACCAACACAACCGTATGCTTCTGCTAATTTTACAAAATCAGGTAAAGCTGCTGTGTAGCTTTCTGAATAATTCTTTTCATGTAATAGTTCTTGCCATTGTCTAACCATTCCCATGTACTCATTGTTTAATATGAAAATTTTTATGGGTAGCTTATATTGAACAGCAGTCGATATTTCTTGCATAGTCATTAGAACAGATGCTTCACCTGCAATATCAACAACTAGTTTTCCTGGATTTGCAATTTGAACTCCAATAGCCGCGGGTAAACCAAAGCCCATAGTCCCTAATCCACCTGATGTCATCCATCTATTAGGTTTGTTAAACTTATAATATTGTGCAGCCCACATTTGATGCTGACCTACTTCAGTTGTTATAAAAGTATCTTGATTTTTGGTAAGTTCGTAAAGTCTTTCTACAGCGTATTGAGGTTTAATAATGGTATCACTATTTTTATAATTTAAAGATTTTTTTTCTCTCCATTTGTCAATCTGCTTCCACCATTTTTCAATATTTTCTTTATTAACATCTACAAAATTTTTATTTTTTTCTTTAAATCTCTTAATTAAAGCTGAAAGAAAAATATCAACATCACTCACTAAAGCTAAGTCAACTTTTACAATTTTTCCTATAGAAGAAGGGTCTATATCAATATGAACTTTTTTTGAGTTTGGGGAAAACTCATCAATTTTACCTGTAATCCTATCATCAAATCTTGCTCCAATATTTATCATTAAATCACAATCATGCATGGCATTATTGGCTTCGTAAGTTCCGTGCATGCCTAACATTCCTAAAAATTGATGATCATCACCAGGGTAAGCGCCTAGTCCTTGAAGAGTCGACGTGATTGGAAAGCCAGTTATAGAAATAAGTTCTCGTAATAATTTACTAGCTTGTGGTCCAGAATTGATTACGCCACCTCCTGTATAAAAAATAGGTTTAGATGATTTTTTCATCATCGTTATAAGTTGATCTAATTCATTTTCAGAAATTTTTTTCTTTATTTGGTTATTTAATTTTTTAGAATTTTTTTCTTTCTTGAAATTATAAGTTCCTTTTTTAAATTGAATATCTTTTGGGATGTCAACAAGTACTGGCCCTGGTCTTCCTGAGGTTGCAACTTCAAAAGCCGTGTGTAAAATTTTTGCTAAATCGTTAACATCTTTAACTAACCAATTATATTTTGTACAAGGTCTTGTGATTCCTGTTGTGTCACATTCTTGAAAAGCATCTGTGCCAATTAAGTGTGTTGGAACTTGTCCGCTGATGCAAACTAGTGGTATTGAATCCATGTAAGCATCTGCTAAAGCCGTAACTACATTAGTTGCACCTGGACCTGAAGTAACCAAAACTACACCCGGTTTACCAGATGACCTAGCATAACCTTCGGCTGCATGACCTGCACCCTGTTCGTGTCGTGCTAAAATATGTTTAATAGATTTGTGATTTTTTAATTCGTCATAAACAGGAAGTACGGCACCTCCTGGGTATCCGAAAACATGATCAACATTTTGGTCCTCAAGTGCTTTAAAAACTATTTCCGCACCTGACAATAATTTTGGCATTACTTCAATCTATCGAAGAAATTTTTATGGTCAAGTTTTAGCTTATAACTTTTAATATTTTTTTAGAAAGTTGGCCTAAACTGTTTGAATATTCTCTTTTCCAATCAGACATGCGACCTCGGGACCAAGTAACTTGTCTCTTAGCATACTGTCTTGTTTTTATATTGATAAGTTCTTTAACCTGCTTAAGATTTAAAGTACCAGCCAAATAGTCCTTAATTTCTTGAACGCCGATAATTTTATTAGAAGAAAGAGAGGGATCTATATTTAATTTTATAAAATTCTTAACTTCTTTGACGCAATCATTTTTAAACATTTGTTTTGATCGTTTTGAAATACTTTTAAGTAATTTTTCTCTAGGAGTGTCCAAAAAAAATTTAAATATCTCAAATTTTTTAAAGTCTGACTTTGTTAGTTTGTACCATTCAAAAATAGATTTTTTAGTAAATTGTTTTACCTCATAGGCTCTAATAGATCTTTGAGTATCAAATGGCTCAATTTTATTTTTGACTAAAGGATCTAAATTTAAAAGTTTTTGATAAAATTTTTTTTGACCTAGCTTAATTTGCAATGCTCTAATTTTATTCCTTAATTTTAAGTCTATATTAGGAATTTTACTAATACCTTTAGTGATAGCCTCAAAGTATAAGCCAGTACCACCAACAAGAATGGGGGTTCTTTTATTTTTTATACATTCATTAATTTTCTTTTTAACTAAAGCCAGCCATACTCCTGTTGAGAAATGTTTTTTTGCAGATAAAAATCCATAAAAGTGATGTTTAATTTTTTTTAAATCACTTGTTGATGGTCTTGAAGATAAAACAGAAAAATCTTTATAAACTTGCATGCTATCAGCATTAATAATTTCTCCTTTAATTTTTTTGGCAATTTCTATAGCAAGTTTTGATTTTCCTGAGGCAGTAGGTCCAGCTATAAGTATAATTTTCTTAGACAAACTTAATTAGTTTTAACACCAAGGTATCTTCTTTGGTTTCTACTATTAATTATCGTAAGCAATAATGTCTGCTCACCTTTTTTATAAATACTTTTAATTAAATTGTTTAATTCTTTAGCATTAGAAATTTTTTGTTTTTGTACCTCAAGAATAATATCCCCTATTTGTAGTATTCCTGCTAATGGACTTGTGTTTGAGATTCCAGAAATTACAACTCCTTTAAGATTTTTTTCTAATTTTCTGCTCTCAATTTCATCAACTGCAAGATCTCTCACTGTGATTTTTAAAGAGTCGATATCAGTGTCTTTAGTTGTGACTTTAGGTTTCATTTCAGCTTTAAAGTCTTCTGAGGACTCTAGTCTACCTAAGGTTAATTTTTTAGTTAATAATTTTTTATTTCTCCATATTTCTAACTTAACTAATTTTCCAACTTCAGTTCGTGAAACCAATTTTGGCAAAGTTCTCATTGTATCAATTTTTTTACCATCAAATTTTAAAATGATATCACCTGCTTTAAGCCCAGCTTTTTCTGCAGGACTTTTTGAACCAACAGTTGCTACTAAAGCACCTTCTGTATTTTTTAAATTTTCAACATCTGCTATTTCTTTAGTTACTTCTTGAATTCTAACACCGAGCCAACCTCTTTTGGTCTCTCCATATTTAATTAATTGGTCAATAACAGCTGAGGCTGCATTTGCTGGAATTGCAAAACCAATACCAATTGAACCTCCTTGTCCAAGAATAGCCGTGTTAATTCCAACTACATCTCCGTTTAAGTTAAAGAGAGGCCCACCTGAATTACCTTGATTAATTGAAGCATCAGTTTGGATAAAATCATCATAACGAGTTAAATTAATATCTCTATTTCTTGCTGAAATAATTCCTGCAGTTACTGTGCCTCCTAAGCCAAAAGGATTTCCAATAGCAACTGCCCAGTCACCCACTCTTGCTTTGTCTGAATCTCCAAACTTAACTGGCTTGAAAACATCTTTTGAGTCAATTTTTAATACCGCAATATCAGCATAAGGATCGGCCCCTATAACTTTAGCTTTATAATCTTTATCACCAACTTTAACGACAATATCTTCTGCGTTATTGATTACATGATTGTTAGTAATAACCGTTCCATTTTTATCAATAATAAATCCCGAACCTAAAGAAGATGCTTTTCTTTCTGTTGGTTGATTAAAGTCTTTGAACATTTCTTCAAAGGGTGAGCCAGGAGGAAATTGAAAAGGAAAAGGATTAGCTGTTGTTTTTATAGTTTGTGTTGTTGCGATATTTACAACTGATGGCATTAATTTTTCCGCAAGATCAGCAAATGAATCTGGAATAGGTTTAGCGTTTGAAAAATTGATAAATCCAAAATTCAAAAACACAAAAGTTAATAATATTTTTTTAAATAATTTCATTTAATTTTTTATATACCAAACTATTAAAAATCCTAATATTAAAAAAAAAACTCCTACACTTCTTAATTTAGTTTCGGGAATTTTTTCTATAGATTTAAGCATATTTTTTATTTTTGTTGGAAAAATGGCAAAAGATAAACCTTCTATAAAAAGGAGCAATCCTAAGGCCGAGATTAAATCTTTCATTAAAATATATTATGGTCTTTTAATTATTCCCGCTTTACCAAAAAACTTAAAGAAATCACTATCAGGTGAAAGTATTAAAGAAGTTTCTCCACCTATTAAAGCAGTTTCGTAGGCTTGCATTGCTCTATAAAAACCAAAAAACTCAGGGTCTTTTCCGTAGGCATCAGCAAATATTTTGTTTCTTTGACCGTCACCTTCACCTTTGAAAATTTGTGATTGTTTGTTTGCGTTAGCTAAAAGTACAGTCACATCTTTATCCGCTGTTGAGGTTATCTTAGCAGCAATCTCGGCTCCCTCTGCTCTAAATTCTTTTGCTTCTCTTTGTCTTTCTGTTTGCATTCTTTTGTAAATTGCCTCACTATTTGCTTGGGGTAAATCTGCTCTTTTAATTCTAACATCTATGATTTTTATTCCAAAACTTTTAGCTTCCTCGTTTACGTCATTTTGAATAATTGCCATTTGTTTTGCTCTTTCTTTTGAAAGTAACGTAGATAATTCTTGTGTACCTAAAACACCTCTAATTCTTGAGTTTATAATTGTTGATAGTCTTGATCTAGCGACTCGCTCGTTACCAACTGAAATATAAAATTTTAAAGGATCTACAATTTGAAATCTTGCAAAAGCGTCAACTATTAATCTTTTTTGATCTGCTGCAATAACTTCTTCTGGTGCGTTGTCTAAATTTAGAATTCTTTTATCTATAAAAACCACGTTTTGAATAAAAGGTAATTTAAATTTTAATCCGGCTTCCATAATAATATTTTTTGGATTACCAAATTGTAAAACAATAGCTTGATTAATTTCTTTAACAATAAAAAATGATTGAAACACAAATACACCAATTAAAACAATTGCAGGTATTAGAAATTTAGGAAGTTTCATTAATTAGTACTCCCTTTTTTTTTCAGTTCTGGTAGTGCCAAATATGGAACTACTCCTTGACCAGAATTTTTATCAATAATAACTTTTTCTATATCTGCTAAAACTTTTTCCATTGTTTCAAAATACATACGTTCTTGTGTGACTTTTTTTGCATTTTTATATTCATTGTAAATAGCTAAGAATCTACTCGCGTCACCTTCAGCAGCTGCAACAACTTGTTTTTTGTATGCGTCAGCTTCTTGTAAAATTTTTTCAGCCTCACCTCGTGCTCTTGGAATCACATCATTAGCATAAGCTTCAGCTTCATTCTTTGATCTTTCTCTGTCTGCTCTAGCGGCCTGTACATCTCTAAAAGAATCAATTACTTGATTTGGTGGATCAGCTTTTTGAGTTTGTACTTGGGTGATTTGAATTCCCGAACCATATTCATCTAAAATACTTTGAGTAATTTCTTGCACATCAGTTTCGATTTGTAATCTTCCTTCGGTTAATATGGATTGAATTTGGCTTCTTGCAATAACTTCTCTCATTGCGGTCTCTGAGGCAGCTTTAACAGTTTCTACTGGGCTTTGAATGTTAAATAAAAATTTTTCTGCATCTTTAATCAACCAAAAAACAGAATAATTAATATCTACAATATTTTCGTCTCCTGTTAACATTAAACTTTCTTCTGGAACATTACCTACGCCAGAATCTCTTCCGCTATCGCTCGCTGGTCTAAAACCAATATCAATTCTATTAACTTTTGTAACTTTAGGAGTTAGAGCTCTCTCAATCGGAAGGGGCAAATGGTAATTCAAACCTGGCTGAGTAGTTTTTATAAACTTACCAAATCTCAAAACAACTCCTTGTTCATCTGGAAGTACCCTGTAAAGACCGCTCGCTAGCCATAAAAAAACTAAAATAATTAAACCAAGAAAAATTGGTTTACTTCCGCCAGATTTTCCACCTGGGAAAAACTGATTAATTTTTTTTTGAATATTAGCTATAATTTCATCAAGACTTGGTGGTTGATTTGTATTTCCTGATCCGTTGTTATCGCCGGAATCAGAGCCCCAAGGTGATTGATTTTTAAAAATCTTATCTTTAAAATTCATTTTACTTTATATAGTTACTTTATTAATAAAAACAAGTTAACTGGCCGAGATATTATGTCTCAAAAAAGGTAAAATGAGCGATACAAGAAAAAAAAATTCTGAAAAAATTCCCATAAAAGGAACTAAGTTTACAATAATGGTATCCAGCGCCAAAGGTGGTGTTGGAAAATCTACTTTTGCAGTTAACTTAGCTTTTGCATTAAGCAATTTAGGAAAAAAAGTAGGCATACTTGATGCTGATATTTATGGACCCTCTCTTCCAAAATTAATTGGGAAAAATGAAAAGCCAGAAAACAAAGATGGAAAATATTTAGTTCCCATCGATAGTCATGGAGTTCAATGTATGTCTATGGGATTTTTAGTTGAAGAAACAACACCTATGATTTGGCGAGGACCTATGGTTATCAGTGCGATTAAAACATTAACTGAAAAAGTACTATGGAATAATCTTGAATATATTGTAATCGATATGCCTCCAGGAACTGGTGACACACAACTTACATTTGCACAAGATGTAAAAATAGATGGAGCAATTATTATTTCCACTCCACAGGATGTGGCATTACTTGATGTAAAAAGAGGCATCCAAATGTTTGATCGAATAAAAATTAATATTATTGGCTTGATAGATAATATGAGTTTTTTTAAAGGTGATGATGGAAAAAACTATAGTATTTTTGGTGAAGGTGGAGTTGAAAAAACAGCCAAAGAATTTAATAAAGAATTTTTAGGAAAAATACCACTACACCAAGATTTAAGAATATCTGCTGATAAAGGAATACCTTTAGTGCTTTCTAATCCTGATCACGAAGTATCCTTGGTGTTTAAAAGATTAGCAACAAAAATAACTGAAAAATTTAAATAAATATATTTTTTAATTTTGATTTTGTTGAGTTAAAAAATTGTTTCTGAAAATTATAATCTATATTATTTTTTTTTTTCTAAAATATAAAAAAAAATATCACTATCAAGGTCAATTTTATTGTTTTTATAAGACATGTGACCAATGTCAGGATATCTGATTAATTCTTTAAATTTTCCTTTGATGTTAAATTCTTTGTTTATAAGTGAAGTTGTTCCATCATCAAATTCGTTTCTAAAGAATTCATGATTCATTGAAAAAAAATATTTTGAAATTCTATGAATATGATCAATGTAATTATAAACAGTATTAGATTTCATTTCACCTAAGCTATTTTTATTCATAACTACATCAACGGTGTCATCCTTAATTTTCTCTATCTCCCAAGGAGGCAAAAATATTAATTCATAATTTTTTAAATTTTCAGAATTAAATTCTTTTTCTCCATAAAAAAAGTTTTTTTTATCGGGAAAACTTTTAGAGAGATAATAGGAGGCTAATACCAAAACTTCCGGAATATCAAAATCAATAAAAGTAGATTTATTCAAATTTTTAAGAACGTAATACCCAAGTTTTCCGTAGCCACCACCAATATCCACTATCGTGTTATGTTCATGAGTATTTAACAATTTTGTAACAATATTTGAGTAAATCTCATTAAAGAAACTTCCTAGAACTACGAAATTATTATCTATAAATGCTCCATTTTGATTTCCAAAATTAGGCATATTTAGACTGTTGGATTTGTTAGGTTGTTCTTTGGTAAAATATTTCCAAATTTGATATTGGCCGTAAAACATTTCATCTGATAAAAATTTTTTTAAAAAAATATTTCTAGAATATCTTTTTATTAAATCTTGATTCTCTATCCCGAGATACTTTTCCCAATTTCCAAAATTTTGTAAAAAAAATAAAAAATCATCTAGATTATTTGCTTCAAAACTTTTTTTTAAAAAATCAAAATCTTTATCAATATGATTCTGCCACAGAGAAGAAGGCTTATAAAAATCAGGTTTATTTTTTTGATCAGACTTCATTAGTTTGTAAGAATTAAATATTCTCTCCGCAAGTAAAATGTCTGTTCTGTCTATTGAATTTTTTTTTGGTAAGAATATTTTAATTTTTTTTGAATTTGATAGAAATAGTAAAAAAAAACCCTTTAAATAAGGATAAATTTTATTTTTAACTGCTTTGAGAAATCTTTTTTCAACTAATAATGTTTTAATTTTAATTAATATGTTAGTCACTATTTTATTAGTTTATTGATAAGTTCAAATGACGACATCAATTCATTCCACTCTCTTTTTCCTAGTCCAGAATTTTCGTACTTAACATCTTTTCCACTTAACATGGATTTTATAATCTTTAAGCCCTTTGCTGAAACATGTGCTGCCCCGACCCTATAGTCTAAAAAAGCGGAATGCGTAATAGGCACCCACTTTTTAACTGTTTCTAACATAGCTTCTGCATATACTCTAATTTCATATTGAGCATGACTATCTGCTCTTAAGAATAAAAAATTTAATAAATTTAATAGATCTGTTTTCCAATACCACTGAGTATAAGAATTTAGAGTTAAATTCATTCTAGCGAGTTCTCTAGCTAGTCCAGATTTTTTTTTATCTATAATTGTTCCGTCAAATCTTTCATTTAACATCTTTTCATAATTAGAATAAGTTCTTGTTGCGTCGTCTTTTAAAATTTGGAGAACTTCATCGGCCTGATCTCCTGTAATTAAATCTCCTCTGCCCTGCCTATTAATTGTTGACTGAGCTGATAAATGTTCTTTTTTAGGGATGTAAAATTCTTTATCTAAAATTGAATATCTTGCCGAATATTCATTAACATTTGCAGTTCTGTGTCTGATCCATTGTCTTGCTATAAAGATTGGAAGTTTTACATGATATTTTATTTCGCACATTTCGAATGGAGTAGAGTGCCAATGTCTCATTAAATATTTAATTAATCCTTCGTCTGTTGAAACTTTTTTTGTTCCTTTTCCATACGATACTCGAGCTGATTGAACAATAGAGCTATCATCTCCCATATAATCGATAACTCTTACAAAGCCATGGTCTAAAACAGGAATTGCTTCATATAGAATTTTTTCTAATTCAGGCGACGTTACCCTTTTAGTTGTATTTTTTTGTGCTTGCTGATCAGCAATTTCTTGCTTTTGCTCTTTAGTTAATTTCATTTTAATTTTTGTACTAGTATCTTAATTACAATTAATACCACATCTTTAAATTTCTTAAACAAAGTTTGTTGCAATTAAAAAAATATTCAACTTAAGGTGGAAGATTGATTATTTTATTTATTAATTTCTAAAATCTTTTCTAGGCCCGTACTTAAGTCAAATTTTGGTCGAAATCCAAGTGTTTTAATTTTTGAAATATCTGGAGTTCTAATTTTAGTACCACCTTTTTGAAGACTGGTTTTCCTTAAAACTATTTTCTTATTAAAAATTTTAGATAGTTTTTTGACTAAATGTTTTATCTGAACTTTTTCACTAGTTCCGATATTGTATATATTAAGATGTTTGCCTTTTTTTATTAATAAGCTTAATGCTTTAACAAAATCATCTATATAAATAAAAGATCTGATTTCGTTTCCCGTTCCTTGAATCTTAAATTTTTTTCCTCTAAGTGATTTAAACCTATTAATAAATTCTGGTATAACATGTTCATTGCCCATTGCGGGACCATAAACGTTGTGAGGTCTAAAAATAATCAACCTTTTAAAAAATTTTTTTCCATAATGTATACCCATAAGTTCAGAAATAATTTTTCCTCCACCATAGGAATATCTAGGGTTGTGAATATCAGGAATTTTTAACATTTCACCTTCATCTGTTGGTATTTTAATTGGTGTTTGATACACCTCAGAGCTTGACGCTAGGTATAATTCTTTTACTTTATGTTTTTTACATCCGTCAATAATATTAATCATGCCTTTAACAGCAATATCTAAAATTAAATCAGGATTAGTATAAAAATATTTTGTACCATTAATGTATGCTAAATGAATTACAGCATTAACTTTTTTAATAGAATTAAATACTTTTTTTTTGTCTCTAATATCACCTTTAATGAATGTTATTTTTTTTTTTATTTCTGATAGTCTGGACAAACTTCCTCTAGAGTTGTTATCATAAACCAAAACTTTATGACCTTCTTTTACAAGCATTTTACAAATATTTGAGCCTATAAAACCAGTGCCACCCGTTACTAAAAATATTTTAGTTTTTTTTTTCATATTTTCTAACTTCCTTAACTCCCCAGAAAAATAATTTAAGATATTCTTTTACCCAGGGGCCAAATTTAAAAGTGGATGAACCTCCAAATAATCGATCTACTGATTTTATTGGAAACTCTGATATTTTGTATCCTTGAATATAAACTTGTATAGATAGTTCAAACGCAAATGCCCAGCCCACTTGTTGGGATTGAAAATTAATATTATTCCAAACTTCTTTCTTCAACATTTTGATGCCTGTTGTGCAATCAGTTAATTCTATTTTTGAAAGATAATTAAAGGCTTTGTTTGCAATTTTTGATAAAATTGAGCCTATTAAAGAGCCTCCAAGTCGCGACCCTCCTTTTGAATACCTTGTGCCACTAATAAAATCAAAACCACCTTCTAGCAATTTATTAAGCATATGATCTATTGATATTATTGGAAAAATTTCGTCTACAGCTGTAATTAAAATTAACTGATATTTTGAATTTTTAACGCCAGTTTCTATTGCGTTTTTTACGCCTCTACCAATAGTATTGTGTATCACTTTAATATTTGAGAATTCTTTTTTTAATTTGTTTGCTTCTTCTAAAGCATTATCTTTTAGAGTGTCGTGAACAATAATTATTTCGTGATCAAATTTTAATGACGAAACAAGCAACCTTACCATTATTGGCAGACTCTCTTTTTCATTGTGGATTGGTAAAATTATGGAAAGTTCTTTATTCATTATTTTAATTTTATAATTTTTTCTTAATAAATTGGTTAATTAGTTTACAAACTTTAATCAAATCCTGCTTTTTCATTTTAAGTGAAGATGGTAGCCAAATAAGCTTTTTCTGAAGATCTTTTGAATTTTCTAGACCTTTAAAAGATTTTTTATACGGGCTACAGGTATTTATTGGTTGCCAAAAATACCTACAAAAAATATTTTTTGAAGATAAAAATTTAAATAACTCATTTCTTTTTGTACAAAAGGCATCAGTCCAGAGAGGCACTTCTCCATTTTTTAAATTAAAATTAAATAATTTAAAATTATTATTTTCTTTTATATTTTTTTTATAAAACAAATAATGATTTTTTAAAATTTTTACTCTTTGATTTATGGAAACAAGTTGGGATAAACCAAGTGTAGCTTGCAAGTTTGTAAATTTAAAATTATATCCCACTGAAACATAATTGTCTTCCCCTCCAGTAGTTGGTCCTACCCTTCCTTGGTCTTTGAGTCTTGAGATTGTTTTATAAATAAACTTGTCATTTGTAACAATTGCACCGCCTTGACCTGTGGTAATTATTTTATTTGGTGCAAAAGAAAAACAACCTATCTTACCATAGGTTCCCAGAAATTTATTTTTAATAGAAGACATGAATGCCTCTGCAGCATCCTCTACAACAAATATTTTTTTTCTTTTAGCAATTTTTATTATCTCTTCTATATTTGACGCTCTGCCAGATATATGAACTGGGAGAACAACCTTAGTTCTTTTATTAATTTTTTTTTTTATATCGTCGATACTCATTAACAGATTGTCTTTATTAACATCTACTAGAATAGGGGTAGCGCCTGACAAAGAAATTGCATTTAATGTTGCGGGAAAAGTAATATTAGGCACTAAAACTTCATCCTGCTTTCTAATGCCTAGTGCCTTTAATGCTAAAAATATCGCTATAGTTCCACTCGTACAAGTAGCGACATATCTAACTTTTAAAAGCTTGGAAATTTTTTTTTCAAATAATTTTGTATAATCACCTTCGTTTGGAAAATTATCACTAATCACTTTTGAATAAAGATTTATAGCACTCTTATAAGGAATTAATGGTTCTCCTAATATTATTTTTTTTTTATACTCTTTTTTCATTTGTTCTAAATAACCTAAATTTAAGAAATTTCACCTATTTTATAGAGCTTAAAGCTCAATACAATTATATTGAAATTTTATGAATTATGCTAGATTACATAATCTTAAGTCACAATATTAAAATATGATTAAAAAAAAATTTTGTTTAGTAGGTGTGGATGATGATTTTGACGATTTTATTCTAGATAACAAAAATCTTTACCTAGGTTTGTTTACAAATTTTAAAAATAAGAAATACAGTTTAAGCAGAAAGCTTGGTAAAGAAAATTTGGCTGACTGGATAAAAGTTAAAAAAAAATTTAACCCAGATGTGTATATACTTATAAATGATGGCAAAAAAAGAGAAATGCTTCAAAAAAAAATATATAAAAAAAATAATAAAAATCTTTTATTAAACTGGGAACTAATAAGTAAATCCAGTCTAAAATATCTTTCTAAAAAAAGTGGTATAATTATTCAAAAATCTGTTTTTATATCTTCGAAAGTAAAAATAGATGAAGGTGTTAAAATTCACATTGGTAGTCAAATTCATCACGGTGTAAATATTGGAAAATATTCGACCATATCACCTGCGAGTATAATTTTAGGTAATGTAAAAATAGGGAAATACTCATTTATTGGAGCGAATAGTACTATTAGACAGAAAATTAAGATAGGTAATAATTGTGTAGTAGGGGCAGGTGCTGTGGTCGTGAAAAATGTTAAAGACGGTGAAACAGTTGTTGGAAATCCTGCCGTTAGAATTAATTTTACAGAATAAGAAAAAACAAATTATCAATTTTAATTCATTGATATAGTTAATTACTTATTATTTATTTCCCAAACATCTATTATTATTTTTTTTTTTGGAAATTTAGTTAGGATATATTGTTTGTGAGGAACTCCGATAATAATAATGTCTGATTTATTAATTAAACTTTTTTTATCAATATTTTCTTTATTATAATAATACTCGTCTGACTGTAAAACTTTATAATTTTTTTTCTTTAGCTGGTTTAAAAGTTTAATTGATAGTGAGTCTCTGATATCATCATTATCAGCTTTGAAAGCTAAACCTAAAATTCCTACAGTTTTTTTTTTTACATTTTTTATTTTTTCCAATTCTTTAATTATAAATTCCGGTAAGCTTTCATTTATTTGCATGGCAGCATGGCCTAAGTTAAATTTTTTTTGAAAGAAAGATGATAGTTGCATTGTGTCTTTTAATAAACATGGTCCGGCTGTGAACCCAGCTCTACTCAAATTTAAATTTCTTTCATATCCATCTTGCATTATATTTCTTATTCTTGAAAAATTTAATCCCATATTTTTACACATAAGATAAAATTGATTGGCTATAGAAAAATTTATATATCTATTGGCGTTAGAAAAAAGCTTAATAAGCTCGGCTTCTGTAACACTTGTTACAATAATTTTTAATGCAATTTTACTAAAAAGATATTTTCCATGGTTTAAATTTTTTTTATTATTTGATGCTAAAATTTGCGGGAGTTTTTTTAACTCAAGTAAAGCCTGACCTTGCACAATTCTTTCTGGGCAATAAATAATATTTTTAGATTTAAGAATTTTTTCAATTTTATTAATTGTTCCTGGGTAGATAGAACTTCTAACAATTATGATGTGGTCTTTATGAAGGTGTTTTTTTAAATTTTTGAAAAAATCAATAAATTCATTAAGTTTAGGTCTTAAATTTTTTCCGATAGGTGTGCCTATACAAACAACTATGTATTTACTATAAATTAATTCGTTTAACGTAGCTTTAGTTGAAATATTTTTATTTTTTAAATTTTTTTTTAATAATTTTTCAGCACCCATTTCCATAAAAGGCGGTATGCCAGAATTTATTTTTTCTAAGCTTTTAGGATCAATATCTACTAAATCTACTTTAAAATTTTTTTCAGCAAATGCTAAACCAAGTGGGAAGCCTACGTGACCAGCACCTCCTATTATGCTAATTTTTTTTTTGTTTAAAATTTTCATTTAATTTTCTTATATACTTGTTGAGAATCTTATAATAAATTAATATTGATTTAACATAAATTATTATGAAATTAGCAAAAACTATTCAAAAATGTCAATTTTCTAACAAAAAAGATCTTAGATTAATAATTTCTTTAGGTTATTTGCCACCAGTAAATGAGTTTGTAAAAATAAATTCTATCAATTCTCATTCTTCATTTTTTTCAACTGATTTGGTTTACTCACCTTCCTCAAAATTAGTACAGTTGTCAACTATTGTTAACAAATCTATAGTTTTTCCAAAAAGCTATCCATATACCAGTAGTACTACTAAAATTTTAAGGGACAATTTTTCTGAACTATCTAATGAGTGTAATAAAATAATTAATTTTAATTCTAAAGATCTGATCGTAGACATAGGCTCTAATGATGGAAACTTATTAAGTAATTTCAAAAAAATTAGAAGATTGGGTGTTACTCCAGAAAATATTGGAAAACTTGCGATAAAAAAAGGAATACCTACACTGTTAAGTTATTTTGATAAAAAAACTGCAAACTTAATAAAAAAAAAATATGGACAAGCTAAAATAATTACAGCTACAAATGTATTTGCTCATATAGATAATATTAGAGATTTGATGAAAAATGTTCTAAAAATTTTAAAAAAGGATGGAGTTTTTATAACAGAGTCACATTATTTGATGCCTCTCATTAAAGATCTACAATATGACACTGTCTACCATGAACACTTGAGATACTACTCTCTAACAAGCCTAAAAAATATATTTAATAAATTTAATTTAGAAATTATACACGCGAAAGAAATACCTACCCACGGAGGCTCTATAAGAGTTTATGTCTCTAGAAAAAATAATTATAAAAAATCTAAACTAATCAATGAAATTTTAGATAAAGAAAAAAAATTACTTACATGGAAAAAATTTTTAGCCTTCAGAAATAAAGTGGTTGATTCAAAGCTTCAACTATTATCAATCCTAAGAAAAATTAAAAAAGATAAAAAAATAATTTATGGTGTTGGGGCGCCCTCGAGAGCTAGTACCTTGGTAAATTATACCGGCATAACCAAAGAAATTGTTAGTTGTGTTTGTGAGGTAAATAATTCTTACAAAATTGGTCACTATATGCCAGGAACAAATATTCCCGTTGTGTCTGAAAATATTATTTTTAAAAAAAAACCTGATTACCTTCTTTTACTATCGTGGCACATTTCTAAGGAATTAATCAATAATTTAAAAAAAAAAGGTTATAAGGGCAAATTTATCATCCCTCTTCCAAAGCCTAAAATCTTCAGCTAAATATAATTAAAACTTCTTAAATAACTTGCTGAGATGTTAGTCAGAAGAAAATATATTATATATAGCATTGAAATTAAAAATACGTTTTGTTTTAATTTATAAAAAAGTGAGGTTTTGATGAAACCCAAAAAAAATAAAAAAATTATAAGAGGCTCTAAGTAGTCTTGGTATAGATATTTAGGAAAACCATAAATTATAAAGAGAGGTAAAAATAGAATTAAATTTTTTTTATAGTCCTCTCTTATAAACATATAAATCATTGAAAAACCAATGGAGCTAGTAATTAAAAATAAAAGATTATTATTATCGTTTATTAAATAACCAATTTTTAATATTGCTCCGCCTCCGTATGTGTATTCTGATAAATAAGAAAGATGTCCAGTGAAATTTAAAAATAAGAAAAATATAAAAATAAAAGCAAAACTATTAATCGTTTTCCTACAAAAACTTATTATTCCAATCTCTCTAATTTCTAATAAAAAAATTGGCCACAGGTAAAAGAAAAAAAAATTTAAAAGAATTGGAAAATTTTGAAAAATATTTTTGTACGTGTGCAGTTCCTTCACAACATTTGAATTTGTGTGATCATAAATTCCACCCCATATAAAAATTAAAAAAAAACCAGGTAAAGATAAAATAGAATAAAATAACAAAAGAAGAAATTTTCTTTTTAATAAATTGTCATAAAAAAAAACATAACAAACTAAAAAAATAGGAAAAAATATTAAAGAAACTCTTACGTATAAAGCCGCTGCACTAAATAAACATAAAAAAAAAATATTAATTGAATCACTACTATTGTAACTAAGTTTAATATTTTTTTTTACTTTTATAAAAAAATAGAATGACACTATTAGAAAAAACCACCCTAAATTAGCAGAAGTTCCCCAGTAAGCACGTCCTGCAAACCAAGGTAAAATTAAAATTATTGAAGACAAAAATAAACTATCAATCAATTCAAATTCTAAACTTCGTAAGCAAAGACTAAACATTAAAAATGTAAATAAACCTATTGCAAATGTTGAGAATAGATAAGTCTTTATTTCATTACTAAAAGGATTTAAATATGCGTGAAATATATAAAATAAAGGATAATTTGCATCACCCAATAAACCATAGTTTTTTACTGCATAAATTAAATCTTCTCTAAATAACTGAATATTTTTAAATACAAAACCGTACAAATCTAGCTGCGATCCAGACGGAGAAAAATTTTTTAAATAAAAATTTAACGTGTAAATTGACACCGCAAAAAATATAAAAAATAGTTTATAGTTTTTTTTTTTATTTATTGTCATATTGCTTAATTTTTTAAGTTAAATTAATTACTATTTAATGTATAAATAAATATGAAAAGTTCTAAAGCAATTATTCTATCATTGGCAGTTTTTTTAATTTTATCAACAATCATTATTGCAAAAAATCAAATAATATCTCTCGCTACAAAGTATTTACCTCCCCAAGTAAAAGCAGTGATAAAACTAATGATCAGTCAAAATGATGGCAACCAACGGCTATCAAATGACTATAATGATAAATTTTTACCTGAAACACAATTCATTAAATTAAATTTTAAAAGATTAAAATTTGATTTTTTTTCAGATGCTGAGGTTGGTTATTATCAAAAATTAAAAAAAAGTAATTTAGCTTATAAAAGTTTTTATATTGATATTTACGATTCTAGCTCATTGATTATAACAGATACATTTGGAAATTCTTATATAATTGAAGATTTAAAAGATAAAAGTTTTAGTCAAGATAAACTTAAGCCTATTAAAAATAATATCAGACCTACAAAAGTTTTGGATACATATATTTATAAAAATGAAATATTTATTTCGTATATTGACACCAGAAATAATTGCAGAAATTTTGTTATTTCAAAAGCTAAGATTAATCAAAAAGATTTAAATTATAAAGAATTTTTTAGAGATAAATTATGTGCTAATTTTATTCAAGGTGGAAGAATGCAAACTGTAGTACTAGAAAATAATTTGGGATTAATTTTTTCTGTAGCAGATAATGTTACTGATGAACCAAGAGATGATCCTCAAAATGACAGCTCTAATTATGGAAAATTAATGTTTAAAGAATTTAATAGCGGTAAAACTCAAGTATATTCTAAAGGTCACAGAAACCCACAGGGTCTTATAGTTTTTGATAATACAATTTTGTCAACCGAACACGGTCCTAGGGGTGGAGATGAAATTAATAAAATTGAATATAAAATAAACTATGGTTGGCCGATTTCATCTTACGGAAAGCCTTACTCTACAAAAAATAATTATGAACAAAGTCATAATAAAAATAATTTTAAAGAACCAATTTTTTCTTTTACTCCCTCGATAGGTATTGGTGAAATAATTAAATTACCAAATTCTTTCAATAAATCGTGGCAAGATAATTTTATTGTTGCCTCCTTAAACAAGCATAGTTTATTTAGGATTAAATTTGACAGCCAATATTCCAAAATAATTTATTTTGAAGAGATTTACATAGGACAAAGAATAAGAGATATTAAATTTTATAAAAATAATATTTTATTAGCCTTGGAAGGCAAAGGCGAATTAGGAATTTTATCAAATCATGAATGATATTTTAGAGTATCTAGGTAATGAATTGGGATTATTTGACTTTTTATAAGTTTGGAAAAATATAATTCCTGTTATAAAAAAAATCACTAACATTTTTCCAATATTTTACTTAATTTAAAATACTTGTCTTTATTAATAAAAAAATTTTTTATAAAATAAGAATTTGGATTAATTTCATTTTTTAAATCATATACGCTAATACAATTCTTGTTCATATTGTTAAATACATATTTCACAGAATAAACTTTTTTAGAAAATATCTTCTTATAGTCAGCAAAAAAATTTTCAATTTCTATTTTTTTTTGAAGATCAACGTTGTTGTCAAATAGAACTATCCACGCAGCTTTACCATATGCTTTATAGGCTAAATTGTTTAAGTGATAAAAATTTCTTTGTAATTTTTTACTTGATATAATTATGTACCCACTGCTAGGTTCTTTTATTTTTTGAAATGATTTTATTAAATTTTGATCTATCAGAGTATAGTTATACTTTGCAAAGTATGAACCTGTTAATAGAATTACGCTCTGTAACAATATTATACATATAAATAAATTAGAAGTTTTAACGTTAATTTCAGTTTTAATTTTTTTTATTATAATAGCCAAAAATATTGAAAATGGTACAGATAATAAAAAAACATGTCTACTATCAAAATTTGTAAAATTAAAAATATCAGTAGATTTTTGAACAAGTACATATGGGAACATAATCATTAACATAAGAAAAAATAAGGATAATGATTTTAATTTAAAATCTTTATTTAGAATCATAAATTTTTTCTTAAATTTGTATTTGAAAAAAATTATATAAAAAATTGGTGCTAAAATAAAATAAATTAAAAAGGACAAATAATCTTTAATATTTTTAATAAAAATATTCCATTTAAGGTTGCTTAGTTCAATTTGATTGTAGCCAGAATAATTACCATAAGGTGGGAAGTAAAAACTATTTACTAGATATCCTAAAATTGAGATACTAAAAATTATAATTATAGAATTATAATTAATTTTTTTTTTTTGAACATAATTGTAAAAATTTTCTGTTAAACATAGGGCTAAAACAAATGCAAAATTAGATTTTATACTAAAAGATAAAAGTATTAATATAATTCCTATAAATTTAAAAATATTTTTTGTGTTAGAAAAAAGCCTATACCCAGAAATTGCTAGATAAAAACAAAATAAGTATAAACCTAAATTTATTTCTGTTAAACTATTCCAGACTGGAAAAATTAGAGCAAATATAAAACAAAAAAGACTATGCTGTTTATCTAAATTAAATATTTTTTCTGAAAATCTTTTTACTTCATAACAAAAAAGAATTAAAAAAATACCTGTAAATAGGTCAAAGATAAGTTCATTAGGTAAGTTTGTGATTATTTTTAAAAAGTATAAAAACCTGATTATATAAAATTGAAAATTACTGCTTATCTCAAAATAAAAGTTTTTAATTCCTGACAGGTCACCAATTGAAAAGCCATAATCAATTATACTTCCATCCCAACCATTGTTTATTATAAATAATGGCATGTGGGCAATTATAGGAATTAACACTAAAATAAAAAATTTCTTACTATAAATCATATTTTGACATTCTTGAATTAATCCAAATAATCTCTATATTAGGGCTGTTGATTTATCAACTATGACGATAAACGAATTTCGTAATAACCATCACGGACGTGGGGGCAGTACCCACCATCTCCACCAAAAATATATGGGGATGAATTAGGATCGACGGGTGTCTAAAGGTTTTTTTTTCGTTCGAGATAGTTCCGACGTAACGGGCTAATTTTAAATGCTAACGAAAGTTACGCACTTGCTGCATAATTAACTTTTAGTTAATT
>Ga0115003_10001458_pt1 | contig 20573 bp, 16 predicted proteins | sample ArcticOcean_MG_C_7_FD_88736 | JGI IMG/M metagenome (GOLD analysis project Ga0115003, IMG submission 88736) | Marine microbial communities from western Arctic Ocean - ArcticOcean_MG_CB11_88 | ecosystem: Environmental > Aquatic > Marine > Oceanic | place: Arctic Ocean: Canada Basin | collected... | reverse complement strand
GTAATCGGTCCGAACAGTCACCAGCGTTAGAGATAAAACAGTGTGCCGCCTGATTTGGGAAACGCGCAAGGCCGTACCTGTACGGCAACGTAAACGCCCCGAGGTACGCGATGTACCCGGCGCAAAGCAACACATCCCCGGTGAGGTTGGTGTAATCCACACCAAGACCGAGCGCGACTTCTTTCCATCTCGATTTCTCGCCTCCCAAGCCTCCGATGAGTTTTTCCGCCCGTACCAACTTTTTCTCGCACATATCCACGTCGTACTCGAGCTTTGCCTTTTTAATGAGCATCTCCGTTAACTTATCCTTCAGCGCCTGCAAGTTATCCTCCACTTCTGTTAACTTCGCGCGCTTTTCCCTCAACCCCGCCATCAACTCAGAGTACTCGGATTCTGCTTTCGTGAGGCTTTCCCGTTTCGGGGCCACGATCTTCGCCACGCGGTCGTACGCCTCCATCGCCCGCGCCCAGCAGCACAACCCAAACGCCGCGATTGAGGCTTTTTTGATCACTTCGGGTTGGAACTCGGGAAGGGCGACCATCTTCGTTATTTTCCGCACCACGGAGTTGGGCATGTTGTCTTTGTCAAACTCCCGCAACGAGGTGAGGAAGTTGCCGTCGCCCAGTAACTTCTGCGCGGGGATCCAGTAGTCCTCTACTTTCCGCAAACCGCCGTTGGGGTCCTTCACTTTTTCGGGCTTGACTCCCTTCAAAATGCAAACCGCCTCCATCACCAGCTTCACCCCGGCGGGCGGTTTCTTCATGGCTTTGACTTCGGTGATGTCGGCTTTGGTCAGTGTGTCGAGCGCGGCGAGGGCGTCGTTGAGCATGGGTACGGCGACCGCAAGCTCCGCTTCGCAGTCTTCTTTGATCGCCTTCGCGGACTCGGCTCTTTCCGCCGCGAACGCCTCGTCCTTCGCGACCACCGCGCGGACCGCGTTCGCCGACTCCGTTTCCAGACCAACGGTAACCAGAATCTCATCCGTCTCCACCTGTGTCCTCTGCAAAACCGGCCCCAGCTCAATCAGCTCCACCTTCATGGTCTCTACCTGGGACTCCGCGCTAAAGATCTGCGCCAAACCGCTTTCGTACCGGTCCCGCAGCGTGGACACGGCGCGGCGCTTCTCCGCTAACAGCGTTTTGTACGTCCCGATCAACTCCAGGTACGAAGTCGGCGTGACGTACATGTGCCGGCCTTGGTTCGCCAGGAACTTCTCCGAAAGCGCACGGACGCTGGTGTGGAACACCATGCACATGTCGATGCATGAAGTTTTGTCATCGCTCCCCATCTGGACGTCGCTTAAGAACTGCGTGGCGACGCTTTTCAGCGCGTCCACGGGCCACTCGCTGAACCAGTCGATTGTGCAGCAGTTCACCAGGGATGGAAACTTCCGTAACCGCGTCCTGAACGCGTCGCCTACTGGGGAAAAACACAACACCGTGTGCAGGTTCCGTCGGCACTCGTTTACGAAAAACTTGAACTTTTCCGCGGACGGCGCGTTTTCGTCGACGCCCGCTTTTTTCGCGCGGCTGAGATGAATAAAAGAAAGTGTCAGCCTTGTATGGGCAAACAGTCGTCCGGGATTTGGGAAATACAATACGTACACCGTGACCAAATCCGCGATCTGCGCTACCTCGTCTTTGGCGAAAAGATTGGGAACCTCGCCGGTGTTCAAAACGTTGTTTATGTCCTCAAGGAAGCTCTCTAACTTGATTTGCGTATCCGAGAAAAGAAACACGGTGGGTTTCCCCTCCCCGCCCGCTTTCCGCAAAACCGTCTTCAAGTCCTCACGCCACTCAAGAAGGCCGTAGGCTTTGGAAATCTCGATTTGGAAAATCTGAAACTCCGCCTGTGATTGTAAAGAAAAGTGTCAGTCCTTTCGGGCCATGTTCGTAACTTGTATTCCGCAAACAGGGTAGTACTTTCCTACTGTACTAAAAGAGGGGCTTGAAACAGTGTTGGATTTGGGAAAGGCCCAATACGTACCATGAAGGCGGCGATTCGCGTCAGGCTTTGCCGGCCACTTCCCCCGACGCCCACAAGAAGCGCGTTCCCCAAAGGTTGGGTTATGACCCGCGAAATCCGGCAGATGTGTTCCGCGGCGTACAGAAACAACACAAGGTCCATGCGCGTTTTGCTTTGGTTGTTGTACTCCACGAGCTGTTCCTCCACCACGCTCAGGAGCTGGGCCATGTCCGTGACTTCCGCGTATCGCGATTGCGAGTCGCCGGCGCCGGAACCCGAACCAGCGCCGTCGTAGAAATTCGCGTACATCAAACTCCGCAGTTCTTTGATATCCACCGTGCCGTTTTTGTCGAAATCTAAATGTTCAAAAACTTTGTCGAACTGCAAACCCACGTGTTTGGTGACCATTTTCTTTAGAAACTCGTAAAACCAAAGCCGGTCGGCGTCGTCCACGAGGCGGTCGTGGAACACCCGCAAGCTTTCGTGCGCCCAGAGGCGGACCACCGCGCTGATGTCTTTTTTAGCCCCGCCAACCGCGGCGATTCCCTGCCACACCTTACTAAGGTCCCGCATGTTGTACGTGTAGTGGCTTTTACTAGGCGTGGGTAGCAGCTTTACCTTGATGGTGTTGTAAATCTCAAGCGTCGCTTTGACCAGGTTCCCGGTTTTTGACGAGACTTCGCCCGGCAAATTAGCGCGCCTGCACCACCAGTCCGCGATTTGCGTGTACACGCGTTGCAACGAGGAATCGTCAAACTCGCAGACTGAAATCGTGTTGAAGTGCCGAACTAACCTTGGGGTAATGGGGTTCCGGCCACCGCCTGGTGGGCCCATGGCGCCCACGAACTGCATGTCCACCAGGTGTTTCATCACGAGCTCGTTTCGGTCGTACCACCCGCCGTGGTCCATGAACTGCCTGAGATAAATAAAAGAAAGTGTCAGTGTTTCGTAACGTTCGTAACTTGTGTGAGGGATTGGACAGGGTACCGTAGTGTGACTTCGTAACTGTTACCACGGTAATAGGTACCAGTACTGTGTCAATATACCACAGTACTGGTAAGAGTTACCAGTAGTGCACGGTAAATAGTCACGCAGGGGCTTGAAACAGTCGGCAGGATTTGGGAAAGCCCCAACACGCACCTGACTAACTCGATGGGCGGCTGCGCGCCGTACTCTTCCAGTGACGGCATGTTCAAGTCATCAACAAACACCACGGCCCGTTCAAAACCCACGGGAGGCCCAAACACGCCTTTCCGGCGCTTATCTAGTTTACTGTCGATGATGTCCTGCACCGCGTTAGCGTTTGTTTGCGCGCTGAAGGTGCTCATAATGCTTCGCACTTTTGATTTATCTTTTTTGTCCAAAGCGGCTTGGATGTACACCGTTTTCCCCGTCCCAGTGGGTCCCGCGAAAAGCACGTGCTTGCCGTGGTCCACGAGCAAGTCGAACAAACACGCGTACCGCACCGTGTCAATCGTGGTGACCATTATGTCCAGGAAAGAAGTTTTGGGGTTGATCGGGGCGGTGTCCGCGGAGTCGAGCTTGAGCCAGTTTTTCCACCGCCCGACTTCCTTGTCGAAACAAAGGTCGTAGACCGAGCCTTCCGATGCGGCGGGTAACGTTTTGGCGAGCTTCGCGTCGGGGTATTTCAAAGTCAAACCAGGGCCCAAGTCGTAGTCCGTTCTTGTTTCTTTTTCGTCCACGCGTTTGTCCACGAGTTTCCGGAAGAAATCGTCAAACTTTTGGGTTTTGCCGGAAAAGTGTCAGTCTTGTATGCGCAACCAGTGTTGGGATTTGGGAAATGCAAGACGTACCTTCTTCCTCCCCGCGGCGTCCGTGGTGCCGCCGATTGACCAAACCACCGCAAACGCGAAACACGAATCCACGAAAACGCGCTGGTCCTTGTCCGACATTTGGAAGGTTTTGTTGCTACCGTCGTCCGTGGGTGCGGTGGGGTCTTTTTGTTTGGCGGGACCGTCCTCCAGTAAGGCATTGGAGGCTTCCGTCGACGTGGTTCTGTCTTCCGCCGAGGCGTTCCAGGGAGCAGCAGTAGAAAAAGTCGTCTCGAACCCTCTGAACTCGTCAATCAGGGATTCGAAGATGTTCATCAGCGCGACCGGCAGGTTGATATCCGAAGTCGGCACCGCTTCCGCGCAGTTTTTCCGCACAAACTTCAAACACGGATCCACCAGCCAAGCGAACAGCTCGTTTAAACGCGTCGTGTGTTGGTTCGTTCGCAACGTCACCGGCAGCGTCGCCATCCAGCTCACCACCAGCGGTTCCCACCCCATCGTCGTGGGCTCCACGTAGATCATCCCGCACCGTGACACCGTGGCGGGCGACGCCACGGCTAAATCCTGAACCTCGAAGATCATGTTCATCCCGTGGCTCATGGCGATTATTTCGCCGCTCATCAAACACAGTTTTTTGTTATCGTCAAGCACGGTGTTCATGTTCTCGATCCAAATCGCATCCACGGGGCCGTCGAACAACACCCACTTGCGGTCGCTCGAAGTGTCAACCGCCAGCTCGCGGTACTTCTTCGCCAGAACCCCGTCCTGCCACTCGTGCGACGTGGGGTCGAACTGCCCGTAAAGCTGGCCCATGTAAATCGACTTTGGGTTTATCACGACTACTTTCACTTTGTTCTCTTCGAGCAAGCCTTTTTCGTTTAGGTCACCCAGCGCCCCGGCTAACGTGCGCCACATACTGGTCTTCGCGCCGTACGAGTACCCGACGATCATCAAGCCGTGCCTTACTAGAATCATCTCGTACAGCTGGAAGATTTTTTCCAGAAACACCGGTGTGGGTTGCAGGTTGCGCTTCGCACACTCAATCGTCAGCGAGTTCCGCATGTCGTCGTACTCGGGCTCGGGAAGCTCCACGCCCGGAAACAGGTCGGACAAAATGTTGTTAAACAGAGGCACGTCCGGTGCCAGGAACTTCGGGAGGTTCACGTCTGAGAATAAATAAAATAAAAGGGTCAGTCTTTCGGACCGCGTGTATTGCGTAATTACGGGCGGACAATCGGCAGAGGTAATGCGCCCTTCGCAGGACGAGTATATCGCGTGTATTGGACGATGGCCTGGTCAACAGTCACCGTAATCGGTCGGAACAGTCACCAGCGTTAGAGGTAAAACAGGCAGGCTTTTGATTCGGGAAAGGCCCGCCCTACGGCCGCACCTTTCAAAGAAATCAGCATCAAAACGCTTTCGTCTCTGTCCGGGTACTTCAGTTTCACCGCGCCGGCGGCTCTTAGGACGGAGATAACCGCGCGCATGCCGTAGTCGTAGTGCGACTGGCTGGAAAGCTGCTCACTGCAGAGCTTGTACGTCGCCACCAGTTTCACCGCCAGGGATCGCGCTTCCAAATACCCTGATTGTAAAAAAGAAAGTGTCAGGCCCGTATGGGCAATCAGGGAGGCGGAATGTGGTGATTTGGAAATACGCACCGTTCGAAAACAGAAAAACCTCGGAGATCATCCCGTAATCCGGAACCATCATCGCGACGGTTCTGATTGAGAAAGAAAAAGTGTCAGTCGGTCGTGATGTGTATGCGTAAACAGTCAGGGTAACGCTCCCTTCGCAGGAGAAGTTCGTGGCGATGTATTGGACGATGGCCTGGTCAACAGTCACCGAAATCGGTCTGAACAGTCAGGGCAGAGGTAACGCTCCCTTCGCAGGACGAGTACGCGCAATCGCGACCGGCGGAACGTGTTCAGTGGGAAAGCCCTACGCACCTGAACAGGGCTTTCAGGTTATCCGGGAGCTCGCTCCGCCCCGCGTACCCCGGGTTCATGGTGATGAACACGTTACACGTGCGCCGTAGCGGTAACCGCGTGCCTTCGAAATCGAAAACCGTCACCCGCGCGGCTTTCGCGCGCGTGATTGTGAGGATCTGCTGCGCGATCACGGACAGCACTGCGATTGGCGGTAAAGCAAAGTGTCAGTCTTTCGTAATGTGTATGAGTGTTACGTAACTACGGGCTCCCCAATCGGCATCCGGTAACAACCGTCCCTTCGCAGGACGAATATATATCGCGACGTTTGGACAACAGTCACAGGCGCGTTAGAGGTAAAACGTGGAGGCTTTTGATTCGGGAAACGCCCGTACGGCCGTACCTTCCAAGTCGATCCGGTTGAACTCGTCGAAACACGCCCACGCGCCGGACGCGGCGAGGCCTTTGAAGAACTTGGCCATCGCCAGGTAATCGAGCCCGTCGCTGCAGTTGAACACGACGCACTGCATGGCGATTGCTTTGGCGAGGTCTTTTGTGGTTTCCGTCTTACCGGTACCCGCGGGGCCTTCGGGGGCGCCGCCCACGTCAAGGTGCACCGCCCCCATCAGGGTCCGGTAACACCGATCCGTCAGCGGCGTGATGACTAAGCGCGACGAATTTCCCAAATACTCGTTCCCGTACGCAATCGCGGCGTTGATCATCCTCACCGTGACCCCCTCCGCGCCGTCGTCCATGGTGTCCCAGGTGTACCGCAGCTGCGCTTGCCAGTCGAAGTCCTCCGTTGAGGGTACGTTTTTCGCCGCTAAGTCAGCCACTACGTCCCTGGCGTGCACTTCAAGCACCACCAGCGCGCTGAGGGTTTTCCTTTGTAGCTTCGTCAGCGTGCCGCGCACCTTCTCCACGATTTCCATGAGCTGTGTATTCACCACAACCGCGTGCGCCGCAATCGCGCCGTCCCGAATCGCAGCCTCCGATTGGCTCGTCCAGAACAGCGACCCGATGCAAAGCACCACTTGCCCGGGCCACTCCACCATCCAGTCCGTGCGTTTTGCGGTGGCGTACGCCGCGCTAGCGTCCCTGCACATCGCCGCCACGGTTTCCCTCTGCGCCTGTTCGCACTGAATCAGCCACTTCTCCACCGCCCCGCCCGCCTTCGCCGGGTTGAAGGTTTTTACGAAGGTCACTTTTTCGCCCTCTTCGGATAGCATGGCGGTCACCTCTAAGTCGCTTTGGAACTCTAACAGGTGAATGGCTTCGAAGACTTTCTTTAAAAACGGCTGGACTCTTGTGGGGTCTTTGGTTTCGCTTAGTATTTCCAGGAGTTCGTCGTTCGATAGGAAGTAGAACCGGGGAAACGCCAGTCGCTTGGTTTCCAGGTATTCGCTCAAACCTTTGTTGACTTCGTCCAGAAGGGAGTTACACTTGCGTAACGACCCTAACAGCTCGTCATCCGCGCCCACCACGAGCACTTCGTTCGTCAACTCGAGTTTCAGCATAGTTTTCCGCCAAGTCGTATCAACGGTTTTGAACTTCCGCCCTTCGTTCGGCATTTGCGCCATAATATCGTCGCTTCCGAAAATAGGTTCCTGGAGCGTGAACGAAAAAAGGTCAGTCTTGAGTCTTGTATGGGCAATCAGTAGGCGGAACGTGTTCAATGGGAAACACTAATACTTACCAAGTACAACCACCCGCTTTGCATTTTCAGCCACTGGTCGAGCACCTCTTGAATCGTGGTGAGTTTCTTTTCCCACAGCTGGACCCGATCCTCGAACGGCCCGATGTACGGCGAGCTCCGCATGCTTTGCGTCTTCACGATCTGGTCATCAAGCAGCGTCTGCGTGTCGTCCGTGTTTTTCAACACGAACGACCCGGTGTCCCGCCAAACGCCCGTCTTGAAAACCACGCCGCGCCAATTCAGGGTCATCGCGTCCAAACCGCGTTCCAGGGAGTATTCCTTGCTCGCGGCTTCGCTGTACCGCTCCAACGTCTCGATGTGTCGATTTAGCCCGATTTGCACCGCTCGCGCTAACGAGAAATCGCCATCCGCCTTCACCAGTATCCCAAGCTCGTCGCTCATCTCCTTCCAGTGCCGGTCACGCAACCCGGGGTTGCGCAGGGCGTTTATAATAGGCACGACGAGCTCAAAGTTGGAAATTCGTCTCTTCAGCTCGCCCAACACCTGCAACGGCTTTTCACCCTTTTCAGCCTTAATAAGCTTGAACATCTTCGTGATTTGTCGGTTCCAAAGCTCAACCTGCGCGTTGATCGCCTCGGCGTCCAATTGCGGGAACGGGCCGTTTTGCCACTCCGGGGAGGACCTGCCGAACTCGGCGCAGACGCGCCACAAGTTCGCGTACGGTTCCCACTCCCGGACTAGCGAATTCAACAGCGGGTAAGGCGTGACCGGCCGATCGAACAACTCCTCCCGAAGCGCGAACACCTCGCCTTGCTTTTTCAGGTCCCGCAGCTTCGTCTCGATGGACTCCACGGTAACTAAGCGGTCCTCCGCCAGGTCGATCTGTCCCAGCTCGATGAACTCCGCAACCTCGTTTTTCGTGAGCTTGATTGCGTCGCCCAGGGCCTTGATGTCGAGCTTCAGAGTCTCGGTCATTTTCTTCTGCAGCTCTTTGCCTCGCAGTTCGTACGTCTTCATCGCGGCCGGCATGCTGGAAGGCATACTAGAGGCGTTCCAGAACGTACCAACCACGTCATCGTCAAGGGACACCAGGTTTCGCTCAAGCAACGCGGACATCTCGCCCGATTTCGCTAGCGTCTTTTCAATCGAACCCACTTCCACAACCGCGCCCGCCGCGAACCGCCGCAAGTCGTCCAGCTGCTCGGGCGTCTCGACGTCGCGCCGTAGCCGTTCGCTGATTTCCGTGAACCGCGCGTACGCGTCGCTGTTCAGTTTGTGGAAGTCCGTGACTAACTTGTCAATCAAGCCTTGGCGCCGTTTCCTCGCCACCTCAACTAACGTCTCAACAATCAGGACGCAATCCACGCCGATCATCCGGAACGGCTCGAAGGAGCCGCACGCGGCGAAGATTTCGTCGATCAAGGTTGACAAACGACGGAGCTCGAGTTCGAGTTCGGGTAGGGTCCGTTCCGGTCGCGGGGGCTCGTCGGTTGCGGCGGATTCGCGCGCTTGACTACTTACCGGTGGCAGTTCACACGTACCGTGCGCATCACCAACCGTGGGCAGTGATGCTAGTAAGGAAGCTAGTTCCTTCACCGCGCGCGGCGGTTCGGGCCGCGTCTCGCAAACCCCGGTCTCGGCGTTGCCCGGTCCGCCCATCAGCTCCTCGAACCTGGCGAACCGTTTGGCGAGCGAAGTCGGGCCGGCCAGGTTTTCCGTGATTGTGTGGAGGATGGACGCCCTTTTGTCCACGATGAACTTCTCGTCCGCTGCCGGGGTCGGGACGTTTTTTTGGGAAACGCTGAACTCGACGGTAGAAACATTTCCGCCGGAAGAAGTTTTTGACTCCGCCGCCGGCGACGTCAACGCGTCAAACGCTCCCCTGTGTTGAACAACCTTTTCCTTGACACAGGTTACCCCCTCAAACCCTGTTGTGGCGTCGTCGAAAAGCGCCACCGCGGCGTCCGCCACCTCGTAAAGAGGCGGGTCAAACGCCACGGCGCCGTTCCGGATGACGAGCTTCACGACAAACAAAGGGCGGTGCCGCGCGAACGCGTGTTGGTCGCCGCCGCCTTTTTCAACCGCGGCGTCCCCGCCACCGAATCCAACTCGCCAGAACTCCTCGATATCAGCCGCACCCCTTTCCACGCAGGTCCGCAACCCGTCCTGGACGGCTAAAGAAAGCCGCTGCGCGAACTTTGGTATCTTTTCGAGTCGGTCCAGGTGTTTCTTGCGGTGCACGAGGTCGTCGTCCACCCTCAGCGCGACGTCGCGAATTTGCTCCTCCAGAGACACGCACTGGCATGATGAAAGCCGAAAGTGTCAGTCGGTCGTGATGTGTATCCGGGATTGGAAAGGGGTCCGACGGAGTGGGGTCCGTACTCTCCGACTGTACTCCATACAGAGCAGTAATCAGGGAGGCGGAACGTGGTGATTGGGAAATACCTACCAGCGCGACCGTGGAGGCGGTGAGGTTTCGCTTGACTCGCGCTTGCGTTTCCGCGAGGTACGCTCGGTGAAACTCGACAAACGCGTCAAGCTTCATTGGCCTCGGCGGATACGCGGGCGCGCCTGGAAACAAGCTCTGAGGCACGCCTCCAGTTGACAGGCCGTTCGCAACGCTCCCGGCGAGAAGCGTCAAACGAACGCCCCGGGCGTCGTACGACCCGTAAAACTTGTGCAGCGCGGTGAGGAAGCTCGGGTCGGCGTCGGGCAGTCCGAATTGCAGCGCGTGTAGACTGGCGTGGCGATCCGTTGGTGGGATCGAAGCATAGACCACATCGCGCGCAACATCAATTTCAACCTTTTCAGACTCAATGCGCATAGCCCTCCTTCCGTCGAATCGGTCGCAGATCCCGATTCGCGGCGCTTTATTTTTGCGAAGCAGCGGCGCGACGCCGGTTTCTTTTCTCAAAACCGACGCGGCGCGCGCGTCGCTCAGTGAGACGTCCAAAACGGAACGCTGAGATAAATAAAAGAAAGTGTCAGTATGGCATGGGCAAACAGTCTTGGGATTTTGGAAATACAAGACGTACCTTCGTGGCGCGAGCGAAGTCTTGTTTCAGTTCACACATGAACGCATCCGTGGCGTCCGGTAACGAATCAGGAAACAAACCTCCAGGCCAGGTTGCGCCGCACTTTCTTTTAACCGTTTCCAGCCAAACAGGCGTCATCACGCCGTCGATTTCGTTCGTAAAGTCCATCCGGTCAATCAACGCGTAATAACCCACTAACTGTTTGTGCGCGTCGCGCAGCGTGGTGGCGTGCGCTAGTCTTGTTCGGAACGCGTCCGAGTTTTCGTGGTCAAACACCAGGTTTAAGCGCGTGACTTTCTTCGTGATACCGGTTTTTTCCGTCGTTGACGCATCAACACACGCGTCGGTGACCCCGGGGGGGTCGCGCCACTCGATTTCGAACGTTTTCGAAACGCCGTCGTACGAGTCGACGAAACACGACCGCCACGTGAACTCGCCGTGCTTGGTGAAGTACCGCGATCGCGCGGTTACGCGGTTCGAACCGCGATGCTTGTCATTCCCTCCCGGCTGAAACACTAACCACTCCACCGGGGTTTTAGTCTCCATCTCCGGGTCGTCGAACAAGTCGAGCGGCGCCGCGCTGGAGGACTCTGCGCCGGACGCGGACGACGCACGCGACGGCGTTTCACCCAGGGTGGGACGCAAGTAGTACAATTCCTCTTGACTTCCTGTTGGAGGGACCCAGCCGAATGCTGCGCCAGGGACAGGAGGCGTCCCTTCCTTTCGCAAACCCAAACCCGAACCTACCTCAGGCATGGCCCTCATCACAGAGCTTTCAGTCCAGTTTTCTTTGTGTCGCGGCGGGAAGGTCCCGGCGTTCGCGGCGTCGTACTTTGGGATGTTTTTTTTGGAGCGCATTGTATCCACCGTATCCAACGTTGTTTGATTCCCCATCGTCGTTTCATTCGCCATGGCATCGTGTTCGTCCCTCGACTCCGTCGACCCCGGGCCGCTCGAGCGGGGCGACGTGTCTAGTTTGGACGCCGCGGCCATCACGTCCAGGTTCGTGCCATCCGAACCTCTCGTTTCGAGAACGGGCACCGCGGGTCGCACCGACACCGGCTCCTTTCGCGGTGCGAACACGGAGGGGGTTTTTAACTTGAGTTTAGCGCATGGGAAGTGCGCGCCGGTGCTGTTATTTGGGGGGGGGCGGTAACAAGGCGGGGGGAGGGACGAGGCCGAGGCGTCAGCGATGATGCGAGTTGGAAACGTGAAAAAAAATGATGAAGGATTGTTTCTTCGTGATCACCCCCACGCAACGGGATGAGACCCAACGGGGGTTCACGGCCACCGGTACCCCGCGTGCGAGCCGAGCGCGGTTCGTGATGGGGTCGTTGGCAAGTACGTCACGTCAAACCGTCCCAAAATCCCTCGCCGTAGTCACCACAAGAGTCCACGAACCAACCCTAAATCGGCATCCCCTAGTGTGGATCGATCGCGTTTCTATTGGAAAAACCAGTGTCATTCATGTCGAATGCCACGCGGGTACGGGACGCGAATTCGCGTATAGGCTGGGGCACGCACCTCGCCGCGAGCTCGCGCGAGCGCTTCGCCGCGAGGGACTCTAACGTGGGCATGCCAAGCGATGTCCGCCTGACTCGCCCCAAGCGGACGCTGACGCGCACCCGCGCGCGACAGTTTGAAGAGGCAAATTGCCAAATACGGCACTCCGATGAACGGTCAGTCCACTTGCAGCCAACGAGAAAAATATTTTTTCACGTGAGTGACGAAAGAAAAGAGTGCCTGACCGACGAAACGTTTCGTGTTTCTATTCCTATTCCTAATCCTACCTAAGCTATTTTTGTGACGTGCTAAACATCAACAAGCACTACACCCCCTTCCCCACTATTACTAACAGCCGCGTTCAAATAAAGCGAAAACGTACCGTACGCGTCGCGCGACGAATCAGACGCAGACGCGCTAACTTTTTCGTCGAGCCACTCGTGCATGCTTTCGAACTTTTTCCTCAGCGCGACCCGGCGCGGATGGTTCACGTCTAAACATGAAAGGTTGTCAACCTGAAGTGTGAATTCGTCAGCACTCGGTACGCGCGCCAGGGTTTCGTAAATAAAAGACGCCAAGCGACCGCACGACCGCTGCATTAACGGCGCTCGAACCTGCGAAGGCGAATCAACGGTGAGGGAGATTGTGAAAGTCAGAAAGGTGTTTTTGTGCTTGTTTTTGGACATCTGACATCTCGCTTTCATTCATAAAAACCAAAAGATATAGGTCGCGAAAAAGTAGAACGCGCGAGGGTAGGGCCTCGCGAGCTCGTCGCAGCGTACCCCTGTTAGTTATCGGCGGAACTATGAAGGAGGTGCTCACTGAAAGGATCCCGAAGGACCCGACCTAGCGCCCCCCAGATACGTCAGCCATTTTTGTGAGTTCGAGAAAAGAAAAAAAAACAATTAGAGAAAAACAATAGAGCGTCGATAACCATACCAAAACGCACCTTCGTATCCAAGCCGCACATGGTTCTCGGTCGCGTGACAAGCCACAACCGGCGGGGGGTGTGCGTGTCTGTCTGTTTGTCATCAAAAAGACGGAAACTCTCCGGAGTCAACACGATCGAACTCGCGCTCGGGTTTGCCAATCGAGCCACGATTCTTTCGTCGACTTCGTTTGGAAACACCGGACGTATTATTCGGGAACACGGGTGATACCCAACCGTGAAGTGCCCGGACGGATAATTCTTGTTGACGTACTGTTCACGGTCGTAAACCCTGGTCGTCGCACCACCGCTCAGCCAGTGCAGATCACCCACTCGCTTTACGTATCCGGACGCGCAGTCGTCGGGGTTGCGTTTGCACTCGAACACGGCGAGCACGGTGACTGCGTTTTTTTTACGCTTTTTGTCCTTTTGAGAAATTGTTTCGTCGCCCCCAACAAAAGCCTCTTCGACGTCGTCCACCGAGACCAACACCAGATCCAACTCACCGAATGCCATGCCGAGGTGGACGTTTCTGAGTAACAAAAGGTTTGGTGGTTTAGGGTTTGTGGGTTCCGGGTTCCGGGTTTGCACAAACCCGGACAAACCACCTTCCCTTATCAAGTTCCCAACGATTCGCGCGCCGAATGCTTCGAAAGACGACCCTTTGGAAGTCAATTCGCGGCCGGATTTTTTACTCGCTTCTTTCGCGGCGCGCTCCAAGGACTCGAGGCCTAGTTCTTGGCGAGCGTTTCGCAACGCTTCTTTGGCCAGTTCTTTGGCGTGCCAGGTTTTCGAACTAACAAGCAAAGAACGCAAACTCCGCTCCAACCCTGGAAGGTTCGTCACCAGCGCGACGAGTTTCAGTCGAGTCGCTTCGGCCTTTTTGGTAGCGTCGTCGTCGGCCCGCGATTTCGAACGCAATTCGCCCGTCTCGTGTCGTGAAACGTCGTGACAGCTCTTTTCCAGGGTCTCCATTACCTCCAGAAACGAGCGCATGCCTTCGATCGCGGCTTTGGCGTGCGCCAGTGTTTTTTCCGCGGCGTGAATCGCGGGGGCGTCGTCGCAGTCGCGAAACGCGGCGTCGGCGGCGATCGCGGCGGTTTCAAGACGCCCCAGCGTTTTCAAATGGAACCTCCGTGTCGCGTCTCCCCGCGCGTGAATCGCGGCGACCGGGTCTCTTTGCAAACGCGCCGAGGTTTCTCGTTCGCACCACAACGTGAAGTCCTCGGAAGAAAGCAAAAAGACCCGTTTGTGCGTGTTTCTGGAGAGGTACGCCTGGAGCGAAGCGGCATCCGTGGTAACAGATCGGACGAGATCGGGTTTCGCGGCGGCGGTTGGTGCCATCGTCCACTTCACCTGACTCACCCTGGTCGTCTTCTTATTGATCGCACCGCGACGCCGCGGCACCCACCTGTTCACCGACACGACACGGCGCACGAGGGACATGGCGCGTCATCCCGCGCTGGATTTGGTGACATCAGAGCGTCGCGTCACACGCGCGCGCGTGTCTGACGAAAAACCTAGAAAATGAAGAGCAGACACGTCGCCGAACAAAGCCGCCGCTCTGCTCCTCTGCATTGTTGAAAAAGCGGCCGCGATGCGTTGCTCGGCATCACTCGCCATGCCCGCCATGACCAGCGTGTCCTCCATGGCGTGTCGTTTCGCGACCGCGCGGTCGGTGCATGCAAGTTCCCGCGGTTGTCTTCGCGTTCCCGTCCGCGCGGTTTCCTTCGTCGGAAACGCGCGCCGAAGCGCCTCGTCCTGTGTGACAAACGCGGTGTTTGATTCCGGCGCCGCCGACGCCGAGGTCCCTTTAACGGAAGATGAGCTCACGCTCCGGGACGTGACCCGGAAACTGGTGGACTGCCGCCGGCGCAAAGCCGCGGCGAACGCGGTTGACTTGTTAGTAAGCCTTGGAAGGGCCAACATCGAGCCCGATTTGTTCGCCGCCACGACGTGTCTCGGCGCGTGCGTGGCTTCGGGGAAAATAGACCTGGCCCTGAAAGTGTTCGAGGAGGTTTTCCAAAAAGGCGTGGTGAAACCCGACGAGGTGGTTTTCGCGGAGCTTATTCGCGGGCACCTTGCAGTGGACCCGCCAGCGTGGCCAAGAGCCATTTCCTTGCTCACCAGGATGCGCACCGAACACGGAGTCACACCGACTGCGCTTAGTTACAACATCTTACTCGCGAAGTGCGCCGATGACAACGAGCTGGAACGCGCCGAGGAAATCGTGGACCGCATGGCGGATGAGGAAATCGTCCCAGACGGCGCCACCGCCGACGCCGTGAAAAAACGACGGAGCATCCGGTCGTACGCTAAGAAAATGCTCATGCTGTAGGCTTGAAAAGGCTTGCTTTTACGCGTTCCGAAAAGAAAGAGAAGAGTTTAGAGATGACCACAAGTATCTCTAAGGAGACAGAGCCATGTGGGCCCGAATGTAATATACACGCTGCTGAAAAAATATGCTTATGCAGTTCTCATCGCAGAGTGCCTTTTTGTTTAGGGCAGTCCTCTTTCCCAGCAGATCCTTCCCTTCGCTTGTTCGGTCACTCCTTACGCGAGCACCGCGTGCGTCACGACCTTCCGGAAACCATGTTCGGTCGTTTCGGCGGCGGCGGCAGCTTCGTGGCGCAGTACAAATGCTACCCGGTCAGCTTCATCGACAGAGTACGTGTTCTTCGGTGGTGCCGTGCACGGTGGTTTCCGAAATCCTTTCAAAACGACCCCCGCGACGCTGATTGGTTCGTCCCATCTCCGCGGCGGGCGATGATCCCTGACTCACCGTTAACACCGACCCCCCCCAAAAAACGCAGCCGCAACTGGAGAATGGAGACAAAGGTAGGTGTGGGGACACGTACCGAGGGTTGGTCGTTACCGTCCACCACGCCCTAGGGGTGAACACCCAGATCTACGGCAAACTTTGCATTCACGAAACGACGATGCGTGATGAGTATGCCATGAAAACGTACCCCGACTGACTACCGGTAACACCGACCGTAACACCGACCGTGCTTCCCCACGTAAAGCAACTCACGTCAAACCCGAACAACACCCCACAGTCATCCTCCCCCCCAGCGCCCTGGACCGTTTAACCAACATGCACATCGACGAGTACCCCATGCTTTTTGAGCTCTCCAATCAAAAGCGCGGCAAAAAAACGCACTGCGGGGTTCTCGAGTTTGTCGCCGAGGAGGGAATGGTTTACCTGCCGTACTGGATGATGCAGAACCTTTTACTCGGGGAGGGTGACATCCTCAGGGTGGCGTACACGACGCTACCGAAAGGAACATTCGTCAAGTTGCGGCCTCAGACGAAGGACTTTTTGGACATAAGCAACCCAAAGGCGGTGCTTGAAACGACGCTGAGGGGTTACACGTGTCTAACCGTCAACGACACAATCTTAATCAACTACAACAACAAGCGGTACTTCATCGACATCGTGGAGGCGAAACCGGGGAACGCGATTTCAATCGTGGACACGGATTGCGAAGTCGACTTCGCGCCGCCGCTTGATTACGTGGAACCGGAACCGGTACGTCTCGCGTTTCCCAAATCCCGCCTCCCTGTTTCGACGATTGTCCCGAGTAATTACGTAATACACATGGCCCGAAAGACTGACACTTTTCGTCTGCAAAACGCAAAAGGAGTTTCGCAACGCGATGGATACCGGGACCGGGGTTAACGGCTTAAACGGCGCCGGGTCTTCCGCGGGGTCGTCCAAGAAATCAAAAACAGACCCCGGCCAAACAGACGCAAAGGTTCCTCCCTCAGCGGAAGGCCCCACGTTCCTGGCGTTCGCTGGTGGCGGGAACAGGATGGACGGCAAAAGCGGGCGGTCCGATTTGTCCCCAGTTGAAGTGGAGCTCCCCACCACGTCGCTGAAACTGTCCAAAGAGTTTGAAAAGTTCATCCGCGGGCCGAGCGGTGACCAGTCTGGAAAAAAAAAGGAAACGAACGAGGGCGCATCCGGGTTACCCCGGCGGAAAGCGGGGAAGCTTGTGTTCGGAGGCGCGCCACCGGGGGGGGTTGGCCGGGAAAGCAGAGCGGAGGCGAAGGCGGTTGAGAAAAAGGACGAGAAGAAGCAAGCGGAGAACGGGGACGCCAAGTTTTCCGCGTTCCAGGGAAGCGGGAATAAACTGAAGTGAGGAGACAGTTTGTTTTTTGTTCCACGCGAAGGGTCACACGAAGAAACGCGACCGGGGCGGGTACGGCGGGACACACAAAAAGGGACTCCCTCCGAGACTTTTTTTCTTAGTCTACGAACATCGAGCCAACGGGTGCGGCGGCGATCCGTACGCCTTTAAACAGTTTGAGTTTGGGGACCCTGACGTGACGTATTTCGAGGGCGTTACTTCTACCCATTGTTAATCATCCGGACGCGCAACTCCCGTACGAGACTTGTAATACTCTTTTGCATCCCTTGTGTAGTACGTCGTTCGTCGAAGGCGTCGTGATTGACGAAAAAGTCAGTGAGACTTTTATTTTGCAGTCTGATTTATTTTCACCCTGATGGCAATCGGCGCCTTGAATTTCTAGGTTTGGGTCTGATGAACCCAGACCGCGCCGCGTCGTTGGGACGCGCGTATGTTTTCCGCGTACTAGGTTTTGAGTTCCGGACGCGCAGCCTGCCAGGGTTCGTTCCCAAACAACGCGAACCTCGCTTTCTCGACCGCACCGCGCGTTTTGGGCGATACCATCTTCGCACCGAACCGCCCGTTTTTCGTCGCCCACTCGCGTCCCTCCCGCGGTGTTTCGACCTCAGTGGCGATCTCGATTCACACGCGCCACGACTCACGTCACCTGACTCACATTTGACCAATAGCCGCCCGCGCGCGTTCGGGACGATGCCTTCGGAGCCGGGTAGTGGTTCTACCCGCGGCAATGCGAGCTCGCCGTCCGGGGATGCGGACGCGGACGAAAAAGCCGCAAAGCTTCGCGAGCGCGTGCGCGAGCGTTTGAAAGCGAGGCAGGCGTTTGCTTTGTCGGGAGGTCCTGGGACGGCGGCTGGGGATGTGACTACCGTGAAACGCGACCGTGAGACGCTATTCACCGGCGATCCATGTTTAGACAGCGATGCGAAGCGTCGAAAGACGGACACGACGACGACGAGTGGTGGCCAAACAGGCAACACGACCATCCATTCCAATCAACCCGACTCCGATCAACTCACAGACCCCGAGACAAACGCGCGGCGCTCCCGCGTGGAGGCGTGGCGCGCGGGGCGGAAGGGGAAAATGTTGTTAGGTGCAGACACGGATAAGGATGAAAACGGCGTCGATGCAAGCGGGTGGAATCTGGAGGATGAATCGGACGACGAGGCGCCGGCGACGGCGTCGGGACCTGCGGATGACGACGAAGAAGAAGATCCCCTCGACGCGTTCATGGCCACCAACGACGGCGTGATGGATTTCGAGCGCGAGTCCGCTGCTGCACGTCAGGTTGAAAAAGAAACACAGGCTACACAAAAGAAACTGGAGAAGGATCGGGTGGAAAAAGAACTGGAGACGGCGGCGCAGTTTGCCGCCGCCGCGGCGAGGGCGGCGAGGTAAGTATTTCCCAATTACCACAATCCCCCGACTGATTGCCCATACAAGACTGACATTTCTTTTATTTCAATCCAGGGCCGCCGCGGCGACGTCCTCCGCGGCGGGGACCGACACGGTGGGTATTGACCCTGATTCAAAAACCAAAACCAATCCCTCACTGGGGATTGACCCGGCGCCTATGGATACCCCAGATGACGACGAAATCGACCCCCTGGATCTGTTCATGGCGCAGAACAACGCCAAGGCTGATAAAATGGTGGCCGACGCGGCGGCGAAGGAGGCGGAGCTGGGAAATAAAAGCGCGTCGCAAAAACCGGGAGCCGTCGCCGCGCTCGCCGGCGGCGTGGTTTTGAAACCCGTGGGTGGGTTTTTCAAACACTCGCTCGTGAGGAAGAACGCGCTTACGCTGGGTACCCGAAAACAGGGGCTCGGTGCCCCTGTGGTGCGTCGTTTCCGCGACGACGAATCCGACGCCGACGAATCCGACGACGACTCTGATGATGATAAAAATTCGTCCGACAACGACGCCTCCGATTCCGACGCGGAGTGGAGTGCGAAACAACACGGTAAACTGTCAAAAGCGGAAAAGCTCGGCATCACCGACCACACCACGGTTGAGTACCCCCCATTCAGGAAGAACTTCTACATCGAGTCCTTTGAAATCGCGCGCATGTCGTCCGAGGACGTCGCTGCGCTGCGAACGGAGCTGGACGGGATTCGGTGTCGAGGGAACAACCCTCCACGGCCGGTCAAGACCTGGGCGCAGTGCGGTTTGAGTAACCGCGTTTCGGAGTTGATCAGACGGAGCGGTTTCGAAAAACCATCTCCGATTCAGTGCCAAGCCTTGCCTGTTATCATGAGCGGCAGGGACTGCGTTGGGGTCGCAAAAACCGGGTCTGGGAAGACGTTGGCGTACATCTTACCCATGCTGCGGCATTGCAAGGACCAAGACCCGCTGCGAAGGTACGTATTGGGCCTTTCCCAAATCCCTCCGACTGTGTTCCCACACAAGACTGACACTTTTTTTCATTTATCTCAGCGGCGACGGCCCGCTCGCGTTGCTAATAGGCCCTACGCGGGAACTCGTGACTCAGATCGGGAAGGACTGTAAGAAGTTCGGACGGGCCGCGGGGTTAGTGGCGGTGAGTGTGTATGGCGGCGCGGGGGTCGCGGCGCAGATCGGTAGCCTAAAGCGCGGGTGCGAAATCGTGGTGTGCACACCGGGGCGGATGATCGACGTTTTGACCACGTCGGGCGGCCGCGTTACGAACCTTCGCAGGGTTACCTACCTTGTTCTAGACGAAGCCGACCGGATGTTCGACATGGGTTTTGAGCCTCAAATCACGCGGATCACGAACAACTTAAGGCCGGACCGGCAAACCGTGATGTTCAGCGCTACGTTTCCCAAAACCATGGAGGCGCTGGCGCGGGCGGCGTTGCGCGATCCGGTTGAGATTCAAATCGGCGGCCGAAGCGTGGTGAACAGCGACATCGAACAGATCGTGGAGATGCGGGACGAGCAAGACCGGTTTTTGCGGTTACTGGAACTGCTCGGCGAGTGGTACGAACGAGGAAAGAGCATCGTTTTCGTGAGCTCGCAGGAGAAGTGCGACAAGATCTTCAGGGATCTTTTGAGGAGTGGATACCCGTGTCTGTCTCTGCACGGCGGCAAGGAACAGAGCGACCGGGAGTGTACCGTGAACGACTTCAAGACGGACGTGTGTAACATTTTGGTCGCCACTTCGGTTGCGGCGCGCGGGCTTGACGTGAAGGACCTAAGACTCGTGATCAACTACGACACCCCTAATCACTTGGAGGACTACGTACACAGGGTGGGGCGCACGGGCAGAGCCGGGGCGAAAGGCACGGCGGTTACGTTCATCAGCGAAGAAGAGGAACGGTTCGCGCCCGATCTTTGCAAAGCCATGCTGGACGCGAAGAAAACCGTGCCGAGTGATTTGAAAGAAATGGCGGACCGGTACAACGCGAAACGAAAACTCGGCGGTGGCGTCAAAACCCAAAACCGGAATGGAGGCTTTGGAGGCACCGGGTTTGCGTTTTCCAAGGAGGAGATGGACAACGACACGCGGGCGAAGAAAGCGAACGCGCGGGCGGGGGGAATAGAAATGGAAGGTACGTCCCCGCATTTCCCAAATCCCGCCGACTGTTTGACCATACAATACTGACACTTTTCTTTAAAACTCAAAAGACGACAGCGACG
>Ga0115003_10001448_pt1 | contig 20687 bp, 23 predicted proteins | sample ArcticOcean_MG_C_7_FD_88736 | JGI IMG/M metagenome (GOLD analysis project Ga0115003, IMG submission 88736) | Marine microbial communities from western Arctic Ocean - ArcticOcean_MG_CB11_88 | ecosystem: Environmental > Aquatic > Marine > Oceanic | place: Arctic Ocean: Canada Basin | collected... | reverse complement strand
CGAAAAAAAAAGAAAAGTCCCTTCTTTTTGTTTTTTTGTTTTTATAAAATTGAATACTTTTAGTCCGAATCACAGAAGTCCGCCCAAGAGATCTTCTGCCCTGTCGCTGTATTGCGAAGGAACGCGTCATCGTCAGGTGCCAACGCAAACGAGTCAGGAAGTCCGACATCCTCTCCATCAGAGCTTTGCTGTTGGTTCGTGCACCGCTTGAGAAGAGGTGGCTTCGATACAATGTCAGCCCAGTTCAAGGGCTTTTGTGACACCACTTCAACTGCATGATGAGAACCGTCGTCGCTGTCGCTGTATTGGTCCAATCCATCGAAGCTGTTGATGCGCCGCTTCGGATGAGCGCCACACCTGGGGCGCCGGAAGGTTATGAACTTCTCGCATATATTGAACTCTGGCTCAGGTCCCGACACAACCTCTGGGACAGGCTCTTGCACAGTCTCTTGCACAGTCTCAGGTTCAGGCTCTGGTTCAGGCTCTGGTTCAGGCTCGGGCACTTGTTCAGGCTCCCGAACGCGACTGCGCCTCGCAGCTTGGCGCTTCTTCATCACAGGACACCAACGCGGGGTGTGTCCAGATTTCTTGCAATATCGACATTCAAGCGATAAGAGATAAGGACAAACGACGACGCCGTTCGGTCCAGTCTCGCTCTTCACCCAGTGCGAGGTGTATTCTTCTTTGGACTTCTTAGCATCGAAACATACTTTGCAGAATGAGGTTTTGGTTTTAGTAGTCATAGTTGGATTGTTGTAATTGAGCTGTTTCGAGAAACGGTTTTCAATTTTTCGAAAAAATTGAAGGCTTTTTTTGCAAACCGACCTAACCAATCCAAACCAATCCAAACCAATCCAAACGAATATCAACAATGTTCAAGACTTACCTCGAAAGAGCCGGACTAGAAGTCCAGAGTCACCAAGTAGAAGGAGTCAAGTGGTGTGTCAATAACGAGCTCCAAGGCAAACTCGCTGAAGGAACCATAGTAAGGGGAGGACTTATAGCCGATGAGATGGGTCTTGGTAAGACGATCCAGATGCTTGGAGTTGTTGTAAGCAACTTCGTAAGTCGTACTCTTATAGTTCTTCCACGTGCCTTGCTCGACCAATGGGAAGAGACCATAATCACAACGCTTGGACATGAGCCTTTGGTGTTCCACGGCAGCGACGTTCACAAAATCACAGAGGAGGATGTGGCATCAAGCCCTATTGTGCTGACGACATACGGAATGATTACGCAGAGAAAAGATAAAGACATTGGCGTCCTGCACAAGATCAAATGGGGACGCGTTATATTCGATGAAGCTCACCATCTTAGGAACAAGAAGACACGCATGCACCTTGGTGCATTGAAGCTCCAATCGTCCATCAGGTGGCTGATGACAGGGACGCCGATTCAGAATAAGAAAGAAGACTTTTATGGGCTGTGTGCAGTTATAGGAATACCTGCGGAGTACTATACGCGCACGAGCAATCTCATGCCGCTTGTCAGGGCGTTCATCATAAAGAGAACCAAGTCACAAGTTGGACTCCAGCTGTCCGCCTTGAAAATAGATTGGGTGAAGACCGAATGGGACAACAACCACGAGAAGGGGCTCGCTGAGGACATCCATTCACTGATTAACTTCAGCAACATTTCAAAGAACGTAGACAATCCTGGAATATGGGGAGAATCGCATCTCCCATTGATGATGCGCGCACGGCAAATGTGCATCTACCCTCCCCTGATGAAGAAGCATCTAGATGTCTTGATTGCGTCTGACACAATTAAGGTCGGTCAAAATATGCGAGAAGCCGTGCACTCCACGAGTAAGATCGACCGAGTGGTAAACACAATAATAGAAAGAAAGGACAACGGCAAGGCCAAGATCGTGTTCTGCCATTTCAGAGGAGAGATCGATGTCATCAGGGATTGTCTTTCTCGACATGGGCTAGGCGTTGAGACATTCGATGGAAGGACGAACCAATCAAAGCGGCACGAAATTCTTACAGGCAAATGCGACGTCCTCATTCTGCAAATAAAAACTGGCTGCGAAGGACTCAATCTCCAGCAGTTCAGCGAGATATATTTCGTGAGCCCCCACTGGAACCCTGCAGTAGAAGATCAAGCCATAGCTCGATGCCATCGCTTCGGACAGACTGAAGTCGTGAACGTCTTCAGGTTCAACATGTGTGGGTTCGACGAAAATGACAAAACATTGTCGATTGATTCCTACTCGAAGGATGTTCAGGAAAGCAAACGCGGGATAATGAAGATGCTTGACGGTGAGACACATGAACACCCCGAGCTGAGGGCCCAATAAAGACAGACCAGCAGACAAAAACATAAAAGAAAAAAAAGGAAATGCCTTTTTTTCCTGAAAGAACGTAACATCATGCGCATCCCTACAGAAACCCAGGGTTCTTCGACGGTCTTATATTGATCTTTATATTGTCTTTTCCAGTTCCCTTGCCACCCCCGTTCCCATCTTTACCCCCATGCCTATCTTCCGCACCCAGTTCGACAACCTTTCCAATATTATCCTCAACGGATGTAAGCTCATAGTTGTCCGACATTCGGCCCGAACGCCTACAAGTCTTTCGATTATGCATAATCATGTCTATATCTTCGTCGGTTATATCGATGTGGCTGTCCGTTCCCATAAGTTTCTGTAGGATGTCCCCTGCGCACTCCTCTGGCTCTACGAAATTCGGAGGCACGCAACACCTCTTGGACTTTTCCGGACAGCACAGCATCAGCGTGTCGTGGATAAAGAAGCTCACGGAGTGGCGCTTCCTCAACTCCGCGTTTGTTATTTCCTGCTGAAACATTTTGTCTATCATAGAGAATGCGGTATTGAGAAACAATATCGTGTGGATAAGGTTCTTCTTCTGCATGAACAACAAAGCGACGCGTTCGCTGTACTGGGCTGGTATCCTGTAGTTGTTTTGTTTCTGCATGGCATTGATAAACCTTATTTCGTTCTTGACGTTTTTGAGGCTCGTCAATGTCTTTGCCTTGTAGTCGTCTATTTTCTTGATGACGGAAAATACGTTTGTGTTGTAAATCAGAGGGTACGTGTAACGGATCGACCGAGGAATGATGAATTGGTTTGTCTCTTTTATATCGCGTATTTTTTCCTCAACGCTCTTTATGTTTTCGCGCATGTGCTTTATAAGTGTCATCTCGGCATCCTGCCGGTCTTGATATAGAGATACCACCTTCTTTCTCTTCTCGTTGGCAATCCAATCACGCCTCTTCTGCACGTCCTCTTCTGGGTGTGGACACGAAATATCGATCACTTTCTCATACTCCTCCCATTCTCTCTCCCTGTGAGCTCTCTTCGTCAGAACTGGGTCGCTGAAAAGAAGAACATTGCCCGACTGAAACTCGACGCATGTTTGCAGCTTGTCGTATTGGTGCGACGAGATCTTGTGTGCTTCAGCTGATGCGTCGAGCTTGAGGTAGTTGATGATGGCGAGAAGGAATGCGACGAACGCAGATATGGACGCGAGAATTGTTTCTCCTTGTGGATGACACTGGAATGGAGATTGTATTACGGAGACCAATGCAGAGAGAAAAATCGCCGGAAGCATCAATCTGTTCAGGATCGATACAGTCTGGTTTCTCGACTCCATATAGATAATCTTTTGTCCCTTGAGGTAGCTTGCGAGTATGTCGAGTGCGCAGGAATATCGATGTACGGTGTCCAGTTCATACGATTTATTTACTTGCCGACGAACAGTGTTGTAGGAAAGCTTATCGTATTTCATCTTATGTTTTCCATGCGCGTCATGAAATTGCATCTCGTATTTCCCAGGCGAGTCGTCCCAGCTGGCCGAACCCGAAATGTTATTACCCGAATCCGATGAGTCGCTCGGGCAACTGTCGCAATAATCATCGTCTGACACATTGACCAGATCGATGGAGCCAGTCCCTGCAACCAGCCGCCGACTGGAACTGCCCGTTCCCAAAGCCACGAAATTTGCTTTCGGATTCGCCTCGTCGTAATCGGGTTCAAGAGTTTCGGCTTTAGGATTCAAAACAGCACGCTTTGGTGTTGGTGAGAGAACAATGTTGGAGCTCATGTCTCCCACGTCATCGAGGGCGAACATTATATTTTAATCTTATATAATATTATCATGGCTGAAACGTTGTATTTTGACAATAACCGAAAACAGTCGTCCCCAGGAGACGCCGTGTATAGGCTGGACATCTGGGACCGAAAAAGTATTGGTGCGTCCCCTGCGCAATGGAGCAATGTAGCGAGGGTGATAAGAACAGCTAATACTTCACTATGCAAAGGAAATATAAGCAGGGGTTTTTTTCAGGATGAAAAGGTCGACGAAACCGACATAGTGTTCGCATTGTACTTCATTGGTGATACAGAGACCACACGTGCTGTCGCACCGCCCAACCCAAAAACTGGAGGAACCCTTTCAGGGTTTGTGATGGTAGACAAATTGAAAGATGGCACTGGAACCTACTATATAGATGCAATATGCGCAGACCTCAAGAGAGGTTCTAACGAGCAGAAGAGGCGTCTTGGCACACTTCTTGTAAGTCAAGTAGAGAATTATGTATCCAGGAACGGTGGTGAGGCAGTGAAACTTTCAGCACTCGGTTACGTGATAGGCTACTACAGGAAGCTTGGGTACAGGCATATCCAGTCGTGTCCGCCAGGCGTAACCGATGTCCCCGAGCACCCTGTGATCAAGAAGGCGGCAGAGGAATCGCTAAGCCTCAAGTTCGAAACCGACGGCCACTTGGACCTTGCCCTACGCGCTGAACTTGCGAAGAAGAACTCGAAGAAAATGCAATCCAGGCGTCTAGAACAGAAAGAACTTGTAAAGGGACTTTACGATTATTTCGAGCATGAGTATAAGTTTGAGATAGTGAACGGTGAAGTCGTTGCCTTAGAAGGAGAAGATATAGAGAAAATCAATAAGTTAGTGCGTACGGACAACAGCGCAATTCTTAGACTACTCACTTACTTAAGAAACGCAAACTTCGCAGTAAATTGCGGTCCAGGTGCACCAAAGGACGATTTTAAGACGAAAGACGCCAGAGGAAATTACGAGTTCCACTGCAATGACGAAGGGTTCACTATGATGAAATGTTTAGACAAACCGTCCAGGCCAGAAAACGTGCGTCCTACGAAAAGGATGAGAGTCATAACAGGCGGAACAAAAAATAATCTTGGTAAGATATATAAAATGGCAGGAAAAACACGCAAAGCAGTACCATGGAAAGGCTGGGGAAAGATCGCTCCCCGCGGTCGCCAACGCACCGTCATGAAACGTATCTGCGGAAAGAAGTGTTTCCTCGGTCCAGGCAAGAGCTTCCCAGTATGCGCTAAGGGAACTTGCAAGGTCAACAAGAAGGGGCTTTACGCCGCCTACGTCCGATCCCGGCAATGGGGAAGCAAACGCTCTCACTACAAGGGGAAGGCACGCCCAACCCACCGCCGCAGCGTTTACAAGAAGGTAGCGCGCAAGTCTCGCCGTATGCTCAGGCGTCGCGGCGTCCGCGTCGGCGACACTCGCCGTCGTCGCCGGCGTTAGGTCTATGTAAGTGTAATTAGAAACTATCTTAGTATCAAATAAATATTAAAATAGTCCATATTAATAGTTAACAGGCAATATGAAGCAATCACGTAGAATGTACATATTTAAAGAGACGCATCTTCCGACTGAGGGTTGGCTGCACGGGTGCTTTGTCTGCCACAACGTCACTGGCAACTGTGAGATTTTCAACAAGAGAGAAGATGACACACAAATCGTAGAACGAGTCGTCTTTGTGTGCCGTTCCTGCTGCAGGTTGTTGGCCGACGACCATGAGCTAAGAGAAAACTTCAATAAGAAGGTAAGCAACTATATACGCAGAACCGACACGTAGCTTATTTCCCCGTCGAACCAAACCCGCCCTCTCCACGCGCCGTGGACCCAAGCGCCTCGACGCTGTCGACTAGGGTGACAGCCATTGGATGCGTCAGGTTTGGAGGGCATACCTGCACGACGCGGTCGTATTTCTCCACGGTATGGCTACTGTTCGCCAAGTCTGTGTGCGGCTTCCAATTGTCAAAAGCAGCAATGATGTTTCCTCGGTATCCTGAGTCGATGATCCCTACCGAGTTGGAAAGGCGAAGCGGTGTCTTCGTGCCTGTGCTGCTCCTAGGGTACAGGTAGTATCCTACCGAAAACTCTGGAGCTCCAGGAGTGAAGCACTTCATGCAGCATATGACTTGTTGGTTCAGCTTCGCTGTGCTGCCTCCACAAGTCTCATGCTCTGTTGGATTGAACAAATCGAACCCCGCATTGCAGTGGGACCCTTGTAGCAAACATGCGTGGACTGCTGAGTTGTGCGCAGCTGCCGATTCCTGGTATCGTTTCTTCAGCTCCTCGTCTTCTGCAGATACATACATATATAGCCTGTAGTAAGTTCGGGTTGAGGAAATGGTGCATTCGCCACTGTCGTTATGGTCCATCGTGATGTGCTATCTTATAATGCCTGTCTTTTATATCAATTCCCGATGAAATTGATATAAGAATATCCTTATCATTTATACAAATATACCCAAAAATGCAAGAGCAAATAAGCAGCAGCGATTTCAAATTTCTCGAAGCGGCGAGGTGCGAATCGTTCCGTTCCCCGGTTTCCATGAAGCATGGTTGCGTGGCAGTCGTGAACGGGCGAATAATGGCCACAGGTCACAACAACTATAGAACAAGCTCGAAAGACGGTTTTATTTGCAATAGCTGCACATGTCATGCAGAAATGGACGCGTTGCGGAACATGAATAAGCGCACCGGAAAACGGGGAAAGAATCTACAACACTCCATGAATGATGCCAGTCTTGTATCCTTGTTCAAAAAGACGACCCTCTATATAGCTCGTGCCGGAAACAATGGGGAGTTCAGAGACTCGGGACCTTGCGCCGCATGTCTAAGTATAATTAAGACTCTGAACTTAAAAAAGATTGTGTATAGTTGCAGCGGGTGCGCGGCCGTTGTGTGTAAGCCAAGCGAGTACACACCAGTGCATCACACTTTTGGACGCAGACACATAGAAAAAATAAGCAATGTCAGTCACCATCCGCACCTCACTGTTCCCCGCTGAGACTCTTGCTTCGAACGCTCATATGGAGTATTTAAACTGGACTAACTATATAGTCATGAAAATATTGTCGACAGGCGATATACAATTCTCGAATTCACAAAGTTTCGGTATAATGTCTTGATTCTAATTACTAAGACATTATAGCTTTGATTAAATTTCATTTTTTAAAGATGCTCAATAGTTTCAGGCGTTGCCTCTGCCCGTGGATTCGACCGGTGCTGTCATCCAGTCTGCTGGAAGAGCGCCAGCGTTTTTGGCGTCCTGCGGCGTAAGCCAGCTGTTGAAGCACCCATTATTGTTGACGTTCATAGGAAAGTGCTGTTTGTTCGGGGGCGTAGGAAGACAATTCTTCGACATAAGTCCCGAGTTTATATATGAGCTCTGGGACATGAGCGGCTTGCCCGTTTTACCAGGTCCTTTCTGGGGCTTAGGGAGAGCGTTCTTCGCAAATGTTTCTCTAATGTACTTCTTGCCACCGATATGGTATGAAGCCGCTTTACAGCCAACCGGACAAGCTCGTATGACATTGACGTAGTTCTTCGACAGGTCACAAGCTGCGGACTTGGACGAGACCTCTGAAATGTATATGCCCTGGCTGTGATTCAGAGGAGAAGTATCCTGCACCCAGATGGTGGGGCATGCACATTGCGCTGTTCCTGCTGGGACCTGGTAGTTATATTGTTGTCCTGTGGGATAGTACTTCGTGGAATATATGAGGCCCTTGGTGTTTTTCACTGACGATTTGACAATCGAATTATCGTTCGTGCAACAGCTGCCAGAATTACTGACATTCACCACATACCTCCCGCAACAGCCGCCGTTTCCCATGGGCTTTACTCCCCTAAAAGGTGTTCGCGTCACAGATCTGCCAAGATTTGTGGTGCCCACCGCACCAACATTCCTGTGGGTGCCGTTCAAAGAGAACCCTTTGCTTCCTCGCCCTGATATAGGAGCTTTAAATCTTCTTGATTTTCGCTGTAATACATGAATTGACATTATAAACTACAGAGAGAAATTAAATGAACAAAAAGAATCGCCTTGACGGGTCGGTCTCGAGACATCGTTCCAGAAAGAAGTAGAGCTTGCTGTTGTATATTTGATCTAAACTTTTGTCGATGCCCATGCAGTGAATGCACATGAGCGAAGCGCTGTAATATGCAGACGATATATTGGTGATAAAAGGCAGAGTTCTTACATTCTCCATCTCCGGAGGCAAGAACCCTTCAAACTTTGCTGGATGGTCGAGAACTAAACTGGACTCGTTGTTGAGAGAGACGATATTGTCCAGGTTCGCTATCATGAAAGTCTGGTTCCCCAGAACGATGATGTCATCAAGACTGAAGAACATGATGCCCTTCCCGATTCCCGCCAATGCGGCCATTTGCGCACCTAAATCCATGACCATTCGTTCAGCTACATGGTAGTCCATTGGTCCGTTGTGACTTAGGTACTGCTTAAGAGTCTGAACAGATTCCGTTTGCACGACGATCCGTTCCCCTTTGACAGACCATTTGTTTCTCCAGCCAGCATCGGTTAGTCCAAACAGTAACTCTTCATATATTTCATTGTGGGAGAATTCGTACTGTCCCTCACCAATCTTCGTAATATGTTCGGGTCCAAATGAAGCGACAGTTGTCATAATATAGAATAATCAAATATATAATATTTTATTATCCAACCAAAAAAAATACTTTGCATCCACCCAAAGTATACTCTCTAAGACTCCAAGCGAATGGAGCTCAGTCTGTCTCTCGAATCGCTGGTGCCAAGACCTTTCGTAAAGGTTTTCCGGCACTGTTTTCCCTGCGTCTATTTTTTTTGCCTCGCGTCTTATTAACCTGTCGCCAGCGCGTCTCCCCGTCGTCTCCCTTGTCGCCCCTGTTGTCGTTTCCCTTGTCGCCCCTGTTGTCGTTTCCCTTGTTGTCTCCCCTGTTGTCGTTTCCCGTGTTGTCTCCCTTGTCGCCCCTGTTGTCGCTCCTGTTGTCGTCTCCCTTGTCGCCCCTGTTGTCGCTCCTGTTGTCGTCTCCCTTGTCGTTTTCTTCCCCATCCTCTATCTTTTTGCCTGTAGGGTCATTGGTGTCACATACCCCATCAATGTATGGGGTTGTCACCTTACCTTGCGGCTTTGGAATCCGGCTCGCAGAGCACTTCCAGAACCAAGGATCGTCATACACGATCTTCAGTTGGTGCCCATCGATAAGGCGCTGGCGCACACTCTGGTTGCGTCGCGTCACCGGCCAATATTTAAAATGCACGAAAACACGTTGGAACTTCTCAGATCTACCAGTTGTCTTCTGTATCATGTCGATACGCTCTATACAACCAGGGCCGAAAAGCTGTTCGAATACACTCTTCACGAGCGTTTTGTCGATATTCGAGAACACCCGTGGTATGCAAATACTTGGTTCTGACGTTGGAGTGAGTAATGACATTGTTTTCATTACCTCCAAGCAGGACTTGAACACTTCAATTTTACATAGAATGTCCGACCTGTCTGTCGTCGCCTTCAGAGATGTGTTGTCCATCTCAGGTACTTTAATGCAGCCTCCTCTAGACCTATTTATGTTTTTGACAAAGCAATTCTATTTAGGATTTTATACGTTGGACTTCGCTGTTAGGAGGCTTGAAGTACAACTGAAGATGTGACACACGCTTTAAGTATTTTATTTACCCTTTTAATAAAAAATTGAAATACTATAAAGAGACGAATCTGTTACAACCACAACACAAACAAAACAACACTCACAACAATCATGAATAAATCTGGAGGACTCAGGACGAACAGCCGGTTCGACAGCTTGAAAAGTGGAGAGAACAGATCCAACTCTTTCGCAAGGACGACGACGAGATACAGGGAAGACGCAAGGCCTGTCCAGGATGCAACGCCACAGCGAACCCGCGGCACCTACGGTTCGCAGACCAGAGGGTCCTATGCTCCACCACAAGCCCGAAACAGGAAGACATCGAGCAACTTCTTTGTGACGCCAAAGAAGGAACCGAAAAAAGAGTTCTCGGCATCAGCGGAAATGTTCCCAACTATCGGAAATGCAGAACCAAAAAAAGAGCCAGAAGCGCCGCCGTCGTCTGAACTCGGCTTTGTCGCTGCCCTGAAGAGAAAGAAAAAGACCAAGAAAAAGTGGCAAGGAACCAGAATGGAAGCCAAACCTGGATGGGTTGTGCTATATTACGACGAAAGTGGAAGAATGCAGCGAGAATACGGCGAGGGTGCATCGGAAACGGTTGAACCTCCACTACCTAACAGGGCTGCTATTCTGGGAGCAATGGTGGCACGATGGCAGGAACGACGCGACTATCTGAATGAGACGCACGGGCAGCTGTCCCCATACTACGGTTTGGAAAGTCTTCTCGATGATCCAGGCTATGACTGCTACGACGACTGGGGAGACGCAAACGAATCATCCGACGACCAAGCTGATGACAACGACGACGGGGACTATTAAGTTAGTATCCATTAAGGATTTTGTATTTGATCTATAATGGATGACGACATCGATGACTCGTGGATTAAGGAATTTAAAGAAAAAGAGGATGCTTACAATGATTTTTATAAGGAAGAAACAAGAAGTATTAGACTGCATTTTTTGTATGTGAACGCTTCCAATACGCTTGAATCCATAAAGTCCGACGCATTGTTCCTCGAGGAGAAAGGTGTTGTCACGAAAGACCAGCTGATTTCCATAATAAAGCGGAACCAGCACAGCAACACCGTTAAGTACAGACTTCTGTCGCTGATAAAGTTTAACATTGACATAGAACCATGTGATGTGCTGTCTTTTGTCGATGGCACTAATAAAAACAGTGACGTGTTTACAACATCGGAGAGATATTTGAATGATATAAAATTTCAAGATACAATATGTATGTTCCAGGACCTGAACAGCCTTTTTTTCGTTTTTTACGAGGACAATCGCAAAAGACCGCACTCGACAACCAAGAAGATTGTTATGAACAGCGGCATGCGCAAGACGCGCCGCAAAAGAACTTAAAGGTTGAAATTCTATATTTGTAATTATGTCCACCTTGATTTCCTTTCAAGACTCAAGAATGTCGGTGCAACTAGGTGAAAGAACGCATAGAGAACATGGATGGCTCGAGGACGTTCAGGAGCGCATAATGCAGCTTTCATTCCAATTGACCCGTTCCCCGAGTCCTGAACAACTGGGCGTATTAAGGGGAAAATACCAGACGCTCATCTGGGGTGTCTTCTCATCTAAAGAAATAGATACATCAAGGCGCTACGAGTTCATGTCCCTGATATATCGTCTCATGCTCCATACACGTGACATTATTAATGGGAAGGGTGAATGTATGTTGTCATACATGATGATCGGGGAATGGGTAAGATTCAGTGCCTGTTGCGAGGACAGACCGAACTGTGCGCGCATGGCCAACGAGTTGGCAAACGCTGCCGTAGAGTCCTTTGTCAGACTCGAAGGTTTCGACCATGCTTACGGGAGCTGGAAGGATATGAAGTACTTCGCGAACTACCTCAAAGACCACGTAGCCCGCGACGTCTGCGCGTTGGTGAATCTACCAATATTTAAGCACATGATGAGGTTGATCGTCGATCAGCTGCGCATAGACGTAGAGGCAGCACAGCCGTCTCTCTTGTGCAAATGGCTTCCTAGGGAGAAGTCGAGGAAGTTCGGGTGGCTCGCCAAGCATATAGCAGTCGAATACAACAAAGAGTGGTTGCAGACGTCGCACGCGCCTCACCAGCATCAGGCGACTCGTAAGTGCCTGGTTCATTATCGCCAAACGGTAGCCCGCGTGAACAGACGCCTAAATACCGTCCAGATCGACCAATGCGCAGGCACCTGGAGAAATATAAACTTCGCTAAAGACGTTACAAGTGTTACTCTGGCAAAACAGAAAAGGGCTTTTCAATTCGTAGACCGCAAGGGCAGTCCCCGAGGGACGGATGATGACAGAGAACGGTGTAAAAACAATTTTGAGACATATATAGACAAGTGTATTTCAGGTGAATTAGAGATCAAAGGGAAACGAGTAGGGCTTCAGGACTTCGTTCGGGAAGCAATGTACCTGTCCAGCGCAGGGGGGGACGGACTGGCAACGCAAAAAAGTGCCCTGAACCTGCAATGGCTCAACAACCGAAGAAACACTGCCGGACTCAGTAATTTTATCGCCATGGTGGATACGTCGGACTCCATGAACTGCGACGGAAAGAAACCATTGTACAGCGCTATCGGGATGGGGTGCTGTGTAGCTGAGCGGTCAAAACTCGGAAGACGACTCGTAACCTTCAGCGCAGCGCCTCAGTGGGTAGATCTATCCGACTCTCTCACGCTAACAGAGATGGTGGCAAAGATTTCCGAATCAGGTTCAGAATCGTGGAGCATGAACAGCAATTTCGTCCAGGCGGTCAATCTGATTCTGGATGCATGTGTCGAGAAAGACTTGGCGCCTGAAGTTGTTTCGGACTTGGTTCTAGCAGTATTCTCCGACATGCAAATTGACCATACCAGCGGCAATGTCGACTCGATGAAGGGACTTATCGATGATATGTTTGCCGCTGGTGGAAGACGAACGTCCCACGGATGTCCCTATGAGGCGCCACACATCCTGTTTTGGAATCTGCGCTCAACGAACGGATTCCCAAGTTTATCGACTTCGAGGAACACCAGCATGCTGTCTGGGTTCAGCGCCTCGCTGCTTGATACATTTTGCGACAAATCACCCAAGTCTACCGGCATCTGTACTCCATGGACCGTTCTTAATGAGCAGTTGCTTCACGGAAGATACAGATGGGCGCATATGAAAGTGTCGCAGTATCGCGACTTCATGCCGACGGACGACACCTGGATTGGTTCGTATGGCGATTGAGGACACTGCATTCATAAACATGACGGAATTAACTGAAATGGACATAAAAAATAATGTAGTAAATATTACAACTATGAACACAGACGAACCACATATCGACTTTTCCAGTAGCATTATGAGTTTTAGAATACCCCACCTCAATGCACGAGATGGGGCACCGAGACCTCTTCCGCAATTCAGTCCTGGGGGTGAAATTCTCAACTTCTTGAGCAATATAAGTGCAGCAACGGAAGGCGCGACAATCGAAGAACTCTTGGACGTGTCAGATAACATTATGTGGAGCGCTGTCTCGGATGAACACACGTATGCAGAGACGAGCGAGTCCAGTTCGAGCAGAAGCGCATTCTATCCAGGTCCGCAAGGGTTCACGAGCGTCATAGGCGACGCCAGCTCTGGTATACCCAGTGCGCTTCGTAATCTTCTGGGGTCATTCGGAGAAGGTCCGCACATTAATAGTATACTGAATCGGTCCCTACACGACGCAGCAGGCTACAAGTTCGTGCTTTCAGACGAGGGCGTCGCCAGTCTGGAAGACAAAAAATACTCGACAGAGGAATGTGGCAACGATTCGTGCCCGATTACGAGAGCAGCGTTCGAGGAAGGCGATGAGGTCACTGAGCTTCCTTGCGGGCATTGTTTTAACCCCGACGCCATCATCAGGTGGCTAAAAGACGAGAAGGCGGAGTGTCCAGTGTGCAGATATGCGCTGAAATCAAAAGAAGTTAAGAACGAGTATGCGCAATCAGCAGACTCGGAAGAGACAGAAATACGCAATGCAAGAATAGCGCTACTGAACTCACTTGCTCGAACAAGAAATGCGGTCCATCCTTTTGGACCGAGACTGCCCCCAATCGTGCATCGCCATGCGTCCATGATGGTAAGCAGCGAAGACAACACCGAGTTGCAGGAGGCAATTATGAGGAGCCTCATCACACGCTAAATGTCATCGAAGTCTATATCGTCATCATTGCCGTCAATGGCTGCATCGACCTTTCTGACCATCTCATCTCTGAGAACAGCCTCGTATTTGTCAGTCTCCTCGTTGATGAAGACAATATTATCATCAGGTGGCTTTTCTGTAGAGCCGTCCGAATTAACCTTGAGGAGCGTGTCGAAGCTGCACCCGGCTGTTTGCCGCAGTTTCTCTTTGTCTGCATCAGAATAGACCTCAAGGAGATCGCATCTCTGTGCTTTGTTGATCCTCACCTCCCAGTCCCGCACGCCTACCAGGACCCATACACTACTGCCAATGACGTTTCCTCGTTTTCCACGACCTTTGAACTTATTCCTGATTACGCACAAACGCGAAATACCGTCGTTGCACATGACTTCACAATTGCTTCCGCCATATAGTTTGACAACAGCGCCATATACTTCTCCGTCCTCGGTTGCGTACCTTGTGCGCTGAGGTTGCGATGACGTGATGTGCTTGCGTGCACCCTTCTTCGATTTATTTCCACCTTTTGTGTTTTTGACCATGATTATTTAATATTACTTCATACTTAATAATCTATTCAATTTTATCGTTAATATAAATAGCTGAAACCAGTCGGCAGTTCTACAAGAGGCGGACACTCAAATATATGATAATACCATGAACTCCAGTCGCTCTTTTCAATGTTAATGAGGCTCATATCTTGTATATCCCTCGGCTGCTCGTCGAAATCAAATGCATACAGGTCATAAAATCCGTCCTCATTGTCTTCGTCCGGGAACGATATCTTCTTGTTGACATGATCCAAATCACCAGAGAATCTGTCAAGTCTCGCCCTCCACAGAGGAGATTCCATGGTGTAATACTCCCAATGACAGAATGTATCCTGCTTGTGGTTCTCGATCTGGTCACGAGCCAGTGAGAACGAGCCTATAACTGTCCGAATGTAGTGTAACCTCTTCTTCCGTAAAACCTTATATGCTCTCTCTCCAGGCAAGGACTCAGAAGCGATATGCCTCGCCTTCTCCACGTCTGCATCTTGCGGAACTATGAAGACACCGCGAACGTTGACGTCTTTCTTAGGAACAGACATATTGACTATGAGAGACAGGAGGCAATGGAAGTCATCATCGTGAATCCTCGTCCTCCATAGTTCCTCTATTCTTTTGATTCTAACGATGTTATCACTTACAGAGTAGTGCCTTACGAGCGTCTTGAACAGTTCGTCGGATGATGTCGTCTGCAGAAGCGTCTTAAGATGGCAGGCTGCATTGCTGGTGTGGCCCTTCTTGATTGACAGCAGTAAGTTGTGGTATGGTTTCTCGTAATCATTGAGCCACGCAGGTCTCCTGCCTCTATAGATACAGTTTGGCACTCCTCCAGACGCTAAGAACTGACGAAGAATGAATGTCGTGGATGCAGGCTTTAGCCTGAACATATTGCGCACTATGTAAGCGATGTGCTTCATGTCTTTGTCCTCCTGCAGGGCATTCATTCTCAGCTTCATGTAGCCTTCCAGTTTAGGATTGCGTTCGGCGTAGAAGTCGAAGTGTATTTTCCAGAAAAGAGAGGCCATGTCGACCCCCGAGTAATAGAGCTCGTATGCCCAATAGTAGGACTCCTGCAGATTGTCTCTCTTCAGGAGGGACGTTACAAGGGATAATATAACCTCATCTTGGGAGTACAGGAACCTGGTCAGAATGTAGTGTGTCATGTTTGTTGCGAGATTATAATAGTGGAGGCAATAATCAATTTTATTTTCTGCGTTAATTTTATAATGGGAAAGACAGAAATCACGTGGATCGAGCTCATCAACGAGCACATAAAGACACGCAAGGCAGCAGGGAAACCAGCTGGCGTGCGCGATGTCATTGGTGACGCTAAGAGCGACTGGACCCAGATCAAAGAGGGAAAACACCCAAAATACTCTAAGGGCACGTCCAAAGGGCGCAAAACGAAGAAAAGCGGAAGGAAACACTCGAAGAAGACCAAGAAGAAGCATTCCAAGAGCATGAAGGCGCTCATAGGGAAATGCAAACTGTGTGCCAAATGCTCGAAGGAAATCAAGCGCATCATGAAGAAGCTGGAGGGCGGTGGCGGAGACGAGGAATAATCTCACTTAAGCATTACGTATAGACCAAACAGTAAGCCTAATACAGACACCTTCATTACAACCCTGTAATTTTTCTCTCTCTCTGCAATGTTTATGAAGTTCTCAACTATCCTCTGTAGCGAGGCATCACCATGAACGATGTGGAAGTACAGTGCATAGTGGTTGTTGGGGAACGATTGGGCGGCCATAACATTGTCTTCCTCTGTGACAGCAATGACGCTACTTGAGGGCGATGGGACACTCGGATACCAAGTGTTGAATTCTGCGTGTATATCGGGAGGAAGTCCCTTGAACAACGGATCATTTGTATCGACACGAACAGCTAAATACCCAGCCTTTTTAATGTCCCTTTTTGGAGAAACTGACCCCCCGTATAACATGTTCAGCACCTGAGATCCATAGCATATACCCAGGATAGGTATGTTTGCATACTTCTGAACTATCCGAGACAACTTGAGTTTCCTTTCATTCAAGTCTTTGGAGTTATACAGATTGAGGTACTTGAACCCCGAAAGCCCCTTTCGAGACCAGCCATCTCGCGATGCTCTTCCTCCTTGCGAGCCTAAAACCAGTGCATCATATTCGTAACTGTCATTCAATAATGCTTCGTAGTCACGTGGGTCAAAAAAATTATATTCCGTTACACAGACATTTCTCGTTTCCAGCATATAGTTGAACAAGTTGTTTCTGTTTGATTCCTTGAAGCTGATATGTAGCACATGCATATGTATTACATAATGAAATTAATAATCTTAACAATCACATAGTTAAAATTATCTTTTCCTCGTCACGCGGGTTAGCTCAGAAGTATCCGTGGCGACCATCTTGGCGACCAAGTCTTTGTCGTAGCTTACGCTCGCAATCAGGTCTATATAACCCTGAACGTCGTCGTCGATATAGAAAATATCATTGAACTTCTTTTTCGTCTCTTCTATCCCAAGTCTTTTGTCGAAATCTGCGCTGACGTTTAAGAGCAGTATTTGAGAGAAGCGGATGATCATTGGGTTATGATGAAACCCTTCTGCAAACAGATACTTGAGAGACTTCAAATACATAACGCTCAGAGCGTAGCAGTCCCATGTTCCATACATTCCAATGAGGGTGGACAACGCATCTTTTCTCGGCACTCCGACGTAAATATCGGCTGTTTTTTTGCAGTTTTCCAGATACATGCGTCTGAAATCCGGGCTGAACACATTCAATGCGCTGTTAGACTTGGCGTATGATGTGGCGATAGAGGCCGCATCTCTATATGTCAGTTCTTTTTTTGTTTCGTGCAGAAGAAAATTAATAATATGGACCTCCATAGGCCAAACGTAGTACTCTGGTGCGTAGGTATAGAAGTAATCTTTGAGGTTCTTTGCACCTATTTCGTTTATCGGAATCGAAATCCCAAAGTCGATAAGCTGTGGCTCGTTGGATACTGTGTTATAGAGTATATTCTCTCCCTTTATGTCGAAATGAACTATTCCGTCGTCAAGCAAGTAGCCGATCGCATCCAAAAGGAACCGAAAAGACTCCGTCATGGTAAGTATCAATCGTTTCTTCCCTACAGAAACGTCGCTGATGATGCCAAAGAATGGTAAATTGGAGACATATGGAATTTCCATCAGGACGTATTTGAGCTTGTCACTCCTTGAAACTATCTCACATTCGGATATAACGGAATTGTCTATTTCTCGAAGGCTCACTGGGCAGCTTTTGACGACTGGCAAATAGAATAACCGGTAGTTGGGAATCCTGCGCACGAGCTTACCAATCTTTATCTCGTTATCGGCGTTGAAGTTTCGTCTTTGTAGCTTCGTCACTACATTCTTTCTTGGATCGGTCTTACCGTCACATTTGATTCCAGGGTAATAGACACAACCGAATCCTCCCTGACTTAGCAATTTGCTCATATAGAATGGGCACATAATTTAGTTTCTGGATCTACTCAGCAGGTAGTACCGATTCTTGTACGTCTTCTTGAACTTTTCGACTAGAAGTTGCGCACTGGATGGGTCCTCCCTACAAATCCTTCGAATTTCCTCGCCCAGCAGTGGAATGTGTCCTTCGCAAAAATCGCTATAGCCAGCTGCTGGCGTGAACTCGTCCTCACTCATCTTCCTGCGAATGTGTATATCCATGGCTTCGATAACGTCCATGTCCATTGGCACGTGACAGCGACGGGTCCGTCTCACCTTCGTCTCTGTCGTGCTTTTTTTTCTAAAGTAGTATCGCCCAGCCTTATACATTTTGTCTTCCACCGATCCTACATAACCCAGTCTCATAAGACGCTCAGCCTCGGCGCTGATGAAGTCCTCGTGGTTTCCTTTCCACATATTCCATGCCTCCTTGTAGGTGTGCCTATCGTCGTATTGGTGGATTTTGGAGAATGTGGTAATCTCGTCCATCGCCTCGATGCTAAGCTTATATCGGTAAATTGTTGTGGTGTTACTCTCACCCATTGCAGTCGGCAGTGTTATCCGAAATATTGTCGTTTCAATTTTCCTTTAAGTTTTCTAGAAGTTTTCTAGAAGTATTGTAATGACAACCTATACAATCTCATCGCAGCCATATTACGACAACATTAACCAGTGCTATAAGAACATTGTCACAATTGACAGGCAACCTGCTGGTCCTCTTTCACAGATAGTCAAGTCACTACACACCCCCAGGCTGTCACCGTTCCAGTATCCTGGACCTTGTTGTGAAGTGAATAGATGTATAAAGGCGATCTATAAGGTTGGCAACACAAGTGACCTTATGACACCTGACGACATACCTGAGTTGTTCAGTTTCCTGACTCAAAACGGTTATACTATCGACACAGCCCTCACGGCGATGATGAACAAATCGCAAGTGAAAATGACCAGCAAGTTAATATGCTTTATTTCCTTCTAAAAATTGACATAATAGTTTGTCGTTAATGATAACTAAATCATGCCGACACAAGAAGAAGAGTACATTGCACAGCTGTCCGATGTAGAGAAACTTGTCCTTGGAATAGCAAAAGAACACCTTGAAACATCATTTAGCATAAAAAAAAGTATAGGATTTAAGGAGTGGATGTCTGACCAGACCCCTGCGAAAGCATGAACTTTGCAAGTTCTCAATCTACTTCGGAACCAACACATGTCAGCAGCGTGAAGTACGCAGCCAGACTAAGATATACCAGTGTAAGAAACCCCAGATTATGTTGGTATGTTACAAGCCCCAGACAAACAAGCACAGGCACGCTTACGTTATATATGCGAGTAATATCATGCCTTTCATCCATTTTAGTCATTTTAGTCATTTTTCTTTGAGGGAAGTAGAAGCACTTGAGACAATATCAATTTTTTTAGCACTAAATAGTATTAGAAGATTATGCCTACCGGAAAACAAAAAGTCATAGTGGACCCTCCAGAGCTGGACGTTTATACTGATTTAGGAGAAAAATTGTATGAAGTAAGATGTAAGCGTGACGCTGTCTCTTTACATCATGAAAGTCTTAAAAGAAATAACGATACGTTCAACAAAACTATAATTATTTTAAGTTTAGTTGTTGCATTTGTAGAGACATTGAAAAGCACGCTAGACCTCACAAATCGTCAAGAATACGGTTATAATGTATCTAGTTGTGCAAAAATAGCACCAATTGCGATATCAACTTTAACAGCAATTATTTCATCCTTGATGAAATTCAAAAAATTTCCTGAAAGAATGGAACAGCTTACCAAATCAACTGAGAAGTTTAATCACACTATTACGAGAATGAGACGTCTTCAAGAGGAACTTAACTTCGTAGAGAATGAGGTTGCTGAGAAAACTTACATAGATGAGGTAATGGCATTCTATAGAGATTCACTTCAGGAGGCCGAAGCTGCTATTTATCCAGACGTAAGACAAAAATATTTCAAAAAGTCCCAGGACAATATTATTAGGATGTCGAAAAATGAAATAAAGTTTCAAAAGACATGTAAAAAACTTAATTTTGAGTTAGAAGAAATGCGCAGAGGAGGGGATGAAGCTTTGCGTAATTTTAAGATAGAAACGCCAGAAAGGAATAAAAGGAGAAAATCTTTCGCACAAGGATTGGGCTCAGTCTTCTCCAGCGGTGACCTTCAGGACAACGATGTCGAACTCTTGACGGTGAATGATATATTGCCTGTAAGAATACCCTCATTATCTAGCACTACCCACCTGCCAGTTGATGAGCCCGATACTAAACCTTTGACTGATGCTGAACATTTGCCTTTGACTGATGCTGAACATTTGCCTTTGACTGATGCTGAACATTTGCCTTTGACTGATGCTGAACATTTGCCTTTGACTGATGCTGAACCTTTGCCTTTGACTGATGCTGAACCTTTGCCTTTGACTGATGCTGAACCTTTGCCTGATGCTGTTTCATTGGAAATAAATGACGACGCAAACGATACAGTCCTGGAAGTAAATGACGATGCAAACGATACAGTCCTGGAAGTAAATGACGATGCGGACAATGTCATCTAAGACACGACGAATGTAGTGTCTAATAAGCTACGAAACGCATACATATAATTGTCTGAACTATATGTATACATCGGTATGGTGACCCAAAAAAAAACTGTGGCAGGGAGAGATAAACCTTCTGTCGCAAGAAAGACCCGAAAGGCGAAGGCCGACCCACCGAGGACCCAAAGCGTCAAGAGCGTAGCTCCCGCGCTTCAAACT
>Ga0115003_10001445_pt1 | contig 20734 bp, 19 predicted proteins | sample ArcticOcean_MG_C_7_FD_88736 | JGI IMG/M metagenome (GOLD analysis project Ga0115003, IMG submission 88736) | Marine microbial communities from western Arctic Ocean - ArcticOcean_MG_CB11_88 | ecosystem: Environmental > Aquatic > Marine > Oceanic | place: Arctic Ocean: Canada Basin | collected... | reverse complement strand
CGGATCCTTTTGCAATTGACTGCAACTGAATAGCCATTTGCATCTGGTCGGCGTTGAGCTTTTCTTTTAACTTTTCTTCGGGTAAATTAAACACCTTATGAAGAGAAGTATCTGGAACCAGTTTAGCGATTCTATCGGCTTCGTATAGTGGTAAGTTTAACACACGTGCAGCATCTCTAATAGACGACTTCGCGGCCATAGTACCATAGGTAATAATTTGTGCTACTTGAGCTTGACCATATTTTTCAACTACAAAATCTATAATCCTTCCACGTCCCTCATCGTCAAAATCGATATCAATATCGGGAAGTGATACACGATCTGGATTTAGGAAACGCTCAAAAAGCAAGTCGTAAGCAATAGGATCTACATTGGTAATACCAATACAATAGGCTACAGCAGATCCTGCAGCTGAACCACGTCCAGGCCCAACGGCAACGCCCATATTACGAGCTTCGGTAGTAAAATCTTGTACAATGAGGAAATAACCGGGATACCCAGTTTTCTCTATGGTCATCAACTCAAAATCGAGTCTTTCGGTAATTTCTTCGGAAATTTCTGGATAGCGTTTTTTTGCCCCTACATAAGCAAGGTGACGTAAAAAACTATTTTCTCCACGCTTACCACCATCTTTAGCATCCTCTGGATCAATAAATTCTTGAGGGATATCGAATGCAGGTAGTAATACATCTCTTTTAAGATCGTAAACCTCTATTTTATCAACAATTTCTTGTGTAGTAGCAATCGAATCGGGTAAATCCGAGAAGAGCTCTTTCATCTCTTGTTGCGACTTGAAATAAAACTCTTCGTTTGGGAAACCAAATCTAAGTCCTCTTCCCCTGCCTATTGGAGTTTCTCTTAAAACACCATCCTTTACACAAAGTAAAACATCGTGAGAAATAGCATCCTCTTTATTTAAATAATAAACATTGTTGGAGGCGAAATATTTTACCCCATATTTTTGAGCAAAACCTAATAGTACTTTATTTAAATGGTCTTCTTCATCTAAGCCATGACGAATAAGCTCTACGTAAAAATCCTCTCCAAAAGTTTCATGCCACCAAACAAAAGCTTCTTCAGCCTGTCGCTCGCCTACATTAAGTATAAGATTGGGTATTTCTGCGGTAAGTCCACCTGTAGTGGCTATTAAACCTTCTTTATGTTCTAGTAATAATTCTTTATCAATTCGAGGACAGCCTGCGTACAGTCCATCTATAAAAGCTTGAGAGCTTAACTTTGATAAGTTATGGTACCCTGCTCTATGCTTTGCTAATAGTACAACTGTTGTACGTCTATCAGGTTTGTCTTTGGTAAACTTTCTTATTTTATGATCTGCTGTAAGATAGAGTTCACAACCCAAAATAGGTTTAATCTCGTTTTTTATAGCTTCTCTAACAAACTTATAAGCCCCATACATATTCCCAGTATCGGTAAGTGCCACCGCTGGCATATTGTCTTTTTTAGCTTTCGCTATAATATCGGGTATATCATTTTTTGCCTGTAGTATAGAATACGAGGAATGACAATGTAAATGAGAGAATACTAAATCGTCTGTAGAAGCATTCGTAGATATTATTTCCGTTTCAACAGAAGATGTTTCAGTAGATACTTTATCAGAACCTAATTCTTTATAGGGTTCAATATTTAAACCCAATAATTTAAAGGGATGTGGGTTAAACTCAGCAAAACGTTCATTATAATTATCTTCGAAACCTAGGCGTACATAATTAATTACACGCAATCGAACTAATTCTAAAAAACAACGAGTGGTAGCTTCAACATCGGCAGATGCATTATGTGCTTCTGCAAAACCTTCTTTAAATAATTTAACGTGTAATTCTGTTAGGGTTGGCCATTTAAACTTACCACCCCTACCTCCAGGAATTGCACAAAACTCTGTTCCTTCGTTTTTGGTATCTATACTTTTTTCGTCTAATAAAGTAGTCTCTATTTGAGTTCTGTAGAACTCAGCGCCCATAATATTAATATCGAAAATTATATTGTGGCCTACCACAAAATCCGATTGGGCTACAGCTTTATTAAATTCTTCAAGTACAAAAGCTAAATCTACTCCTTGGTCTATTGCTCGTTGGGTAGAAATACCATGTATTTTCTCTGCATTATAAGGAATCGTAAAACCATCAGGGCGAACAATAAAGTTCTTCACCTCAATGAGTTCTCCCATATCGTTATGTAACTGCCAAGCAACCTGCACCAGTCGTGGCCAATTTTCTGAATCGCTTATAGGCGCAGAAAAATTCTTTGGTAATCCAGTGGTTTCGGTATCGTAAATTAGGTACATACAGGCAGAAGTAGAATTTTATATAAGAAAGTAAATTTAGTTTTTTTAGCGCAAGAACTTAGGGATTTCTGCAAGATTTATTTCTTATTTTTATCGTTTTAAATTTGGTATTATAGTACGAATCTTGAGCTTTAAACTATTTATAGTTGAATACTTCAATAGTTAGACATTTGGCTCATTTTTTGTGAACAACAAAAAACTAATCCACCCAGAACATGAAGAATATTTTAATTGTTTTCCTTTTATTTCCAGCTCTTACCTATGCACAATTTCGCAGTTTAGTAATCAATGAATGTATGCCTAACAATACAGTTACAGTTGCGGATCAAGATGGTGAATTTAACGACTGGGTAGAGTTTTACAATAATTCAAATAACACAATTAATATTGAAGGCTATTTTTTATCAGATAGAAAAAGTGAGCCGACTAAATTTACATTCCCAGAAATACAACTTAGCTCAAACAACTATTTAATTGTTTGGTTAGATAAAGACACCTTACAACAAGGATTACACACCAATTTTAAATTGGATGCTAGTAGCGAACAATTGTATTTATTTGATGTTGACACCCAGCTGGTAGACTATGTGCATTTTTACAATCTTGAAAGTGATGTTTCTGTAGCTAGAAATACAGATGGCAATGGTTCATTCGAGATTTCAAATCCTAGTTTTAATCAAACAAATGGAATTAAATCGAATGGTGTTGTTATAAATGAATGGATGGCTAATAATACCAATATCCAACAAGACGAGCATGGGGAGTACAACGATTGGATAGAATTGTACAATAACAGCAATCAATCTATAAATATTATGGGATACTTCTTGTCTAATAAAGCCAACGAAGCAACCAAATACACCTTCCCCAACATAATAATTAATGCATACGACTATTTAGTTTTATGGGCAGATGAAGATACACTGCAAGGAAATTTACATCTTCCTTTTAAACTTGACAGCGAAAGAGATGATATTGTTTTTTCTAGACCAGATACAAGTACCATAGACTACTTCTTTCACCATAACGTAGACTCTAACATAACAATGGCTAGAATACCTAATGGTAGTGGAGACATTGTTTTAGGGAATTCAACTTTCCAAACTAGCAACCTACCTTATGTATCACTAAATGAGAATGTAGAGAATGGACTCCAGGTATATCCAAATCCTTGTTCTTCTTATTTATTCCTAGAGAACTTCGACCCAAGGCTAACACATATTGATTTAACAAGTATAAATGGCTCAATTATAAAACGATTTTACAAACCTTTTGGGAATTCCAAAATAGACATGTCAGAGTACAAGTCTGGTGTGTATTTTATAAAAACATCAGAAAATAAATCGCACAAAATTGTTATAATTAACTAATGAAAATGTCAATTAAAATTTCCTTTGGCTTATTTATATTTATAGTAAATGGTTTAGCTGTATGGGATATTCAACAGAGATCTGAAGAGGCATTAAAACTAGAGTACACTTTAATTATTGTGAGTGTGTTTTTTGTAATCTGTTATATTATTCACAGAATACAAAAGACCAATTTACAAGCCTAAATTAACTATGATTTACAATTGTACTAATAATACTTTTTGTTAATTGCAATCGACAAAATACATACACAAATGCTCCATTTCACTACATATACACTAAACAACAATTCTCCATGGGTAACCTTTGTTCATGGAGCTGGTGGTAGTAGTGCTATTTGGTATAAGCAGTTACGAGATTTTAAGAAAGATTTTAACGTACTTCTAATTGACCTTCGCGGACATGGAAAATCTAAGAGTCCTATTTACGAGAAAATAAAATCGTATTCTTTTGATGTTATTAGTGATGAAGTCATAGCTGTGTTAGATCATCTAAAAATCAAGAAATCACATTTTGTCGGAATTTCTTTGGGGACAATAGTTATTAGAGAAATTGCCGAACGATATCCTGAAAAAATAAATAGCATGATTATGGGTGGTGCAGTAATGAAACTCAATATTAGAGGGCAATTACTCATGCGACTAGGGGTTCTTCTAAAGTCTGTATTACCCTACATCCTACTCTACAGACTCTTTGCATATACCATAATGCCTAGAAAAACACATAAAGAATCTAGAAATTTATTTATTAATGAGGCAAAAAAACTCTATCAAAAAGAGTTTAAAAGATGGTTTACTTTAGTTGCAGAAGTAAATCCACTACTTGCCCTGTTTAGGTTTAAAGACTCCGGAATAAAAACGCTTTATATTATGGGAGAAGAGGATCATATGTTTTTGCCTTCTATTAAAAAAATAGTACAAAACCATATCTCCTCTAAACTTATAGTAATTCCAAATTGCGGACATGTGGTAAACATTGAGCAACCACTTGAGTTCAATCAAAAGGTTTTAAACTTTATTAAGCATATTTAAGTTAATTTTTAACTTAGATTTCTTCGACTACAGTACGCTCTACCCAGCCAATCATACCATCAGAAAGTTTAATTTTCATCCAATCATTAAACTCTTCTAATACTATAACTTTAGTTCCTTCGTGAAGTATAAACAGATCTTCACTTTGAGTAGATGGTGCACTTTTCACATAAGAATTAGCATTCATTAAAATAGCACTTACTTGCTGAGTACTAAAGCAATAATAAGCCATTCCTAGCGACTTCAAACCAATAATTAATGATATAGAAAAGCTAAAAAACAGCTTTTTCTTAAGTTTATAATCAGTTGATACTAAGAACCAAATACTAAATATTGAAAACAATAATATAAAAAACAAGCCCATTTTTGCCCATTGGTCAATTGGCATTATTTTTTTTATTTTCATCATCCATTTTGTGTAAAAAGGCTGTGGTATTTGAGCCAGTTTATCTACCAATTGCAATTGAACCAATTTCAAATTAAACAAAATATCCTCATCGTAGGGCGCAAGTATTAAAGCCTTTTCGTAATACAAAACTGCTTTTGCTTTTTGATGTGTTTTATAATAACAATTCGCTAGATTATAGTAAACATCTGAAGAATACATAGGCAAGTTTACCATATCCTCAAACTGGTCTATGGCCAATTCATATTCTTTTTGTTCATAGCTTGCAGATGCTTTTTCAAATAATTCTGTAGCTGACTGTGCAAATATGTTCGTAGTTAAAACTAGAAGTAAAATAACTATTCTCATGTCTAATAATTTTCTAATTTCTCAATTAAATTAACCGTTTTATCCTTTAATTCTTGCTCATTCGCTACCGATTGAATCGAAGTAAATCTTGCCATTTCACAAGCTTCAATAATTTGGTTAAACTCGCTAATCAAAGTTCCCTCAACTTGTTGCTCATTTAATAGAGAGAGAATATCTTCCTTATTAAATTTAGAACGTTTAAGATTCCACTTTTTAAACATGAAAAATTGAAGCGTATTTTCTATTGTAGTGTGTAAGTCTGTTTGAGACTTATTTAGAAACTTAATAGCCTGCTTACTTGCTGAGGCATTCTGGAATTTCTTAATATCAATAATAGAATTTCTAGTTAACAGCATCAGTATAAATACAAATACCACTAAAAATAATGGAGCTATTAATAGTGTCCAAAATAAACTAGAACCGTAAAACAGTACTTTAGAAGTGCTAAAGCTTTTTAGAGAGGTTTTGATGTACAAAATATCTTTCCCGATAAACGAAACGTCTTCTTTTGTAATGTTATTTAGTATAACAGCCGTAGTAGTTCCTATACTGTTTCCATCTACGCTTAATCTATACGATGGGCTGTCTATACTTATGTACTTCTTTTTATTCGGGTTAAAATAACTAAAGCTAACCGAGCCAATTTTATAAGTCCCTTTATTCCGCGGAATGAGTAAGTACTCCTCTCTTTTATAACCAGATAAACCGCTCTTTTTAAGACTTATACTCTCTTTGTATTTAGGCTCGTAAGCTTCAATGTCGTTAGGTATTTCGAACTCTGGCAAGTCTATCATTCTTAAATTTCCAGCACCCGAAATTCGCAATGATAAGTTTGCTGACTCATTAGTTTGAATTGAGTCTCTATCGAGCTTGGTACTAAATTCGAAAACACCTACTGCACCGCTAAAGTTAGAAGGTTTTCCTTTTTTTGGCAAAGCTTTAACTTGTATTTTTTTGTCGCCTGTAGAACAGATAATATTTATTAATCTGGAAGTTCTACGACCAAAAAAATCACGTTGATTGGTTGGTATCGATACAGGAACTTCTAAATCCATTCCGACGATTGGTAATTTCCCTGATCGCTGCGGAATTAGGACTAACTTTTTCAAAGTAGCAACCTGATATTTTTTTCCTTTTCGGTATTCTTCGCTTATCGGATAGTTTTTACCTATATCGAATTGTTCATGCCAAAACCCTGTATAAGTAGGAGTTTGAAGAAATATTGGATTACGAATTTCTTGACTAAAAAAGAGTTTGTAAGTAGCTGTAATTTGTTCACCTACATATGGCTTAGAGTTACTCAATTGCAACTCTATAAACACATTGCTTTTTGCAATGGATTCTGGAGAATTATTAGAACTCGATTTAGGGCTAGATTTTAGGACTTGTACTGAAAGTGAATTAGATTTTAGCACCTTTCCTTTTACTCTAATCTTAGCTGGATAGATAGTAAATACACCCATTTTCTTTGCTCGTAATCGATAATTATAGGAGGTTTCTTTTGTTACACGACCATTTATCATACTTGTACTGGTAGAAGAACTTGGTCCTGCTAAAACAGTAAAATTAGATAAATTAGGAGCTACAAAACGATCGCCACTATCGTTTAGAGAAAAGCTTAAACTGAACTGTTCGTTTAAGCCTACTTTGTTCTTATTTGTAGTCGCACTAAAAGTCTGTGCTATAGCTAACATAGACTGAAACAGTACGAATAAAAGGAGTAAATTCTTTTTCATTAGGTTACCAATCTTTTTCAATTTTTACTTTAGCACCTTTAATTTTATGCTTTTTCATTTTTGCTTGCACTTTATTTTCTTCCTGTTTTAAGGCTTCCAATAATCGTTGAGCTTCTTCAGGACTTAATTTATTTTCTGCAGGTTTTTGCTGTGGTTCATGCTTTTCCTCATCCGATTCATCCCCATCAGTTTGCCCTTTATCTTTTTGTTCTTTCTCAGACTCGTCTTCTTTATTTTCGCCTTTGTGCTGCTGCTCTTCTTTATTCTCTTTGTTTTCGTCTTCAGACTTTTCTTGATCTTGATTTTCAGAATCTTCATTCTTCTGATCACCCTTTTCTTTATTTTCCTGATTCCCGTCTTTATCCTCTTTATTCTCGTCTTCGTTATCCTCGTTCTGTTCTTGCTCTTGTTGTTGCTGTTGTTCTAAAGCATTTTTGGCATATGCATAATTATAACGAGTTTGATGATCTTTAGGATTAATACGCAAAGCCTCTTTATAAGACTCTACCGCACCTTCTAAGTCCTGCTGTTGTAATAACACATTCCCCTTATTATGCAAGGCATCTGCTTTAAGAGTTTCGTCTTCTGATGTAGCACTTACTAGATCGAAGGATGCAATGGCTTCCTCAAAACGTTCTTGCTTAGCTAAAGCATCGCCTAAGTTAAATTGAGCCTCTAAAAGGTTTGAATTTTTCGAAATGGCCTTTTTATAATTTATTTCTGCTTCTACAAAATCACCTGTATCATACTGCATATTACCTTTACGAGTAATTTTCCGCTCAGACTGTGCGGAAACAAAAGCTCCGAAAGCAAAAGCAAACAACAGAAGTAATGTGCTATTTAGTTTCATTACCAAATAATTTAATTTTTCTAATCCAAAGCGTTTTTCGATTTGGAGTTAACGATTCTACTAAAAAGAAAAACAAGGCAAAGCCTAAAAACCATTGAAACTGATCTTCATAATCGGAAAACAATTCTGTTTCAGATTCTACCTGTTCCATTTTAGCTAAAGATGATTTGATAAAATCAATAGTTTCTTTAGTATGCGTACCATCGATAAATCCACCATTGGTGCTCAAAGCTAATTGTTGAAGCATTTCAGCATCCATTTTAGTCACAACCACATTATTACTTTTATCCTTTTTATAACCTTTAATTACACCATTTCTAATAATTGGAATTGGACCTCCCTGTGGTGTTCCCAATCCTATGGCGTTAATCACAATACCATTTTCTGAGGCTAAATCACTGGCTTCTATAGCTCCTTCTTCATGACTTTCCCCATCAGATAAAATAAATAAAACTCTATTTTTCTCCTCGCCACTCTCAAAGTAACTCAAAGCCAATTCTACAGCATTCCCAATATCTGTCCCTTGTGTAGGAATCATGTCGGTATCGATGGTTTTAAGAAACATTTTTGCTGCAGAATAATCTGTAGTTAATGGAAGTTGAGCATAGGCTTTTCCTGCATAAACAATAATTCCAATTCTGTCATTCACCAATTCATCTATCGCTTTAGATAAGATTTGTTTGGCTTTTAAAATTCTGTTCGGGGCTACATCTTCCGCCAACATACTTTTAGAAACATCAATAGCAAAAACAACATCTACTCCTTTTCTAGTAATAGTTTCTAAACGAGTACCAATAAGAGGATTTGTAAGTCCTATAACCAAAGCTAACATTCCCAAAAACTGAAATAACATTTTAAAAACGCTTTTTCTATCGGATTGTTTTGGATTAATAGAAGCTAATAAAGAAGCGTCTGCAAAAGCTATTTGCTTTCGTTTTCGCCAAGCTTTATAAAACAAATAACAGATCCATACTACCAGTGGTAGAAGGAATAAAATTTGATAGTGTGGGTTTCCTAAATCGAACATTAAGCAATACTTTTTAATAAAGTGTACTGAAGAATTAATTCAGAAAAAAGTAATATTAATGCGATTAAGGCAAATAATTCAAACTTCTCTTCGTGATTATAGTACTTCAATTCTTCTAATTCTGTTTTTTCAAGACTCTCAATCTGCTCATAAATACGAGCTAGTTTATCTTTACTATCGGCTCTAAAATACATTCCGCCAGTAGCATCAGCGATGTTAATTAATAGTTCCTCATCAATTTTAACCTCTATGTCTACATACGTATCTCTTCCCCATATATCCTTTGTAGGGTAAGGAGCAGTACCGTAAGAACCTACACCAACAGTATAAACCTTAACCTTTGATTCTTGAGCAATTTCTACTGCTGTCATAGGATCTATAAAGCCAGAATTATTTTCACCATCGGTTAATAGAATAACTACCTTACTCTCGGCTTTACTTTCTTTTAAGCGTGCTACAGAAGTTGCCAAGCCCATCCCTATGGCAGTACCATCTTCAATTAAGCCATCTTTAACTTCTTTTAATAAGTTCTTAACCACTTTATGATCGGTAGTGAGTGGACATTGAGTGAAACTTTCTCCAGCATAAACCACCAATCCAAAACGGTCGTTGGGTCTACCTTCTATAAACTCTATCCCTACTTGCTTTGCAGCTTCTAACCTGTTAGGGCTAAAATCTTGTGCTAACATACTGGTAGAAACATCCATTGCTAAAATAATATCTATTCCTTCTTTACTAAGGGTTTCGGAACTTACTTCGGTTGTTTGAGGACGTGCTAATGCAATAATTAACAAGGCTAAAGCAGCTGCTCTAGTAATCCATAAGACGTATTTCAAAATCAATTTCCAACTTATATATTTGTCAATTAAAAAACTAGCCGACCAAGAAATACTAGGAGTTCGTCTTTTGTTGAAGCCCATCTCTAGGAGTAACACAAAAGGAATTAGAATTAATAAGTAAAGAAACTCAGGGTTTAAAAAATTAATATCCTTAAACATCTTTTACCTCCGTTTTCATTTTATGACAGTTTTCTACAATCTCAAAAGATTTCGTCATGTAGTTGTTAGATGTTCTAGAATCTGGTGAACTCTTAGCGAATTTCACTAAATCGGCTTCAACTAATAAAGTGCTAATTTGTTCTATTAGTATGCGATCTAATTCTTTCTCTTTTAAGAGTTCAATCGTTTCTTCGGTAGTAGATTCTAAGGTGTCGATTTCAAATTCTCTATCAAAATAATGACGTAAAATTTCTGTAAGCTCTACATAATGAGACTTCACTAATCCATTCGTGATATAGTCTTTAGACTCCAATTGTTTTAATGCTTCGGAGGCCTCTATTTCACATGGGATAAGAATTATTTCCTTCCGCTTTTTGGAAGTTTTGTTAGATAACTTTTTAAATAAAAATAAAATAAACCCCAACAGAAGTAAGAAAGCTAAGCCGCTCCAAATATAAGGCTGAGCTTCAGCGAAATTAAAGGGTACCTCTCGGGGTTCTTTAATATCGAAAATAGCATTTGTGGTATCTAAAGGAACTTCCAAAAACGCCATTGCTATAGAATCGGAATAAAATGTATCTTCCGCTAATGAAATAAAAGCCAAACTAGGAAGTACAAAGCTAACTGTATCAAAACTTTGTATAGACAATCTTTGATGGTATAAACTTATATTTCCTGTTTTTAAGGTATCTATTTTACCAAGACTTTGAATTTCTAATGGTGCAATTAATGCTGAAATATCTGGCCAAATTAATTGCTCATTAGACTCAATTGCTAAATCAACATTAATTATGTCGCCAATAAAGACATAATCTGTATCTGTTTGAATGGTAATTTCCGTTTGTGCTACTGCTAAGTTAGCCCACATGAATACGAATATATAGAGGAGTCTATTCAATTTATCTTCTTTTAAAAAATTCTAAAAGTTGTTTGGTATAAGAGCGATCTACCCGTAAATCTAGGTAATCGGTACCCGATTTTAGGCAGTTAGATTTAAAGTCAGCTACAAAAGCATTGTACTTACTTTCATAATTACTACGCACCTTTTTAGAACTTGTATCTACCCATCTAAGCAAACCTGTTTCAGGATTTAATAGTTGAACTAGTCCAATATCAGGCATCGATTCTTCCGCTACATCTAAGACTCTAATGGCTGTAAGATCGTGTTTATTAGCTGCAATTTTCAAATTCTTGTCGTAGTACGTATCTTGAAAATCAGATAGCGCAAATACAATACATTTCTTTTTCACCACAGAACTCAAAAATCGAAGTGCTTCAGAAATATTGGTTCCCTTACTTTTAGGTTTAAACTCAATTAATTCTCTAATAATTCTAAGAATATGAGATTTCCCTTTCTTAGGCGGGATATACAATTCTATTTGATCGGTAAAAAAGATCACTCCAACTTTATCGTTATTCTGAATTGCAGAAAATGAAAGTACGGCACAAAGCTCCGTTATTAAATCTCTTTTTTGTTGCACGCGCGTCCCAAAAGATTCCGACTTAGAAACATCTACCATAAGCATCATGGTTAATTCTCTTTCTTCTTCAAAAATCTTAATGTGAGGTTCGTTCAGTTTTGCCGTTACGTTCCAGTCAATGTCTCTAATATCATCTCCATGCTGGTACTTGCGCACTTCAGAAAAAGTCATTCCTCTTCCTTTAAAATGCGAGTGGTATTCACCCGAAAACAAATGATTGGACAATCGACGAGTTTTAATTTCGATCTTCCGAACCTTTTTTAAAAGCTCTTTAGTCTCCATACTATGGTACCTCTACTTTATTCAATATTTGCTCTATGATATCTTCAGCACTTAGATCCTCTGCTTCTGCCTCGTAAGTAAGTCCAATTCTATGACGAAGAATGTCGGTACAAACAGCACGTACATCTTCTGGGATTACGTAGCCTCTGCGCTTAATAAAAGCATATACTTTTGCCGCAGTAGCTAGATTAATAGATCCACGAGGAGAAGCACCAAAAGAAATTAATGGACTTAAATTCTCTAAGCCATAACGTTCTGGGTAACGAGTTGCGAAAATAATATCGAGTATATAAGATTCAATTTTCTCGTCCATATACACGGTTTTAACCACTTCGCGAGCTTTGATAATTTGCTCAATACTAACCACAGGTTTAACCACTTCATATTGCCCTTTAAGACTATTTCGCATAATAATACGCTCGTCTTCTTGCTTCGGATAATCAATTACTGTTTTCAACATAAATCGATCTACTTGTGCTTCTGGCAGTGGATAAGTTCCTTCTTGCTCAACAGGATTTTGGGTAGCTAAAACCAAAAAAGGTTCTTGCATTTTAAAAGTTTCAGAACCAATAGTTACCTGACGTTCTTGCATAGCTTCTAATAAAGCAGATTGTACTTTTGCAGGAGCACGGTTAATTTCATCAGCTAAAATAAAATTACCAAAAATGGGTCCTTTTTTAATACTGAATTCATTTTTCGGCATATTGTAAACGGTAGTACCAATTACATCCGAAGGCAATAGGTCTGGCGTAAATTGTATTCGACTAAAATTTCCGTCTATAGCTTTTGAAAGAGTATTAATCGCAAGGGTTTTGGCTAAACCTGGAACTCCTTCTAATAGGATATGTCCGTTTCCCAACAAACCAATCAATAATCTTTCGATCATATGTCCCTGACCAATAATAACTTTATTAACCTCCATGGTTAATAAATCGATAAAAGCACTTTCGTCTTTAATTTTATCGTTAATTTCTTTGATGTTTACACTGTCCATTCTAAATGTGTTTATATTTGTTGCCCTTAAGACGAAAACAAACATAGATTTTGTAGTCGTTTTGTAGGGTTAAGCACTCGTTAATAGTTGTTAAATACTGTTAATTTAAGAAGCCCTAAAGTAATTATTTCACGTACAAAAACAGCACCTTATTAATGGAACTTCTTAACAAGAAATTCAGCTTTGTTTATTTACTTCTAGTCTGCACTTTTTCTGTTGTAAACGCTCAAGAAAAAGAACGTAGAAACGAGTTTGTAGATGCCAAAAAGTACTTACCCACTTTAACTTTTCAAGAAGGAGGCTTTATGAAGACTTCTGAAAAGAACTTCCCTCTTCCTATAGATTTCAACACTCATCAAGATGCGAACGGAGATGATAAATTTGATCCTGAAGACAATATTGAGAATATGATAACCTATGTGATTGGTAAAAAGCTGAAAGGTATAGGAAGAACTGGCATAGAGGATAGAGGGCCAAACAGACAGGTTCCAGCTGTGTATTTCAACTATGCAGAAACGTACAGCCATAATGTGTATCAGTATTGGTATTACTATGGAGAAAATTCGCATATTGAAAACCATGAGCACGATTGGGAATCGATTTTTATTTACGAAAGAGATTCTGTACCCGTAATCGTTCAAGTTACCTCTTTTGGAAAACTTCACAATTATGGATGGAAGGAGTTTCAATTAGATGATGGACATTTAGTTTTAGGTGTTAAAAGAGGTGATCACTCCTTTAGTACAAAACCAAAAAACGGAGTGGTTATTCGCTATAATGGTCAAATTCATGCTCAAGAAGGCATACTCTACGAGGGCGATGGTTTGGTTATACCCTGGATAATTTACAGCTCCAAAGACTATACAAAAAACACAACAGCATTTGATGAAACATATGCTACAAAATTTTATTACGGAGACATTGCCTACCCAAGAAGTGGTACAGAAATGGACTTGGTAAGAAAAGCTCCATGGCGGAGAAGGCGATGGAGAAGACCTCGCAAAAAAGATCAATAAATTTCCTATATTCGAATCTTCAAAACATCAAAAATGAAACTACTTTTTAAAGTAATCCCTTTTTTTATACTTCCACTTTTTTCTTCTTGTGGAGAAGATCCTTGTAAAACTTGTATTTTCACCACTTATGTGGTAATTAATGAAGATCAGTTTTTTGAAGTAGATTCAGTAAATTCAGAATATTGTGGTGAAGAATTACAAGAACTTATTGATGTTGAATACACTGTTGATACATTAATTAATGAAGAAACTCAGGATGAGATGGTAACTACAACCTATATCTCTTGTTATTAAATATTCTTAACTATGAAAAAAACGATACTTACCTTAAGTCTTATCCTAATTTGTTTTTCCTCATGCAAAGAGGAATGTAAAACTTGTTCATATAAAGTTTATTATATAGGCGACTCAAACACAGACACCTTACGTAACGAAGAAATGTATTGTGGTGACGTTTTAGATATTATTGAAAGTGAACCAACAACTACTACAGTTGGTAAGTTAAGAAGAGAAAGAGAATGTGATTAAAACTAAGTGATCAACAATTAACTTTTATAGCAATATAAAAAAGGCTCCAAATGGAGCCTTTTTTTATTTTAATAAACTTTCAAGTTTCTGGTAACGCTCACTAGATATTGCTACCAAAGGAAGTCGAACATAATCATCGCAAACTCCTTTAATCTTTAAACAAGCTTTTACACCAGCAGGATTTCCTTCTGCAAAAAGATTGTCTATAATTTCTAATTGTGGATAATGCAGGGCTCTTGCTTTTTCTAAATCACCATTTAATCCCTGGCGAACCATTTCAGAAAACTCGTTTGGTTGTGCCATTGCTTGAACAGAAATCACACCTTCTGCACCCATTAATACCATAGGTAGTGTTAATGCATCATCTCCCGAAAGAACCTTAAAACCTGCAGGTTTATCTCTTAAAATTTGCATTATCTGCTCCATATCTCCAGAAGCTTCTTTTACAGAAACTATATTAGCAAAATCATTCGCCAAGCGCAAAGTAGTCTCAGCAGACATATTAGAACTTGTTCTTCCCGGAACATTATAAAGGATAATATCTACCGGACAAACTTCAGAAACAGCTTTAAAATGCTGGTATATTCCTTCTTGAGTAGGCTTATTGTAAGCAGGAGAAACAGAAAGTATAGCAGCTACTCCTGTGAAATCTGTGGTTTTAATTTGTGCAACTACAGCAGCAGTGTTGTTTCCGCCAATACCCACAACAAATGGTGAACGGCCATTAATTTTCTCTTTTGAAAAAGCGACTACTTCTAACTTTTCCTCTGTAGATAAAACGGCACTTTCGCCCGTAGTTCCCATAGAAACTAAAAATTCTACTCCCCCATCAATAAGATATTCGATAAGGTTTGCTAAACCTTTATAATCGATAGATTTATCTTTATTAAAAGGAGTAACCATAGCAACTCCTGTACCTCTTAATTCTGTTTTCATATCGGTTCTATACGATTTAAATAATGGGTTATTTCTTTTATCAGAGCCTCTAAACTCTGGTCTTTATTATTGTTTATGCTTAGGTCAAATACACCTATATCTTCTCTACATCTTCCTACTTTAAATTTAGCAGGCGATGCAACGGCCATGTAGGTAAGCGGATAAAAATTAGTTAAAGTCAAATCGATCAAAATATCATATTCTTCTTTCAAGAAATTGTCTAATACCATTCCTTGTGGTTTTCCGTACCAGTTTAAATCATCGTTAGAGAAAAAATCGAAATGTAGGGTAGACATATGTTCAAAAGACTTGTCTTTTTTGTTTACAAAGCCCATTCCAGAAACTAACTCCTTTCCAGGAGATAAAATTTTTACTAGCTCTTTTACTCTGACAATATCTTTCGGGCTTGTAGCGTCAAATAAAACAGTGATCTTTTGGGCTGTTTTCAAATTAAAAACAGCACGTCTTCTTTTAGCTTCCAAGTCAGAGCGTTTTAACTGCCACTCTCCATACCAATGTTTTAAATCTGTAAGTAAACTCATTTCAACAATTCAATAAATTCATCTTCAGAGATTATGGAGACTTCTAAGTTCTCAGCTTTCTCTCTTTTACTAGGTCCCATTTTATCGCCTGCCACAAGATAGCTTGTTTTCTTAGATATTGAAGCTGTGTTTTTACCTCCATTTTGTTCAATCATTTTTTTCAGTTCATCACGAGAATGATTCGTAAACACACCCGAAATAACAAATGATTTTCCTTGTAGAATATGTGTGCGATCTGCTAAAATTGCACTGTCAATTTCCAGCTGAACTTCGGCTTCAATTAATCGAGCAATCAATAGTTTATTATCCTCTACCTCAAACCAATCGAGTAAGCTTTGCGCAATTCTACCACCAATTTCATCAACTTTAGTGAGATTTTCTAAGTCGGCAGCTTGTAGCGCTTTTAGATTTTGATAATGATAAGCTAGCTTTTTAGCTACTGTAACACCTACGTATCTAATTCCCAAAGCATACAAAACCCTTTCGAAAGGCACTTTTTTTGATGTCAAAATACTTGAAACCGCTTTAGAGGCAGATTTCTCTGCCATTCTTTCCAATGGGAGTATTTGCTCTTTGGTTAGAAAGTATAGGTCAGCAACATTAGAAATCAAACCTTCTTTAAAAAACTGGTCAATAGTTTCCGTTCCAAGCCCATCAATATTCATCGCCTTACGACTAATAAAATGTTCTATTTTACCTTTTATCTGTGGTGGACAAGCTTTTTCATTTGGACAATAATGTTGTGCCTCGCCATCTTTACGAACAAGCGCAGTATTACATTCTGGACAATGTGAAATATAAAGTGTAGGCTGAGAAAATAAATCACGTTCCTTTAAGGCCACACCAACAATTTTAGGGATTATCTCCCCTCCTTTCTCAACGTAAACGGTATCGCCTACGCGGATGTCGAGTTTGGCTATTTGATCGGCATTGTGCAAGGAAGCCCTCTTAACTGTAGTCCCTGCTAATTGTACCGGTTTTAAATTGGCTACTGGGGTAATAGCTCCAGTACGACCAACTTGATATGTGATTTCATTTAACAGAGTAATTGCTTGTTCTGCTTTAAACTTATACGAAATAGCCCAACGAGGGGATTTTGCAGTAAAACCTAATTCTTCTTGCTGTAAACTACTATCTACTTTTATTACAATTCCATCTATATCGTAAGCAAGGTTTTTACGCTCTTTTTCCCAATAGAAAACAAAAGACAAAACGCCCTCAATAGTAGTATACGTTTTCGTTTCTGTAGGTATTTTAAATCCCCATTTTCGAGCTTCTTCAAGCTTCAAATAATGAGAGTCTATTGTATTTCTAACATCTAATACATGGTATAAAAAGCAATCTAAGGGGCGTTTAGCTACTACAGAACTGTCTTGCATTTTTAATGAACCCGAGCTTGCATTTCTTGGATTTGCAAAAGCTTCTAATCCTGCTTCTACCCTTTCAACATTCATTAGTTCGAAACCTTTATGGGGCAAAAAAATCTCACCTCGAATTTCAAATTCGACTGGAGGATTCCCCGAAAGCTTTAAAGGAATTGTGTTTATTGTACGTACATTACTGGTTACATTATCACCCTGAGAACCATCGCCACGAGTAAGTGCTTGTGTTAAAACTCCGTTTTTATAATGTAAACTTATAGAAGTACCATCGTATTTCAACTCACATACATACGTATATGGTTCGGTAATAATTTTCTGAATACGTTTATCAAAATCGCGTAGGTCATCTTCAGAATAGGTATTTCCTAAAGAAAGCATGGCGCGTTTATGCGTAACGGTTTCGAAGTTCTTATTAACAGTACCCCCCACACGTTGAGTAGGAGAATTTAAGTCCGCAAATTCTGGATTATCATTTTCGAGAATTAGTAACTCCTCCAATAATTTATCGAATTCAAAATCACTAATTGTAGGGGAGTCTAACAAATAGTAAGCATGGTTATGTGCTTCTAATGCTTTACTAAGTATATTTATTCTAGACTTTGCGTCCATTTAATTTTAATCTAATAATTTGTTTTACGTTTTCCTTCTCACCAATTACAAAAGAAGCAATTTACAATTTCCAAACGGCTTTTACCATTCTATTTTTCCCTTGTAAATCTTTTTTGATTTCTATTTCTTTAAATCCTTTTCGACTTAACATATCCAAAATTTCTTTAGCCTTATGTTCGTGTATTTCAAAGTAAAGCAAGCCATTCGTATGTAGTTTTTGGCTAGCAACATTTGCAATTGCCTTATAAAACATAAGTGCTTGTGAATCGGGTACAAAAAGTGCCAAATGTGGTTCGTTTTCCAGTACATTGGCAGCCATCATTTCTTTATCAGATTCCAATACATATGGAGGATTACTCACAATAACATCGTATTTAGAAAGAATTTTATGGGTTTGAGAATTTAATATGTCGCCATGAATAAAATTCACCTCCGTTTTAAAAAGAACTGAATTTTGTTTTGCTTGTTCTAAAGCCAATTCCGAAACATCTAAACTTGATACAATTGCATTGCTATTTAGCGCTAGACTTATAGGAATACATCCTGAGCCAGTACCTATATCCAAAATACTTTTATCGTTTATCTTATCTTTCAGAATCCAGTCTACCAATTCTTCGGTTTCAGGACGCGGAATTAATACATTTTTTGAAATTGGGAATTTTGAGCCATAAAACCATGCATAGCCTACAACTTGTTGAATAGGAATTTCTTGTTTCAAAAGACGAACAATTCTTTTCACTTCTGCTATATCTTCAACTTTTAAAAGCTCTTCAGCTTTCATTAAAGCGTCCATAGTAGAAAAATCAAGTACATATTCTAGTATCCAATTAAGAAAACCTCTAAGTTCAGAATCAGGGTATTGGCTTCCTAAATCCTCTTTTAAAAACAAGCGAATATCTTTGACTTTTTGCATAGCCTAAAACTAAAGCATTTTGTCTATTTTTGAGCTATGCAGCAGGATGAAATTTACATGAAAAGATGCCTTGAATTGGCCGCTTTAGGATTGGGAAAAACATACCCCAACCCAATGGTAGGATCTGTGATTGTACACGGTGGAAAAGTTATTGGCGAAGGCTGGCATAAAAAAGCTGGCGAAGCGCATGCTGAGGTAAATTCCGTTAACTCTGTAGTAGACAAATCGCTTTTAAAAGAGGCTACTATTTATGTGAATTTAGAACCCTGTGCACATTTTGGTAAAACTCCTCCTTGTGCATCTTTAATAACAAAACACAAAATCCCTAATGTGGTTATTGGATGTATAGATACTTTCTCCAAAGTTTCTGGAAAAGGTGTTACTATGCTTAAAGAAGCAGGAGTAAAAGTTAAAGTAGGCGTGTTAGAAAAGGAATGTTTAGAGTCGCATAAACGCTTCTTCACCTTTCATCAGAAAAAAAGACCTTATATTATTCTAAAGTGGGCAGAAACATCAGATGGTTTCATTGCTCCTTTAGTTCAAGAAGAAGGAAAGCCCTTTTGGATAACGAGTCCCGAATCTAAGAAGTTAGTACATAAATGGAGAACGGAAGAAGCCTCTATTCTAGTGGGAACGAATACCGCAGAAAAAGACAACCCTGCTCTTACAGCACGTTTATGGAATGGTTGTCAACCACTTAGGATAGTGCTCGATAGAACATTACGATTAAATGACAACTTACAAGTTTTTGATGAATCTATTAAAACAGTAGTTTTTACAGAGAAATTAAAAACGAGTACGTCTAGAACAAAGTATATACAGACTGATTTTTCAAAACTTCACGAAAATATACTGAATGAACTTTACAAAAGAAATATCCATTCAGTAATTATTGAAGGTGGAAGAGAAACGCTTCAAGCTTTTATAAATGAAAGTTTATGGGATGAGGCTAGAGTATTTGTTGGTGAAGAAAGATTAGTAAACGGTATATCAGCACCAGTGTTAAATACAAACCCAAAATCTGAAGAAAGAATTTCGAAGGATATACTAAAGTTGTATTGTAACAACACCTAAATAATAAGATCTCTTTGAAATAAGATATAAACCTTAAATTCTGAAATCAACAAATGATTTACCTCCTATTAAGCATATTCTTCACGACAGTACTCATACTCATCTTTAAATTATTTCAAAGATTCGAAATTGACAATTTTCAAGCAATAGTATTTAACTATATCACAGCAGGAAGTATTTGTCTATTTATGTCGGACACTCCATTTAGTCCAACACAAATAATTAAGCAAGATTGGTTTAATTCGGCTTTCATAATCGGTGTACTATTTATTTGTGTTTTTAATTTAGTAGCCTACTCCGCACAAAAAATAGGAATTGCTATAACTTCAGTGTCTACTAAAATATCACTTTGCATCCCTGTTATATTTGGATTTATCTATTATGGAGATAGTATTAACTTTCTTAAAATAACCGGTATTTGTATGGCGCTTATTTCTATTTATTTTACCTCAAAAAAAGAAATTTCGGATACAGGCAGAAGCAGAAATTACATTTTAGTCCCAATCGTTTTATTTGTTTGTACTGGCCTACTAGACCTTATCTTAATATACAGTCAAGAAACCTACGAAATAGTAAACAAAGGTTTAGAGTTAGAGTTTAGTGCAATGCTATACACTATAGCAGGATCTATTGGAGTTCCAATACTATTTATTAAATTCTTAAAAGGACATAAAATAGAGCGAAAAAATGTAATTGCTGGTATAGGATTAGGTGTTACTAATGTACTATCTATAGTGTTTTTCTTAAAATGTTTAAACCATTTCCCCGAAAGTACTTTTGTATTTCCGATTAATAATATGGGTATTGTAGCAACATCAGCTATATTTGCAAGTGTCTTATTTAAAGAGCATTTATCAAAAATAAATTGGCTTGGGATACTTATAGCGATGCTTTCCATTTTACTAATAT
>Ga0115003_10001443_pt1 | contig 20750 bp, 25 predicted proteins | sample ArcticOcean_MG_C_7_FD_88736 | JGI IMG/M metagenome (GOLD analysis project Ga0115003, IMG submission 88736) | Marine microbial communities from western Arctic Ocean - ArcticOcean_MG_CB11_88 | ecosystem: Environmental > Aquatic > Marine > Oceanic | place: Arctic Ocean: Canada Basin | collected... | reverse complement strand
TTTTTTTTTTTTTTTTTTTTTTTTTTTTTCTCTTTTCTATTTTTTTAGTAAGTTTTATTTTTATTTTTTGATATCCATTTTATAAATGATTCTATATTTCTCTCATTAATATTATCCTCTTCTATAGTTTTAATATTTTTACCCTTATTACTTATTTTTATCATAGTTGGATAACTTGTTACATTATATTTTAAATTTGTTAATTTAGGTAGATTACTTTGTTCTACATCACCAATAATAATATTATTATCTTTTTTTTTTAAAATATTTTCAATTTTCATCCATTCTGGTTTAGTTCTATTACATGGTTCACAATCTTCCATATAAATTAATAAAAATATACATTTGTTTTTAATAGATTTATTTAGAACATCTATATTTGTTGAATCAAAATGAATAACAGTCATTTATAATATGTAAAGAAAATCTTACATATTCTTTTTTATAATAATTATATATATGAGCACAAATTGTTTTTTATTAATAGTTTTATTTCTTTTAGGGTTATATTTTTATTCTACTAATCGTCCTAATAAAGAAGGAATGCAGAATAAAACAAATCAAAGACAGTGTCCTAATATGTTAATTCAAAAAGGTAAAAGTTTTTACTTATATAATTCAAAATTAGCAAAAGTACCTGGTGTAAATCCTATTGAATTTGATAATTTAGAAGATTATACAGAGTTTTTAGCATGGCAAAGACACCAAGGTATAAGATGTCCAGTTCTTTATTTACAAGAAACTTATGACGCACAAGGTAATCCTTCTTTTAAAGTAAGACCTAGTGTTACCGAACCACAAGGCGGACTACAACCCAGTTATGATATGCCTGCTGGGATTGCTAGCTCTGATGGAAATACAATAATGGAAAGTTCTTTAGGAAATGAAAATACACAAGCTTATCCAAATCCTATGTTATTAGTAGATGCAGGTAGAAATAATAAACCATGGAATAAAAATTCATTTCCAGCATATGATCAATCATCATTTTATGTAGGAACTACTACACCTTTAGATGCTATGAATGTGTTACAAGAAAATAAAAAAGTTAGTCCTGATGCTATGGATCCAAATTGGGGTGGGGCAAAGTACACACAATCACTTATTGATAAAGGATATTACGAAGATGATAATGTAAAAATAGCAGTATCATCATAAAATAATTGATTTAATAATCAATTTGTTTATCGCAAATAAAAACTACATAAGAAAAGGGTTGTTGATTAATAAATATATATCTTAATATGTAATAAAAAAAATCTGGATATCCTTTTTTTTTAACATATGTTTTAAAGAAGTAATTATAATATGGTTTGAAAGTTTTATCTGTTATATCATGACTTTCTTTGATAATAAAACCAATATCTGTTAGATGTTCTCTCCATTCAGATTGTTTGATTAAATTATTATCAGGAATACATAGGAACTCTTTTGTGAAACCAAGTAATATTGAGTTAAATATATTGGGTATAAAATTATTGTTTAATACAATATCTGTTATTACAAATCTCCCACCTGGTTTTAATAATTTATATGCACTTTCAAAAAATAGTGGTCTATTTTCATAATGAAATGCAGATTCAAGAGATACTATACAATTAAATGAGTTATCAGGAAAATAATCACAGAGATGATGAGCATCAATACACATGAAATCTATATTTCTAATATTTTTTTTATTTCGTATTCTATTTGCTCTATCTATTTGTGATTGTGAGAGATCAATTGCTTTAATGTAACAGTTTAATAACTTTATTTTATCATTCCAATAAAAATCTTGCGCACCATAACCACACCCAACATCCAAAATAATTTCACCTCCTTGTATATTCATAGATTCATATATAAATTTACAAAGATTCATATTTGCTTTCTTTAATGAAGTATGGGTATCGTCCCATAAACCAAAATTCATATAATAATTATCTTTACTAACATAATGAATAAATTCAATAAAATAATGATATGATATTTTACCATTTTTCCTAAAATAATTGCTTATTAGTTGATAATAAGCATAGGTTAATACAAATAAAATTATAAATATTACGATTATTTTGATCATTAATCTATATTTCATAATATATAACAAAATACAATTAAATTTATATTTAATTGTATTTTTGTTATATGATTTTATTCAATAAATAATAATTTAAAAATAATTATATTTATAATAATAATGTATTTTAAATTTTATAATTATTATAATAAAACATTAGTAAATAACATAATAAGACAAGCTAAGAAAATAAAATGTAAAAGACCCACATATGAAGTAAAAAGAATAAAATTTTCAAAATAAAAAAATTTATTTTGAATCTACATACTTCATAACATCATTTAATGCAGTCTGTGATTGGTGTAATTGATTTAGAGTTAACAAAGATTTCTCAGGGTTTTTAATATCAACTGATAAAACTGTTTTTAACATTAAATTATTTATTAAATCTTCCATATTCACAATTGCACTTTCATAGTCAGAGCTATATTTATTTATTAATAATTGATCTGTAAGCGATACGGATTTAGCTTTAATTGCTGCTGCATATTTATTGGCGTTACCTGCAATTCCATTTCCAGAAGCATCTGAAGTCATACCTTCTTTAACAGAATTAAAATTTACATTCTTAAATATAAAATAGATTACAAATATAATACATATACTCAATAATATATATACTAAATCTTTTTTCATTAATATAATATATATTTTTATTTTTTTAATAAAATTGATTTGATTAATATAAATTAAATAAATACTTCATATATAATATATAATGAACATTAATTTTCCAAATTTTAGATATTATTTTAGTTTGTTAAAGAATGATATTTTTAAGAAACATTCACCAATAAATTTAGGTAGATGGAAACTGGAAGATTGTAAATTATCAGTTAACAAAAAAATAGATTGGTCTAATTATGATCACTGTGGCGTTTGCGGTAAAAATATAATTGATTCATTAAATAATTTAAATGATAAAAAAAAAAATAAGCATAATTAATGTACTAAATAATTCATTAAAATTTCACCGGTTTTTTTATTAATTTTTCTTGATTTTCCATTTTTGGTATCTACGGATATATCAAGCATACAAGAATTATCTTCTTTTAAAGATAATATAATATTGTTTATAGAAATAAATTTCTTTAATATAGCTTTAGCTGTTATTGAACTGATACCTGGTATTTGACATAACATAATTTCATTAATATTTTCAGGAGTTACATTTTCTTTTTTAACCTTTTTAATTACATTTACATAATCTTTACTAGTTATATTTTCATTTAAACATGTATTTAATGAATAATAAGGTATTCTATCGTTGTTTTGTTTATTAATTTTATTAAAACTATTCAATATAAATATTGCAGTCTCTTCTAAATCAAATGTACGTATAACTGAAAATCCTTTATAATAATTTAATGACAAAACAGTTGAATATAATGTAAGTTTTTCAAAAGAAGTTTTTTGGAATTGATTTATTTTTCTAAAGTCACCTTCAATTAAATAAATTATATTATGATTTGGTATTTCGGATGAATTTAAGCGAAATGATTGTTCTTCATATCTTCCATCTTTTATGCTAGATATTAAATCAGAAACACTTTTTCTCTCAATTAATAACTTGATATTTTCTTTTTCATTAATTGATATATCACCTAATGGTAAATTAGTTGATTCAACTGTAATTGTGTTAAAAATAGGTATATTTTCAATTAAATGATTAATTTTATTAATTAAGTCCTTTTCTCTACAATCAATCGTTAGATTCATAATAATTACTAATTAAGTTATTATTAAACTATTTTATAAATAAATAATTTAATAATTTATTAACCCATATTACCTCCAATTGTTGCTCTATATCCTGTCTTTTGTGTTTGAATAGTTCTATTTGGAACACATTTAAGTGGCATAGTTAACACAGATCCTTTAAGAATAGGATTACTTTGCAGAAACCATCCTACTCTTGGAGCAAGACCTGCTTTTTTGTTTCCACCACATACATTTGTTCTATTAACAATTGACGCTTGATTACGTGCAGATTTACCACCACTCATATAAACCATATTATACATTTAACTTATATTTTTTTTTTTTCTAAATTATTAATTAAAACAAATTAAAAGAATTAAAAGTAGTATATATTATGAGTGAATTTAAATTTATTAATCAAGATGATGATATAATTAAATCAGAAGACGGATTAATATTTAATCCATATAATCCATTAAATACTAAGATTAAATTGAACGATGTTCAATCTATTCTTTCTAAATATAATTTACCAACTACTATTAATAATATTTCTTTATATGAGAGAGCATTTGTTCATAGATCATATGTTAAAAGACCTGACTTTGAAAATTTACAGCAAAATATAACTATAGTTAAACAACCATCAGATTGTTTACCTCTAAGTAGCAAATCAAATGAAAGATTGGAATTTTTAGGAGACGGTATATTAGAAGCAATAACAAAATATTATTTATATAGAAGATTTCCAAAAGAGAATGAGGGATTTATGACAGAAAAAAAAATTGCTATTGTAAAAAATGAAGCTATCGGAAAAATAGCATATGAAATGGGATTACATAGATGGTTAATATTGTCAAAACATGCAGAAGAAAAGAAAATAAGAACCAATTTAAAAAAACTAGGATGTTTATTTGAGTCTTTTTTAGGAGCTCTATTTCTAGATTTTAATAAGATAGTTGTAAAGGATAGCAATAATTGGTGGGAAGACAACCAGCTTGTTACAGGACCAGGATTTCAAATGGCACAAAAATTTATAGAGAATATATTTGAAACTCATATTGATTGGATTGCATTAATTCAAAATGATGATAATTATAAAAACATTTTACAAGTTAAAATACAAAAAGAGTTTAAAGTTACACCACATTATTTAGAAATTAATCATGATGTTGATGTTGGATATAAAATGGGAGTATATTTATGTTTAGGTCAACTTATTCATAATGTTACACATGATGATTCAGTTCATGTATCATTTTTTAAAACATTTGAAGCTATTCATGAATATATTATGGAACATGAAAAAGTATTAATATTTATGGGTGAAGGTCAACATAAGATTAAGCGTAAAGCTGAACAAACTGCATGTAATGAAGCAATAATATATATACAGCAAAATGAAAAGTGTTTAGATTGAATCATAGAAAAAAAATAAAAGTTTATATCATATATTATTATAGAATGAGTCATTTAGAAAAATTAAAACAAAAATTAATGGTTAAGCCAGAATTAAAAGATCGTGAAAAGGTTGAAGTTGTAATAAAAGCAAAGGAATTAGATAGTAAAGATGATTCAAATATAAAAGAAACAATAATTATAGATAAAACAAATGAAAAATTTGATAGACAAAAAATTATAGATAATTTGAAAAAAAAAAATGCTTTAAAAGTACATAAAAAAATTATTGAATTTGACAAAAAGGAAATTGAAAATAATTTAAAAAAAACATTACCACCAAAACCAGTTATAGTTGATGACAAAAAATTGAAAAAACAGAAAAAAAAACAAATTTTAATTGAAGAAAGCGACGATGAGATTGATATTAATAAAGAAGAAGAGAAAAATGAAGATAATAATCAAAAGCCTATAAAAGATATTGTTCCTATTAAAAAAGGACGTACAACAAAAAAACCTGTAAAAGGAGTTGCAGTTTTAGGACCTGAAAATAATATATTAATTGGTGATACACCATTAGCAAGCCGAATTCATAAACCTAAGGATCCAATTAATATCAAAGTTTCAAGTTATTATATGAATAATCGGGAAATTTATGTTAATTTTATTAATTCTTTATTTGAACCTTATAAACAAGAATTATTACGAAATAAAGAATCTATCACTTGTGATCAAATTGGAAAAACGACTGATAATTTTAAATTTTTAACTCATCAACAAATTGTTAGAGACTATATGAATCTTTATACGCCATATAGAGGTCTTTTATTATATCATGGTTTAGGATCAGGTAAGACTGCTACATCAATTGCTATTGCTGAAGCTATGAAAAGTACAAAAAAAATAATTATTATGACACCTGCATCATTAAAACCAAATTATGTAGAAGAATTAAAAAAGGCAGGTGATGAATATTATAAAAAAAATCAATTTTGGGAGTGGATACCAATTGACAATAATGAGGAATTAAAAAGAATTATGTCCGGTATACTAAATTTAGATCAAGAATATATTAGTAAACAACGTGGAGCATGGTTTGTTAATATCCAAAAGCCATCTAATTATAATGAATTAACGGATTTAGAAAAAAAATCATTAGAAAGTCAACTAAATAGAATGATAGAAAATAAATATACATTTATAAAATATAATGGATTAAGAACAGATAAATTATCTAAACTTACTTCTGGATTTACAAAAAATATATTTGATAACTCAGTTGTAATTATTGACGAAGCACATAATTTAATTGGACGTATTGTTAATAAACTGAAAAAAGAAAAAGAAATAAAAGAAGATGATAGAGGTGAGAAAGAACACCTACCACTTAATTTATCAATTAAATTATATGAATACTTAATGAGTGCATCTAATGCTAGAATTGTTTTATTAAGTGGAACTCCAGTAATTAATTATGCTAATGAATTTGCTATTTTATTTAATATTTTGAGAGGATATATTAAAACTTGGTATTTTCCACTTATAATAAAAACTAATAATAAAATAGACAAAAAATCGTTGCAAGAAATGCTAATAACAGCAGAAAAAAGTCATGATTATTTGGATTATTCTCCATCAAGTAAAGTACTAACAATTACACGAAATCCTTATGGATTTAAAAATAAAATTAAGACAGGAAATAAATATCAAGGTGTATCAAATATTAAAAAAAGTGATAAAGAAATAACATTTGAAAATGAAAGTATTTCTGATGAAGATTTTGAAAAAAAAATAATTAATGTTCTAAAAAAAAATGATATTGATGTTAATTATAAAGGTATCAGAATTAGATATAGAAAAACGCTTCCAGATGGATTTGATCAATTTTATAATAGATATATTAATCCTAATACAAAAGAATTAATTAATATTGATTCATTAAAGAGAAGAATAATTGGATTATCATCTTATTTCAAAAGTGCACAAGAAAACTTATTACCTAAATACGAAAAGCGTTTGGGATTAGACTATCATGTAATCCGTATTCCTATGAGTAATGAACAATTCAAAATTTATGAAAGCGCACGTATTGAGGAACGAAAATCAGAGAAAAAAAAAAAGAAAAAGAAAAATAATGATGAAGAAGAAACCAACGGTACATATAAAATATTCTCTCGTTTATTTTGTAATTATGCTTTACCTAATAGACCTATGCCTAAAGATATTAATTTTGAAAAGGTTATGGATAATTTAATTTTAAGCCAATTAGAAGATACAATTCGTAAAGACGTAACTAAATCATTATTACTACAGAAAGAAGATATCATAAATAAAATAGAGGATGAAGCTAAAAAACAAGAAGTAATTCTAGAAATAGATAAATATATGAATGAAAAGGTCGAACAAAATACAGAAACATTATTAAATGAATTTTTAAAACGTAAGAAAATTGATAGAGAAAAAGAAAAAACTAAAAAAAATAAAAAAACTAAGTCTTCTAAAAATAAATTGAATGAAGATCAATTAATGATAACTGATTTGTCTAAACAAGAAATAGAAGAGAGACTAGAACAATATGAGATTAACTTTGACATTGAGGGTACTAAGCAAGAAGAGAATAATGATATAAATGATTTATTAAATGATGCACAACGTTTAGAATCACGAAAAGATATGGAGATCCAAAATGAAGGAGAAATAGAGGGTGATGAAATAATAGATGAAATTGGAGGAGATACATATAAAGCACGAATATTAGATACTATAAGATTCTTAAAAGAAAATTCAAATGAATATTTATCTCCAGAGGCATTACAAATTTATAGTCCTAAATTTTTACATATGCTAGATAATATTAAAGATCCTGATTATGAAGGTCTTCATTTAGTTTATAGTCAATTTAGAACATTAGAAGGTCTTGGTATATTTTCCCTAGTTCTAGAAAAAAATGGATTTGTTGAATTTAAAATTAAAAAATCTCCTGCTGGAGTATGGGAAATTAATATTAAAGAAGAAGATATTGGGAAACCTACATTTGCTTTATATACTGGAACTGAAACTGTAGAAGAAAAAGAAATTATTAGACATATTTATAATGGAGAATGGGATAAAATTGATCAATCCCTATCAAAACCATTATATAAAATGGCAAATAATAACAAAATGGGAGAAATTATAAAGGTGTTTATGATTACATCATCTGGATCAGAAGGAATTAATCTAAAAAATACACGATATGTACATGTTATGGAACCATATTGGCATCCTGTAAGAATGGAACAAGTTATTGGTAGAGCAAGGCGAATTTGTAGTCATAATGAATTACCGGAGAAATTACAAACTGTTGAAGTTTTTGTATATTTAATGGTATTTACAAATGAACAATTAAAATCAGACCAAGCCATCGAATTAAAAAGACATGATTTAAGCCGAAAATTACCACCTGTTCCTATGACAACAGATCAAAACTTATATGAATTATCTGAAATAAAAGCTAATTTAAATATACAAATGACAAATGCTATAAAAGAAACAGCTTTTGATTGTTATTTATATTCAAGTGGAAAATGTATAAACTTTGGTAGTCCAAATAATGATAAATTTTCATATGTTCCTGATTATGCTGAACAGCAAAGTGATATTGTAGCAAAAGTAAATAAAACTAAACAAATATGGAGTGGAAAACCAATTGAAATTGCAGGTGTTGTATATGTATACAAACGAATTAATCCAAAATTATTACAAATTTATGATAAACAAAGTTACGATGAAGCAGTAATAGATTCTTCAAAAGAACCTGTACAAATAGGTACTTTAGAAGTAAATGAAAAAGGAGAACAGGTTTTTAAACAATTAGTAACATAATGAAAGTATAAAATCAACTAAACTTTTGTCTTCATATGATAAATTTTCGTATAATAATATTGAGTTAGTTATATAAAAAATAATATTTGATTTACTATTATCCAAACTAACTTTTGTTTCTCTTTCTAAAAGAATTTTACTATAAACAATTTTGTTCTTTATTTTTTTATTTTTAATTGATATATTTAATGAAGATAAATTAGAATCACTTGGAGGTTTTATCAAACCTTTTTTGCAATTAGATTTTGAATTTATAATTAAAAATTTATATAACAATAAAAATGAAATAATTATAAATATATACATTTAAATATATATATATATTTATGATTAATATATTTATATTATTAGTCATAGGTATATTATTAGTCATAGGTATATTATTAGTCAAATATATATGATTTGTTAGGTGCTGTAGGTTCTGCATATGTTATTGATTCTGCATATACAAAATTATCAACTTTTTCTTCCGGATATTCTAAATTTTGGTGATAATTTGTATATATATTTATATGTCTGTATTTTTTTTCTAAACGACTTAAACTGTAAATATATAAATTGTAATATTTATAAACTTTCTTTTTATAATATGTACTTAAAAAAAACCAATTTCCTATCGTATTCATCCTATAATTATAAAAATTGTATTTATCTCTATATTTACAATATTCTATTACATCTCTCTCTAATTGTAATACTGAAAATCTTTCTTTTTCATATAACATATATAAATTACAGTTAATTTAATTTACGCAATAAGACATCTAATTTTTCTGAAATTTTGTCTAGTTTGTTATTTAAATTAGTTATATCATTTGTTTGAAGGTCATTTATATTACTTATTTTCTTCAATTTTGTAAATATATTATTTGTATCTAATGATTTATCTGCCCAAGAAATATGTTTCTCTTTTTTATCTAAATGAATAATTTCTTTTTGAAACTCTGAACTATCTATTTCTTCATTTATATTTATATTTCGAAAAGTAGAATTTTTATTTAATTCTTTTTGATTTATTGAGTTATCAATTTTATTATTATCATTATTTTTATCATTATTTTTATGTATAATACTTATATCATAATTTCTATTTTTTATAATTTCTTCTATCAATTTATCTGTTTCTTTTAATGGAACATCAGAATTATTTATTGCAAATTCTGGAACTTCAGGTTTTTTAAGATTAATCATATTATCAAAATCAGTTTTATGATAATTAAATTTTGCATCAAACTGTTTTTGATTATTTTTGTTAATATCTTGAGATGTAATTAATTCCTGCTTTTCTTTTTTATAATCAGGTTTATTATTAAAATTTTTATTTACGTAGTTTTTTATTAACATAATATATTTTTTATTTAAATCTATTAAACTACCTGAATTGTGCTTTTCTTTTTCATAAAAAGGAACGAAATTTGATTCTAATAAATTAAATACTTCTGGTTTATAATTAATATCGATAGTTAAATTTTCGTCTAAAATATCCCATATTAATCCCTTATTTTGTTTACTAAGAAAATTATCCATTATATTTTATAATGGGTAATTTTTATATTATAATGAAGGATTAAAATATATTTTTCTAAATTTTGATATTTCTTCATCATTAATACGATGTGTTTTTAAATATTCAGTTGATAAAGTATCTTTTAACATACTTACTATAAAAAATAGTGAATATACACCACATTCTGAATTTTTTTTTTGATGTTTATGACCATAACTTGAATCAATCTTAAAATTTATTTTTGGAGATAAACTAGCTCCTTGGTCCTTAACTTTGTTTATAAAATTATCTACTTCTTTAGGTGCTGGATCACCTGTACTATCAAAGTAAAATATAATTTTCTTTTTAATATTTATAAACATAGATATCCAGTGTTGACCAGATCTATTATGAGGATCTGTGTTATAAATTATACCAATCTTATATTTACCTTTCTTAATTTCATCTTTTAAGTTAAATTTACATAATTCTTCCCATACACATTCGCCATATAATTTGTGTTTATCAAAATCAATTGGAGAAGGACCTATAAAATCAAAACATTTATATGCTTTTTCATATTGCTTCATTACTTTCATTATATCAACACTTGACAACCATTCATTCGGATTTTTTTTCCATTCAATAGGAGTTTTTGGAGCAAACGAATCTTTTAAATTAGCTGGTAATTCACCAAAATGGGTTTTCTGTTTTAACCAACACGATTCTTTATTACAAACAGATGATAGATATATCTTTAGATTATTATGAATTTCTAAAGGATCATTTGTCTTTATTAAAACATCTGGATGTCGAGCATTCCATCGATCTCTTAATTTTAAAATAGATTCGTCAGTATAACATGAGAAATCGTTTATATCATCTTTTGATTTCGGACTACAATTTACATGTTCTAATTTAATATTACCACCTTTAACATTAAAATTACGGTTTTTATATTTTTTTTTTGACTTACTTGTCATTCTCTTCGTCCTTTTGTTTTTTTTTATCATTATTTTTCGAGATTTGCGAACTATTTTCATTCTTTGATTCTTTTTTGTCTGATTTTTTTTCTTCATAAATATTGTTAATATTTTTCTTTTTTTTAAAATTTTTAACCCCTTTTAATTTTAGCTCTGGGTCTTTTAAATTTATATTTTTATTCCGGGGCAATATAATTTTATTTTCCCCTAATTTTTCTTTTATAACAAAATTATCTAATGAGTTTTCACTTATTTTTAAGGATTTTATATATTCTAAATTTGCATGATCTACATTATCATCGGTTGAGCAAGAAATATTACTTTTATTATTATTTATTAAATTCAAATCTTCTTGTATAATATCATTTTTATCTAAACTCTTAAAATAATTTATGCATGAATTAATATAATTATCAAATGTATATTTTATTTCGGGATATATTTTTACATCTGAATCAATAAGTAGTTCCTTTGTTAAACTAAAAATTCTTTTTTTATAAAATTTTTTATCTTTTTTATTTATTTTTTTATTTACGCTTTGGGAAATATATTTATCAAATTTTTCTTTATTTATTAAATAATCTAAAGTTATTTGATTTAATAATTTTTCTTGCATACAATTATAATATAAAACTATTTTCATTTTTATCCACAGTTGATATCTTTTAATTGAACCCTTGTATTATTGTTGAAAAAATTTACTCCTAATATTTTTTCATCCGGATTTGGATTAAAATGCTCAAAACTCTCTTCATTAAAAAGTAACTTTCTTTCACCTAGTTCTATATTTGGTGTTGAAAAATTATGTTGATATAAGTCGCTATTACTATTTGGGACATATACTGATTGACTACACTTTTGTATAGCATATATTTGATTTCTAAGTTCGGATTCTGTATTTACATTTGAAGCAAAACCTGACCATGGCGAAACTCTATTTCCTGGATTAAACGTTGTTTTTACATTATATGTAGGTAAATCTATAAACGGTGTGTTTATTTCTCTCCTTGGATCTACTATCGGTAAATATGAATATTTTGTCATTACAGGTCTTACATTCAAATAAGGTTGTAATGGATGACTGGGAATATTTCTACTATATAGCTTTTTATTCATATCTTCTAGAATTTGTGAAGGACAATCAGAATTCATATATATATTGTTAAATTATAAAAAAAAAATCTAATAAATTTAAATAATATATATAAAGGGTTATTAATATTAATATTTAATAATTAATGTGCGGGATATTCTCTTTATTTAATGTTGATTATTCATATTATAACAAAAATTTAATTGAAAAAATGTTTATGAAAAGTAGTAATAGAGGACCAGAAAAATCTGATATTAAAGATTATTTAAATTTAACTATGGGATTTCATAGATTAGCTATAAATGGGTTAGATATTGAATCTTCTCAACCTATTGAAATAAGAGATATTGTATTGATATGTAATGGTGAAATATTTAATTATAAAGAACTTTTTAATTTGATTGACCAAAAACCAGAAACCAACTCCGATTGTGAAATTATTATTCATCTATTTATTAAATATGGTATAGACTATACACTTAGTTTACTAGATGGAGAGTATGCTTTTATTTTATTAGATAATAGAAAGAAAAATGGGGATTTAAATAATTATACATATGTTGCAAGAGATCCTTTTGGTATAAGACCATTATTTATATTAACTCCAACTAAAAGAAAGTCTTATAATAAATTAATCGGATTTGCTTCTGAAGCAAAATCTTTAATTGATATAAAAAATTATGTAGCTACTGATTTATATAATGAACATGTTAATGAAAAATTTGATTTAAAACAATTTAACCCAGGATCATATAATCAATATAAAAATGTAATAAATAAAAGTATAACTAAATCTAATTATTGGAAATTAATTAAGCAACAACAATTTTATAATTTACCTATTATTAATTTAAATAATAATTATGAATTTAATATAAATGAATGTAAAAAACAATTAGTAACTTATATTAAAAAAGCTGTTTTTACTAGATGTTCTACATCTGAAAGACCTGTTGCATGTTTATTGTCAGGCGGATTAGATAGTAGTACTGTAACAGCAATTGCAAATCATTATTTTAACTTAAGAGGGGAAAAACTTCAAACATTTAGCATCGGATTAGAAGGATCTATTGATTTAAAATATGCTAAAGAAGTAGCTGATTATTTAGGTACTGTACATCATGAGATTATCATTAATACTAATGATTTATTGGAAGATATTAAAGATGTAATTTATTCAATTGAATCTTACGATACAACTACTGTAAGAGCAAGTATAGGAAATTATTTGGTTGGAAAATATATATCTAAAAAAACAACTGCCAAGGTTATATTGAATGGAGATGGTGCGGATGAACTATTTGGAGGATATCTATATTTTCATAATTTAAAAAATAATTTAGATTTTGATAAAGAAGTTAAACATTTATTAAAAAATATACATTATTTTGACGTATTAAGATCTGATAGATGTATTTCTTCTCATGGTCTAGAACCACGTACACCATTTTTAGACAAAGATTTAGTAAATTTCTACTTATCACTTCCTATTTCTATTAGAAACCATAATATATCTAATCAGATGGAAAAACAGTTCTTGAGGGATGCTGTATCAAGTATGTATGATTTTAATAATAGAAATCTATTACCGAAAAATATTATTTATAGAAGAAAAGAAGCATTTAGCGATGGTGTCAGTTCATTACAAAAATCTTTTTTTACCATAATTCAGGAAACTATAGAAGGTTTTTTAAGAAATAACGTTAACATTACAAATATAAATACTACCGAAGTATCTGGACTTGAATTAGAAAAAATATATTATAAATTAACATTTGATGAATTTTATACTGATTGTTCTGATATTATACCTTATTTTTGGATGCCTAAGTTTGCTTCTACACTTGATCCTAGCGCTAGATTATTAAATATATATAACAAATCTGTTATTGTTGCTGATGATGATGATGAACCAGAAATGAGGAGATATACAGTAGCAGGAATAAGCCATCCTAGTAAATAAAATAAAATTTATATATATGAATACAACACTAAAATATCAAGAACAATTTTTTGACTTATATATTAATTTTTCTTATTTTTTAATAATAGTTTCGTTTTTAGGAATATCAATTTTAAATAAAGAATATATAGATGAGTTAGATAATATAATTAAACTTTATATATCTTTATTTTTAATATGGCGATTCCATCCATTAAAAAATGGTTCTCACTTTGGCAGTCTTGATCGAAAATTAGCATTTAGTGCAGGAATCCTTTTACTAACTACTACCTTTTTAAATGATTATATTATAAGTATTAAACAATATGTATTATCATTTTTTAATGATAAGATAGCAAAGAAAGATAATTTAGAATTACTTCTTCACTTTTAATTTGGATTATTAAATATTTTTGCGTGTTTTATTCCTATTCGTATTTTTATATTTGATTTTTAATGTCTTTTGTTTGTTTTCCATAAAAAATTGTTTTAAATGATTAATAGTTTCTTTACTAACTATACTGTCAATTTTTAAATCATCATTTGATTTAATCATAGTCTTATAATTAAATCGTTTTATTATCTGCACCATATTCGTTTTAAAATTTGAATCACACATATCTTTACAATCATTTGTTTTTATTATTAAATCTATCATATATTCAAATTTATAATCATAATAATATGGCTTTATGTTAATATAATAAACTTTGTCATTTATCATATCTGGATAGAATACATCATCTATAAAGCATATTTCGGTTTCTAATGGTAATTGTGTACACTTAATTAAATCATCATATGTTTTTTCATTTGTAGTTCTACAAATTTCAATTATTTTACCTTTTATTTTGAATGCAGCAATCAAATTATCAAATAGTTTATAATTTAATTTAGACTCGAAATAATTTATAAAATAATTTATCCATTTAGAAATTCCTGTGTTATTTGAATAAATCATTATTTTTTTACAACTTTTATCTTTTTTTTTTTCCATTAAATATCTCAAAATCTCAAATATATTTGGCCTTAAATATAACGGATATAAGTCCAATAATTTATTAAAAAAATCTTGATTAAAAATAATTTTTTTACCAAGTACATGTTCATTAAAGAATTTTAAACTTTCCCATAATACGCTAAATTGTGTAAAATAGCCTAATGTTTCATCAAAATCTAAAACAACAATTTTCATGTTTAAATTTATTATTAATATATATATATATATTTATGTCCAATTTAACAAAAAAAGATTATATAAATATATTAAAATACTATAACTTATCTATACCAAAATCATATAAATTATTAAAATCTAAAGCAAATACTATTTTAAACAATAAATTATGTCGTTGTATTAAGAAATTAGAACCTATATATAAATTTAGATCAGTGGGAACATGTAAAAAATCTGTATTACATAGGAAAAATATAACTACCAAAATTCATTCCTGTAAAAAAAAAAATAAAACTCAATTTAGAAGGTATAATTAATTAAAATTTATTTTTTTGAAATATGGTCTAAAGCACAAATAAGAACATTTTCCTGTTCTGTTAATTTTTGAAATATTAAATTTGAATCCATATTTAATCTAAAGTGTTTATTTTTAAAACCGAAATTTTTACAAATTAACATTATTCCACTATTTGTTATTTCTACATTACAAAACAAAGCACCTTTATTTAAAAAAATATTAGTTGGATCTTCAATATTAATCCATCTTATGTAAGTGCCATATCTTAACTCATTAATTTCATCTATATATTTATAACCTATCAATTTTCCCATTATAGCTTCTTTTTCTGTTTTTTTTAAATTCAATTCATTTATTAATTCTAAATTCATTTGTTTTATTTTTTTTGAATTAAAATTCATTAATGAATCATTTGACTCATCATCTAAAGCTTTTAATAATTTATTTACGTCCATATTTAAATAATAAATTTATTATTATATGTTTTTTTATATAATTAACATATAATATGTGTTTTAAAATAATTAAAAATTTATTCAAAAACCAAAATAAATGTAAAAAAAATAATAATAATTTTTTTAAAAGTAAAATTATTAATTATAACATCTTGTTTAAATATAAATAATTTTTATAATTACCATGAACTTCCAAAGCTTCCTCCCAATACTGAATTTGCTGCCAAAGGTCCGGTATCATTTGTAAAACTCTCTGACCCTGGCTGCGCTGCATTTACTAATGGGGTTGGATCTTTTTGAAAGAATTGGTTATAATCTGGAAGTTGTTGAGGTGAAAGCATATTTTGATTGTTATTTTGTGACATATCACTAGTAGGAAGCGAATTTATTGCGGTACCGTCAGAAAAAGAATTGGATAAAGCTACATTAGATGTATTTGATGGAGGCAAAGTAGGTGGTAATCTTCCTGCAATTGGTTGGGATACCTTTACTTTTGCTTTTTTATTTTTATTTTTTGACGATTTTCCGTCCCATAATTCCATAATTCTATCAAGAAGTATATTTACTTTCTCTCCTAATCTGGAATTAATACTTAATATTATCATTAAAACTGCTAAAATAATATATATTACATTATTTTGTGGATATTCTTCACCACTATATGTTGGTACATAACAAATTATCCTGTTTATATAAAAGAATCCTATAAACATCACTAAAATTTGAATTATAATTTCAGCTATCATTTCTACTGTTCCTTTTGACTCATCAATATCTGGTATATAAGTTGAAATTAGCTTATTTAAAGATACTAAAGGAACTACAGCTAAAATACTATATTGTACTACATTTAATAATTCAGCTTTAGTATTATCATTAAAATTAAAAACATATTTTACAAAATTTTTTTTTGAATCGTCAGAACTTTCCATATGATTTATAAAAAGAAATTAAATTTTGTTTAAAATAAGTTTTTAATGCGTAACTATTTAAAAACTTATGTTTATTAATTATATTATAATGAGTCAACGTTCGTTAGCTGCTGCAAGATCTAGAAGAGCGCCCATAGAACCTCCAAAATCTAATCAAAGATCTTTACCACCACCGCCTGTATCTAGTCAAAAAACTAATGGATTACCATTTTCAAAATTATCTATTTCCGATGCTATTGGTCTAATTACATTACGTTTAGGAAAAGTTGAATCTTTTCTTATTGAACAACAAAATAATCCATCCTCAAATATTAAATCAACTATTATGGAAAACACGTTGGATAATACATTACTTACCTCCTTAAATAGACGTGTTGAAGAATTAGAAAAAAAAAATTCTATCTTTCCATTGGATGATTTAATTTCTGAAGTCGATAATATAAAATCACAATTCCAATCTTTAGTTAATGATTATGAATCAAGATATAATCAATATGATAATTCATTATTAGAAATACAAACAAAATTTATGGGAAATGATGACCATATTATAACTCAAAATGATGAAAATTCTAATATTATTGATGAAGATTCTATTGTTGATAATGAAGAAAATGCACAAGTTATGGAAGAAAATATTGAACAACCATCTAAAAAAAAAGGAGGACGTAGAAAAAAAATTAACGTATAACAGGTTTAAAACTTAAATTATATAGTTATATATGGAATTAACTATAGGTTATGAAAAAAAGAAATTTTTATGTCTATATTCTCTAATTTAAAAAATTTCTCTACTATTATAGCTATTGTTTTTAAACCAACACAATTTTATAGTCAAGGATTAGATAAATCACAAGTGTGTATGTTTGACTTAACAATTCAAAATGAATGGTTTAACTTATATGATGTTAAAAAAGAAATAACTATTTATATTGATTCTATAACTCTATATAAAATATTAAATTTATCAAGTACTAATAATTATAATATAAATATGAGTTTAAATAAAGATAATCTTGATTTATTAAATATAAAATTTTTTCTAGATAATATGGATTGTGAAAAAGAATTCTCAATTCCATTAATTGATTGTGACTATCAATTTTTAAAAGTTAATAAAAATGATTATACAGCTGATTTTAAAGTTGGAAGTAAAAATTTTCACGATATTATTTCACAGTTATTAAGTTTTGGAAATCAAATTAAATTTATATGTAATTCAGATAATATAATTATGAATTGCAATGGTGATTGTGCCGATATGAAAGTAAATTTGATTGGTTTTGAAGAATATACTATTGATGAGGGAGAAAATATAGATGTTACTTATAATTTAAATAATATGAATAAAATGTGTTTGAACCCAAAAATATCACCTATTATCGAAATTTATATTTCTAATGATTTACCTTTAAAAATAAATTATAATATTGGTAATAGAAGTAATATTATTTTTTTTGCTGCACCAACCATTACTGATGTTTAAATCAAATTGTTTACGTAATAAATAATTATAAATTATAATTATTTATATTAATTATGAAATTTTTTATAGCTATATTTATTTTTTGTCTTGTTTTATTTATTTATTTACATGTACAATTTCAATTAAAAACAAGTAATGATTTAGAAATTTATGAAATAGATGATGTTACAAAAACTAAATTAGAGGAGGTATGTGATATGAGACAACCATTATTATTTGAATTTGAAAATGAAAAAATAATTCAATTCACAAATCCTCAGTTTTTACAAGAAAATTATCACGCATTTGAAATAAAAATACGAAATTCCAAAGAAATTGATAACGAAAGTGAATTATATCTTCCATTACCATTACATGCATCCATGAAATTATTTAATGAAGATAAATCATCCTCTTATTTTACTGAAAATAATAATGATTTTTTAGAAGAAACTGGAATTGTAAAAACTTTCAAATATAATGACGAAATATTACGACCATACATGGTATCAAATTGCAATTATGATATTCTAATGGGATCTAAAGGAACTATTACTCCTTTTAGATATAAACTAAATTATAGAAATTATTTTTTATTAACTTATGGATCAGCTAAAATTAAAATTGCTCCTCCACAAAGTGTAAGGTATTTAAATCCTAAATATGATTATGAAAATTTTGAGTTTTCATCACCTATTAATCCTTGGAATGTTCAACCAAAATATTCTGCTGATTTTGATAAAATAAAATGTCTTGAATTTACCTTATTACCTGGAAAAACTTTATTTCTTCCTGCATATTGGTGGTATAGCATAGAATTTAGTGAAAATACATCAATATCGTGCTTCTTTTATAAAACATATATGAATAATATAGCTATTTTACAATATTTAGCACTTCATGCATTACAGATTCAAAATGTTAAAAGAAAAATATTAAAAAAAATAGACAACATAAACAGCACTAATAACGTTATATCTGGTTCAAATGAATCTCAAACTAAGGATACACCTGATATAATTGATAAAAACTTAAACCCTTTATCAAATGAACAATTAATTAATAATACTACCTAATTATGAATAATTATTATTTAAATACTATATATTAATTTTAATTAATGGTATTTAAAATACACGGAGAAAGAAATTCTGGAACAAAATTTTTGACTAATTTATTTGAAGCTAACTTTAAATTTGCTCCTTTTCAAGAATATTATATAAATAATAATTGTTTTTTTTGGAAACACGGAACATTTTTAAAAAAACATATTTCTTCCCAAATTGATATATTCATCATACGATCATTAGATAATTGGTTACTATCCATGTTTAATAATCCATATCATCTTAATAAATTTTCTAATTTTTACGACTTTATAATTAGTAAACAGTCCTCATCTGATACTTGGACTAAAGATGGACATTTAAATTTACCAATTAATTATGAAGATAATGATAAAACTATATTGGAAATAAGATATTTTAAATTAAAAAAAATATTTGATTATTGCAATCAAAACTCAAATACAATTATTGTTAGTTTAGATTACATACATAATCCAATTAATTGCGAGAAATTTTTAAGAGATATTAATAAAATTTATAATTTAAATAAAAATGACAATTATATTACATCTATCAAATACATAAAAAAAAATTATAACATTAATATTGATCATTTTAGAAATAAAATTTGTAATATAAAAAATAATTATATAGAAAATTATATATCTAATTTAACATATATAATAAAATATTCACCCTAGTTTATTATTAAATTTTTTTTTTTTTTTTTATATAATTATTTTATATAATTTGAGTAAAACCAAAAAAAAAAATAAATTTAAATGTTTTAAAACAAAAAATTTAAAATAACTTTATAAAAAAAAATT
>Ga0115003_10001441_pt1 | contig 20766 bp, 17 predicted proteins | sample ArcticOcean_MG_C_7_FD_88736 | JGI IMG/M metagenome (GOLD analysis project Ga0115003, IMG submission 88736) | Marine microbial communities from western Arctic Ocean - ArcticOcean_MG_CB11_88 | ecosystem: Environmental > Aquatic > Marine > Oceanic | place: Arctic Ocean: Canada Basin | collected... | reverse complement strand
TGCTGGGCAAACTGCTTAAGAATAGGGGGCAGACGATGCAATCCTAGATGGTGACTAATGGCCAACCGCAAGGTGCCACTGGCTTCGCCAGAGAGGTCGTTAATCGCTTGCAGGGCATTTTCATATTCTTGCAGTATGCGTCGGGCTCTGGGCAGCAGTGCTTTACCGGCTTCGGTGAGGGTGACCTGACGGGCGATTCGATCAAAGAGCTTTTTACCCATTTGCTGTTCCAGCTGGGCGATTCGCTTGCTGATCGCGGACTGGGTGAGATGCAGCTGTTCAGCAGACTCTGAGAAAGAGCCGCTGCTGGCTACGGTGATAAAGGCTTTTAAATTCTGATTGTCCATCGCTCACTGCCCTTTGCTTTGCGTCTAAGCATTCCTTAAGGGAATGTAACTTATGCTAAATATGAATTTATTTCATCATAAAGCAGGTCTACAATGGCTGCAACTTGAAATAAGCACGTCTGGGAGACTGTGATGACTGGAAGAACACTTTACGACAAGTTGTGGGATAGCCACCTTGTTAAGCAAAATAGCGATGGTTCATCGTTAATCTATATCGATCGCCATGTGATTCACGAGGTGACCTCACCTCAGGCATTTGAAGGCTTGCGTATTGCGGGTCGTCTGCCTTGGCGTCTGGATACTAATGTTGCGACCCCTGATCACAATATCTCTACGGATAAGGCTGAGCGTGATGCCGGTGTGGCGGGTATGGCGGATGAGGTGTCGCGGATTCAGGTGCAGACCTTGGATGACAACTGCGATCTCTATGGTATTAAAGAATTTAAGATCAATGAGATGGGGCAGGGCATTGTCCATGTCATGGGCCCTGAGCTGGGCGCCACTATGCCTGGCATGACGGTAGTCTGTGGTGATTCTCATACTGCGACTCACGGCGCGCTGGCTTGCTTGGCTCATGGTATTGGTACCTCTGAGGTTGAGCATGTGTTGGCGACTCAGTGTTTGGTGGCCAAGAAGATGAAAAATATGCGGGTGACGGTGAATGGCACTGTCGGCGCTGGTGTGACCCCTAAAGATGTGGTGTTGGCGATTATCGGCAAGATTGGTACTGCTGGCGGTAATGAGCATGCGATTGAATTTGCCGGCTCGGTGTTCCGGGATATGTCTATTGAAGGGCGCATGACAGTTTGTAATATGGCGATTGAGGCCGGTGCCCGTGTGGGTATGGTTGCGGTTGATCAGAAGACTATCGATTACTGTGAGGGACGTCAGTTTGTGCCCAAGGGCGAGATGTTTGAGCAGGCTGCGACCTATTGGCAGACTCTGGTCTCTGATGAGAATGCGGTATTTGATACTGAGGTTGAGTTGGTTGCGGAGGATATTGCCCCCCAGGTGACTTGGGGTACGTCCCCTGAGATGGTTGCGCCGGTAACCGCGTCTGTTCCCACGTTGGATCAGCAGCCCAATGAGGAGAAGCGCAAAGGTTTGGAGCGCGCTTTGGAGTATATGGGTCTTGAAGGCGGTCAGTTGATTGAGTCGATCCATGTTGATCGTGTATTTATTGGTTCCTGTACCAATTCTCGTATTGAAGATATGCGTGCGGCAGCAGCTGTGGCCAAGGGTCGTCAGGTCGCCAGTTCAGTTAAGCAGGTGTTAATTGTGCCGGGTTCGCAGATGGTGAAGGCTCAGGCGGAAGCTGAGGGCTTGGATAAGATCTTTATTGCGGCGGGTATGGATTGGCGTGAGCCGGGCTGTTCTATGTGCTTGGCCATGAATGCGGATAAGTTGGGGGCCGGTGAGCACTGTGCATCTACTTCGAACCGTAACTTTGAGGGGCGCCAGGGCAATGGCGGTCGTACTCACTTGATGAGCCCTGCGATGGCGGCTGCGGCTGCAGTTGCTGGGCATATTGTCGACGTACGTACATTTGTAGGAGGTGATCAATAATGAAAGCATTTACTGCACACCGTGGTTTGGTGGGTCCTATGGATCGCGCCAATGTAGACACGGATATGATTATCCCCAAGCAGTTTTTGAAGTCGATCAAGCGCAGTGGCTTTGGTCCCAATCTGTTTGATGAGTTGCGTTATCAGGATGAGGGGCAGCCTGGCGTTGATTGCTCTAACCGTCCGTTGAAAGCAGACTTTCCGCTGAATTTTCCTCGTTACAAAGGGGCATCTGTGCTCTTGGCGCGGAAGAATTTTGGCTGTGGCTCGAGTCGTGAGCATGCCCCTTGGGCGTTGGAAGACTATGGCTTTAACGCGGTGATTGCACCCAGTTATGCGGATATCTTTTATAACAACTGTTTTAAGAACGGTTTGTTACCGGTGATGTTGACGGAAGAACAGGTGGATATTCTGTTTAAGGAGATGGAAGCTGAAGAGGGTTATCAGTTATCCGTTGATCTGCCATCGCAGACTGTGACTACTGATTCGGGTCATGTGTTCCGCTTTGAGCTGGATGAGTTTCGCAAGGAGTGTCTGTTAAACGGTTTGGATGAGATTGGCCTGACTTTGAAAGAAGCCGATGCGATTAAACAGTATGAGACTGAGCGTGCGGCTCAGCACCCTTGGGTATTTGGAGCTATTAAATAATGACTAATAGTATGAAGAAAGTATTGGTGTTACCTGGGGACAATATTGGCCCAGAGATTATTACTGAAGCGGTGAAAGTGCTTGAGACGGTTAATGAGAAATTTGGTTTGGGTGTAGAGCTGGATTACGCCCATTTGGGTGGCGCTGCGTTGGATGCGGTGGGTGAGCCATGTCCGGTGGAGACACTGGATAAGGCCCGTGCCTCTGATGCGATTTTGTTGGGCGCTGTGGGCGGTCCGCAGTGGGATGATGTTGAACGTCATCTGCGTCCTGAGAAGGGTTTGTTGACCATTCGTTCTGAGTTGGAGTTGTTTGGTAATTTGCGTCCGGCGATTATGTATCCGCAGTTGGCTCATGCGTCTTCGCTGAAGCCTGAGTTTGTGTCCGGTTTGGATATTTTGATTGTTCGTGAGTTGGTGGGTGGCATTTACTTTGGTGAGCCTCGCGGTATTCGTACTCTGGAGAATGGCGAGCGCGAGGGTTACAACACTTACAAATACAATGAGTCTGAGATTCGTCGTATTGGTCGTATGGCGTTTGAGGCGGCGATGGTGCGGGGTAAGCGTCTCTGTTCTGTGGATAAGTCTAATGTGTTGGAAGCGACTATTCTTTGGCGTGAGGTGATCACGGCGATGGCGGCGGACTACCCTGAGGTGGAGCTGAGCCATATGTATGTTGATAATGCGGCGATGCAGTTGGTGAAGGAGCCTAAGCAGTTTGATGTGGTGGTGACGGGTAATATGTTTGGCGATATTCTGTCGGATACGGCGGCGATGTTGACTGGGTCTATTGGTATGTTGCCTTCTGCTTCGTTGGATAAGGATGGGGGTGGTATGTATGAGCCCTGTCATGGTTCGGCACCGGATATTGCGGGGCAGGGTGTGGCTAATCCTTTGGCGACTATTTTGTCTGTGGCGATGATGTTGCGTTATTCGCTGGATGCGGTTGAGGCGGCGGATGCGATTGAGAAGGCGGTGAGTGATGTGCTGGATCAGGGGTTGCGGACTGGGGATATTTATACCGATGGTATGACGCGAGTCGGTACTGTTGAGATGGGTGATGCGGTGGTGGCGGCGCTTTAGTTTGTGATACCAGACTTTGAACGCCATCCAAGTTTTTGACTGTAATGCCATGCCATGCGAGTCCTTGACCGTCATGCCAGCGTAGTCTGGTATCTGTTTGGGAGTGGGCTGGAGGGAGATCCTTCGACTTCGCTCAGGATGACAGGCGTGGGTGTGATGACAGATTGGGTGGGATGACAGGCTTGTGTGCCATCCAGTCTAGCTACAGCGCTGTCATCCCGACCGGAGTGGAGGGATCTCATCAAGTTGGCAGAGACTCAGGCTATGGGTTCCCTGCTCAGGAGGTCCTTCGACTTCGCTCAGGATGACAAGTAAGGGAGTGAACTGTATTAATGTGGACTCGACCGAATGCACCACTTCTGCCATGTCGACCGACCGAACCATTACTGTCATGTCGACCGAACGAAGTGAGTGGAGAGATCTCCAGGGTGTACTGCGGTTTTTTTACACCGAGTGAGCTGAGGGAGATCCTTCTGCTGCGCTCAGGATGACAAGATGGTTTGTTAACAAAAGAATTTAACCAAGAATTTACAACAGGATCTAGAGCAATGAAAAAAACAGGATTTATCGGTTGGCGTGGCATGGTTGGATCTGTGCTGATGGAGAGAATGCGTGAAGAGAATGACTTCGCCCATATTGAGCCCATTTTTTTCACCACGTCTCAGGCAGGCCAAGTAGGCCCCGATGTGGGTGTTGAAATACCTCTTCTGCAAAGTGCCTTCGATATCGATGCCCTGCAGCAGATGGATATTATTGTTACTTGCCAGGGGGGAGACTACACCAAAGAAGTCTATCCACAGCTGCGTAAAGCAGGTTGGGACGGCTATTGGATTGATGCGGCCTCTGCGCTGCGTATGGATGACAGTTCAATTATTGTGCTCGACCCAGTCAATGTGTCTGTAGTGAAAGATGGCTTGGCCAATGGCGTTAAAGATTATATTGGCGGCAACTGCACTGTCAGTCTGATGCTTATGAGTCTCGGCGGTCTGTTTAATGCCAATCTGGTGGAGTGGGCGAGTTCCATGACCTATCAGGCGGCCTCTGGTGCCGGTGCGCAGAATATGCGTGAGTTGATCAATCAGATGGGGGTGATTAAAGGCTCTGTGTCTGATGCGCTGGCTAACCCTGGTTCGGCTATTTTAGAAATCGATCGTCAGGTGACTGATACATTGCGCTCCGATAGTTTTCCTGTGGATAACTGGGGCTATCCATTGGCTGGTAGCCTGCTGCCTTACATTGATTCCCAGCTTGAAAACGGTCAGAGCCGTGAAGAGTGGAAGAATCAGGCGGAGACCAATAAGATCTTGAACCGCGAAGGCAATCCTATTCCATTGGATGGCCTCTGTGTGCGCATTGGTTCTATGCGCTGCCACAGTCAGGCGCTGACCATTAAGCTGACTAAGGATGTACCCATGGATGAAATTGAGTCCATGTTGGCTGAAGGCAACCAGTGGGCCAAGGTGATTGCCAACGATAAAGAGTCTTCAGTTAAGCATTTAACACCTGCCGCAGTAACCGGTGGTCTGGACGTTCCAGTAGGGCGTTTACGCAAAATGAATATGGGTGAACAGTACCTTTCCGCCTTTACTGTGGGCGATCAGCTTCTGTGGGGTGCGGCTGAGCCCTTGCGCCGTATGTTGAGAATCCTGATAGAGCATTAAGTAAAGCGAAAACTAAGCATCAGGTCAGCATTAAATTGTAACGTCAATTGACTAATACTGTGCTAAGACTTTAGGATGGCGGACATCCTGAGGTATTGCAGGTTAGTCGCGAAATAATTACTTTAAAGCCCTGATTAAGAGGCTTTTGATAGGATATATTTATGACACTTCGGAAGTGGGCGGCGCTTTTACTTCAAGAGTCTGGGCAAAAAAATCTAAAAAATCTTGGCGATATTATTGCCCGGTTAAAATACAGCCTCAAATTAGCCTTTGTTGTCAGTGCCATGTTGATCTCTGCACTGGCGACAATACCGTCCGCCTTTGCGGTGGGATTGGGTGAGATTACTGTCAACTCGTCTCTCAATGAACCCTTCGCCGCTCGTGTCCAAATCATTAACTCTGGCGATCTCGAAGATAATCAAATCCTAGTGTCACTGGCTTCAGCCGAGGCTTTTGAACGGGCCGGGATGAGCCGGGATTTCTTTCTCAGCCGATTGCAGTTTTCCACCGGGCGAGACAGTTCCAATCAGCGCATTATTAATATTGTTACCCAACAGCCTGTTGTCGAACCCTATCTAGATTTTCTGGTGCAATTACAGTGGTCAGAAGGTCGCGTGATGCGCGCCTACACCACGCTGCTAGATCTGCCTATTTACAAAGATCAATTATCTCCCGTGGTGGTTACACCGCCAATGGCGAGCAGTCGCGCTGACCAGCCAGATGCAGAAGACACCTCCAGCGCTGATCAGGTTGCCCTTTCTGGAGATCAACATCAGGTGATAGTCGGTGACACCCTGTGGAATGTGGCCAAGCGTCTGCGTCCTCGTGGCACCACGATTCTTCAGACCATGGATTCGCTCTATGAACAAAACGCCAAAGCTTTTGCTGGTGGTGATGCCAACCGTCTGATGGAAGGGGCGGTGTTGCGGCTGCCATCGCGAGATGAAATTAGTAAGCAGGCTGGCGATAGGGTGGCCTCACAGATTGGTCTTGTGGCTCTGCTTGAACAAGCCGCGGTTAACGATGATATCGAAATTATTTATAGCGATGAATATGATTCGGAGTCTGCTCCACAGGATAAGGCAGACACTGACGCGCCTTTACAGTTGGTTTCCGGCTCTGATCAAGCTTCAGAGAATAAGGTTGTTGCAGACGGTGAAGATCAGGCTGACTCTGGCTCGCGCTCCGATTCCGCTGGGCTTGTCGACTCTTCTGCTGCCGATGTCACTCAACAGCTGTCCTCGGATCTGGCTGTTGCCAATGATGAAGTCAACAAGGTGCAGCTCGAGAATACCGAACTCCGCGAGCGTCTAGTGCTTTTGGAAGCCCAGGTTGCGGCCATGGCGGCGCTGGTGGATCAGGCTCAAAAACAAGCGGACATTGATCGTCGGGCATTTGAACTGACTAAGTCTGAGGGCGATCTCAGTGCTTCATTGCTCGCCGTTCCAGTCTATTTTTGGGGCGCTTTGATCGCGCTTATTCTGCTTTTGGCGGTCTTACTGATGCGTAGATCGTCTGCCTCGCGACGGGATGACGAAGCTCTCGACGACCTGTCTGTGGGAAGCTATGAAAGTTACGATAAGGGCGCGCCGAGTAATGCCACTGCCGCAGCAACACTCCATGAGTTAGACGATCTGGAGTTGGATCCAGACGATGACCTGTTTGACGAAAGCGATGCCGAGATCTTTGACACTGCTGAAGACACTGTCAATGAAGAGGTTTTTGACATGATGGTCGAGGCGGTAGCAGAGGCTGAGGTGTATCTCTCTCTGGGTAATACCCCACAGGCGATCGCCGTCCTTGAGGACGCTCGGGGGCAAAATTCCGCTGATGCCTCGTCGCGGTTAAAGCTCATGGAAATCCTTTTCCGTGAAGGCCGCAAAGAAGAATTAGGCCCGCTCTATGAGGAAATCCTGTTAACAGAAGACAGCGCCGCTATTGAAATGGCCGCGATTATTGCTGGTCCCCAGAGTGGCTCAGTTACCAGCCTTGAAGAGGGCGCCAGTGATCTGGATTTAAACAGCGGTGAGTCAGAATCAGAGAGCTCCGGTAGCCAGCCCCCGGAGCTTGAAGACCTTGGATTTTCCGATGTCGAACTGCAAGCCTTTGAACTAGAAGATCTGGATATGGATACACTGGATATTCAGGACTTTGATATTGAGGGTAAAGATTCTCCTCAAGAGTCGACAGTGCTGCAGTTCCCCGATGGCGGCGAACTTACTAGTGATCCGGATGAGATGTTTGCCGATTTTGATGAAGAGCCCTCAGCGGATCAAGAGCCCTCAGCGGATCAAGAGCCCTAAGCGGATGAAGAGCCTTCAGCCAATAAAGAGCCCTCAGCGGATGAAGACGCCCCAGCCGCAGAAGAATTCAGCGCCCTGGATGATATCGACAGCCACGATGCCGTTGATATCAAACTAGACCTGGCTAAAACCTATGTTGAAATGGGTGATCCAGAAGGTGCAAAGGAAATTCTTGAAGAGCTACTTGGCGAAGCCGATGAAGAGGGCAAGGCCAAGGCGCAAACGCTGCTCGATACTCTTTAGCAAGTTAGCAAGTTAGCAAGTTAGCGAGTTAGCGAGAAGTCGGAAAATAAAAGCCCAGCCGCTAAACCTTAGCTGGGCTAACAAGCCGGTCAGTGTGTATAATTTCCCCCATGACAGAACTAGATTGGGTCTACAGCCGCAACGGCAAAATTCCCCAAGGGAAGAGCCTTCCCTCAGGCGTTAAACGCTATGCTGCCGTCGTTTCATACGACGGCAGTGCTTTTTGTGGTTTCCAAAAACAAAAGCACAGCCCATCGGTACAGCAGGAACTGGAGCGCGCTCTAAGCTCCGTAGCCAACGGCGAAATTGTTGTCAGCTGTGCAGGGCGCACCGACACCGCGGTGCATGCCAGCTATCAGGTAGTCCACTTTGATACCCCGGCACTGCGTACCGGCCGCAACTGGATCAAAGGAGCTAATAGCCAGCTACCAGACAGTATCGGGCTGCTCTGGGCCGATGAGGTCACAGAGGGCTTTCACGCCCGTTTCAGCGCCACTTCTCGCACTTACCGCTATGTGATTCACGCCGCTGCGGCGCGACCGGCGATACTCTCTCAGGGCATAACCTGGGTGCGCAATTCACTAAATTCCGCGGCCATGGAAGAGGGCTGCAAGTATTTGCTCGGCGAGCAGGACTTTTCTGCATTTCGTGGCGCAGGGTGCCAGTCACTTTCACCTAATCGCAATATCACCAGCGCCAAGATTATTCAGGCTGGAGAGTTGCTGGTCTTTGAAGTCACAGCCAATGCCTTTGTCTTGCATATGGTGCGCAATATTATCGGTTCACTGATGGAAGTGGGTCTCGGTCGTCGCGATCCAAGTTGGATAGGGCAATTGATCAAGGGGCGCGATCGCACAAAAAGTGCGGCAACGGCATCGCCAAAAGGACTCTATTTGGTTAATGTGGGCTATCCCAATGACCCGATTATTCCAGTCATGCCCAAGGGGCCGCTTTTCTTAAATATTATGGAAAGCTAGAGTTACAGCGTTGCTAAAGTTTTTATAGAAGATTTTATACTCCGTTTTTTCACAGGTGAAGGCATGTCGGTTCAGGTAAAAATTTGTGGTATCACTACGCCAGAGCAAGCGCTTATGGTGCAACAGGCTGGCGCCGATGCCCTGGGCCTGGTGATCTATCGCAACAGCTCGCGCTATATCGACTTGCGTCAGGCGGTTGCCGTTCGAGCGGCGATAGCCTCTGACGTTCTCTGTGTCGTGCTGCTGGTCAATGCGGACAAAGAATTTGTTAAGCAGGTGATCGCTGAGGTGAAACCCGATTTGCTGCAGTTTCACGGCGATGAAAGCGCCGAGTTTTGCCAGCAGTTTGGCTTTCCCTATATTCGTGCCCTGCGCATGCATGATGATCTGAATATAGCGGCCCAGGCGAAAGCCCATAAAGCAGCCCACAGCCTACTGTTTGATGCCTGGCATCCAGGTCAGTACGGCGGCACCGGTGAGCGCTTTGACTGGGCTAGACTGCCCCGGGAGCGTAACTTTAACTTGATTTTGGCCGGTGGTTTAAACCCCGACAATGTCGCTGAGGCGGTGGCCGCTGTGGCACCGGATATGGTCGATGTCAGCGGTGGCGTCGAGTCAGCGCCGGGGATAAAAGACCCGACCAAGGTACGTGACTTTATCCAGCGGGCAAAAGCAGCTGGCTAAAGGTGCTTTTGATTAAAGAGCTGAGTTAAGAGCTGAGTTAAGAGCTGAGTTAAGAACTCAATTAAGAACTCAATTAAGAGCCGTGCAGAGAATCAGCAAAAAATAACTTAAAGCACTGTTTAGCTCGGCCAAACTGTCGTGTTAAACTGCCGACCTATCAAGAGCTACAGCTTTCTCCTTAGGGTAAAACTTGCGCCCTGTAAGATTCTGGCTTAGTAATGTTGAGTACTAATTGATTTTAGCGAAAGGGAAATAGATGAACTGGCTGAAGCGGATTCGACCCAAAGGACCATCGAGCGTCACAAACGAACGCTCTAATTCAGTTCCAGAGGGGCTTTGGAAAAAATGTCCCAAATGTGCCTCACCGCTCTACCGTCCAGAGTTAGAACGCAATCTCGATATCTGCCCCAAATGTGAACACCATATGCGTATTGGCGCTCGCCGACGCTTGGATATCTTTCTCGATACCGATGGCCGCACTGAAGTTGCCCCAGAGGTTGAACCCGTAGACCGTCTCAAGTTTCGCGATGTCAAAAAGTACAAAGATCGCCTCATTGATGCACAGAAAAAAACCGGTGAAAAAGACGCCCTGGTTGCCATGAGTGGCAGTGTTAAGGGTATACCTGTAGTGGCAGTGGCCTTTGAGTTCGCCTTCCACGGTGGCTCTATGGGCTATGCAGTAGGGGAGAAGTTCACTCGTGCAGCAAAGTTGGCATTAGCCGAAAACAAACCACTGATCTGTTTCTCAGCTACCGGTGGTGCGCGCATGCAGGAAGCCTTGATCTCGCTGATGCAAATGGCCAAAACCAGTGCCATTCTTGAACGTATGCGTATTGCTGGCGTGCCCTATATCTCAGTGATGACTGATCCGGTTTACGGTGGCGTCTCGGCCAGTTTGGCCATGCTGGGTGATATCAATATTGCCGAACCCGGTGCCCGAGCAGGCTTTGCCGGTCCGAATATTATTGAACAGACCATTCGTCAAAAATTGCCCAAAGGTTTCCAGCGCAGTGAGTTTCTGCTGGAAAAGGGCCAGATCGATATGATTGTTGCCCGTCACCAGATGCGCGATCGTCTCGCCAGCATGCTCTCCAAATTTATGCACCTGCCAGAACCCGTCGATGCCTGAGCGCAACCTAGCGGAGTGGTTAACTCTGCTAGAAGCGCGGCACCCGGCGGAAATTGATTTAGGCCTTGCCCGCGTTGCTGCGGTCTGGTCGTCAATCAAACAGCAGCGTCTCGAGCAAAACTGCGCAATCTCTCTGCCCACTGTTATTACCGTAGCGGGCACCAATGGCAAAGGCTCCTGCCTCGCCAGCATGCAAGCGATTATGTTGGCCCATGGCTACCGAGTCGGTCTGTTTACCTCCCCCCATTTTCTCCATTACAACGAACGTATTGCCGTCCAGGGACAGCCGGTTGACGACCCAACCATTGTTCGGGCTTTTGATGAGATCGAAGTGGCGCGGGGTGATACCTCTTTAACCTATTTTGAATTTGGCGCCCTTGCTGCGCTGTTGGTCTTTGTCGATGCAGGGCTCGATCTGATGCTGTTGGAAGTTGGCTTGGGCGGGCGTCTCGACGCGATCAATATTATCGACGCCGATGTCGCCGTAGTCACCAGTATTGCCCTCGACCATCAGGCCTGGTTGGGTGATACCCGAGAATTAATCGCCGTGGAAAAGCTCGGCATAGCCCGTCCCTTGAAACCTCTAGTGATTGCCGAAGCGGATGCCCCAGCGGGCTTTGCCCAGATGATCGCGGCCACTGGCACAGAAGCCTTTGTTATCGGCCAAGATTTTACTTTAAGCCCAGAGACTAATGGCTTTAGTTTAAGTCTTGGTCTCAAGACATTGACCGCAGAGCCCCAGTGCTTTCGAGGCCTGCCCTCATCGGGATTGCTGCCGATTAATAAGGCCGCGGCGCTACAGGCACTGAGCTGTGCAGGCTTTACTCTCAATGGCGATAAAGTTATCTCGGCACTGGATGGCTTAACCCTCACTGGCCGCCAGCAGCCGCTCTCAATTGACGACCGTTCGGTGATTCTCGACGTGGCCCACAATCCCGCCGCAGCGAAAGCCTTGGCCGCCGCTCTGAAACCTATAAGTGGGCGCTATCTCGCTGTTGCCTCGGTACTCAACGATAAGGATTGGTTGGGTATTGTCGAGCCTCTGTCAGAGATTTTTGCCGACTGGCGAATCGCCGAAATAAGCGCTAGCGAGAGGGCCACTAAAGCTCAAACGCTGCACGAAGTGTTATACAATGCGGGCCTTTCAAGTAGATTGTTCGAGTCGGTTGAAGAGGCATTTCAAAGTGCCCTTAAAGCGGCCACTAAAGACGATGTGATTGTAGTGTTCGGATCTTTTCACACCGTCTCGGCAGTACTTAATATGCAGCGTGAGTCAGATGGGTGTATTCAATGAGTAATGGGTTACAGCAGCGAATCATCGGGGCGCTAGTGCTTGGCGCCCTGGGTTTGATCGTCTTGCCAATCGTATTTGATTTTGCCGATCCACTGAAAATCGATCGTCAGAGTCGCCTGCCTGCGGCGCCAGAAATTGCCCCAATTGAAGTTGCCAAAGCGCAGCGCCCAGAGGGTGGAGCCAAGTTAGGCAAGATAGACAGTCTGTTTAATATTGCCGAGTCAAAACCGGTTGTCGATGTCAGTGAAGGCTTTTACGGCCTCAATGAGAACGACTTGCCCCGCGCATGGGTGCTTCAGGCTGGCAGTTTTGAAGCCCAAGACAAAGCCGAAGGGCTGATGCAGCGACTGCGCAAGAGTGGCTTTAAAGCCTTCGTAAAGACCGCGATTGTTGAAAGCACCACGTTCTATCGGGTCTATGTAGGCCCCAAAGCTGACAAGCGCAGAGCGATCGCCGAGAAGAGCAAAATTGACAGTAATTTTGCCACCGATTCGATTGTGTTGCAGTACATTCCCTGATGCGAGGTTAGCCAATGGACGTGGCCACTATAGATTGGATCATTATCGGACTGATCGCCTTTTCGGCTCTGATCAGTCTAGTGCGGGGCTTCGTCAAAGAGGCCATGTCACTGGTTATCTGGATGCTCGCCTTTGCCGTGGCGGTGAACTTTAAACAGCCAGCGGCAGAGCTGTTAACAAATATGATCAATCAGCCATCAATCAGGCAGCTGGTAGCCTTTGGTGCACTGTTTGTCGGAACCTTACTGCTTGGCAGTATGGTGAATTTTTTATTGGGTAAATTAGTCAGCTCAACCGGATTGAGCGGAACCGACAGGATGCTCGGGCTGATTTTTGGTGTGTTTCGGGGGCTGTTAATCGTGCTTGCGCTGGTGGTGATTCTGCCCAGTGCGCTGCCGGTTGACGAAGACCCCTGGTGGCAGGCGTCGGCGTTGATTCCGGTGTTCCAGAGCTTTGAAGTCTGGGGCAGAGAGACCGCGGCGGCGATTAAAGATCTTCTACTAGGTTGGGTATAACAGATGTGCGGTGTTGTTGGAATTTCAGGAACTTCAAATGTTAATGTGCGTCTCTATGATGCCTTAACCGTCTTGCAGCATCGCGGTCAGGATGCCGCTGGCATCGTCACCGACAACGATGGTGAAATCCATGTTTGTAAAGGTGTCGGCCTAGCCCGAGACGTCTTCCGCACCGAACATATGGCGAGACTGGTGGGCAATGTTGGCATTGGCCATGTGCGTTATCCCACCGCCGGCAGTTCCGGTCCCGCACTGGCACAGCCGTTTTATGTTAACTCCCCCTATGGTATCTGCATCGCCCATAACGGCAATCTGACCAATGCTGATGAATTGCGCAAACATATCTTCCGCTCCGATTTACGCCACCTGAATACCGATTCCGATTCTGAAGTTTTGCTCAATGTCTTTGCCCACGAATTACAGCTGCGTCGCAAGCTCGAACCCTCGAGTGAAGATATTTTTGATGCAGTAAAAAATGTTCATCTGCGCTGCCGCGGTGCCTATGGCGTCGTTGGTGTGGTTGCCAACCACGGCATGTTTGCCTTTCGCGATATCTACGGAATTCGACCACTCTGTTACGGCTCTCGGGAAACTGAGTTGGGCATTGAGTACGCGGTTGCCTCAGAGAGTGTTGTGCTCGATAGCATGGGCTTTGGCGAGATTAAAGATCTCCAGCCAGGTGAAACGCTGTTTGTCGACAATAAGGGCGAGATTCACTTTCAGCAATGTTCGGCCAAGGCTGAGTTAGTGCCCTGTATGTTTGAACATGTGTATTTCGCCCGTCCAGATTCAATGATGGATAATATCTCGGTGTACAAATGTCGCCTGCGAATGGGTGAAAAACTCGCCGAAAAAGTACTGCGCCTAATGCCCGATCACGACATCGATGTAGTGATCCCGATTCCCGACACCAGTCGAGTCTCTGCTCAAGCCATGGCTGAGACCATGGGTGTCAAATTGCGTGAAGGCTTTATGAAGAATCGTTACATTGGTCGTACCTTTATTATGCCGGGCCAGACTCAGCGTAAGAAGTCTGTGCGTCAAAAACTGAATGCGGTGAAGCTTGAGTTTGCTGGCAAAAACGTGATGTTGGTGGATGACTCCATTGTCCGCGGCACCACCTCGAAAGAAATTATTCAGATGGCCCGTGATGCTGGCGCTAACAAGGTCTATATGGCCTCAGCGGCTCCCGGTGTGCGCTATCCTAATGTCTACGGTATCGATATGCCGTCGGCGAAAGAGTTGATTGCACACGGTCGTAGCGATGAGGAAGTGGGCGAAATTATTGGCGCCGACTGGATGATCTATCAGGACCTTGAAGATCTGGTGGCATCCGCTGCCGAGGGCAACCCGTCGATCAAACGATTTGAATGTTCGGTGTTTAACGGCGATTATGTTACTGGCGATGTGGACGAAGCCTATTTGGCGCACATCGATCAGCAGCGCAATGACAACGCCAAGGGTGCCGATGGCGCTCCTGAGGGCAGAGAAAAAAATCAGGTTATTGGTATTCACAATAACAACAGCGAAGCGCATATTAATTAAGCGTCGCTGCTATTTTGATACGAGTTTTGGACGCTTATGGAGAGCTAAGTAATTATGTCGGACAGCAAAGACAACAACCAACCAGCCGCGGCGGTTGAGGCTTACCAGCAGGCAACCTTAGCCATCCGCAGCGGTTATCAGCGCACCCATGAGGCCGAGCACTCAGAGGCGCTGTTCCTCACCTCAAGCTATGTGTTTGACAATGCCGAGCTGGCCGCCAAGCACTTCAGTAATGAAATTCAGGGCAATGTTTACTCCCGCTACACCAACCCCACTGTGCGTGCCTTTGAAGAGCGGCTTGCGGCAATGGAGGGGGGCGAGCAGGCAGTGGCCACCTCATCCGGCATGGCAGCAACCCTTAGTATCGTTATGGCATTATTACAGTCTGGTGATCATATTCTCTGCTCTCGAGATGTGTTTGGCAGTACTCGGGTGATGCTGAATAACTACATTGTTAAGTTCGGCGTTGAAGTGAGCTATGTCTCACTCACCGATCTCGATGCTTGGCAGCAGGCCATTCAGCCCAATACCAAAATGTTATTTTGCGAGACGCCGTCTAATCCGATGTCGGAAATTGCCGATCTTGAAGCACTGGCAGCGCTGTCGAAAAAGGCTGGCGCGCTATTTGTCGTGGACAACTGTTTCTGCAGCCCAGTGCTGCAAAAACCTCTCGAGTGGGGCGCCGATATTGTGATTCATTCGGCGACCAAATATCTCGACGGCCAGGGTCGCGCTCTCGGTGGCGCGGTTGTGGGCAGCAGTGAGATGATGGAAAAAGTCGTCGGCTTTTTACGTGCTGCTGGCCCCACTATGAGTCCCTTTAATGCCTGGGTATTTCTCAAAGGGCTGGAGACATTGCGTATTCGTATGCAGGCACACTCGGCGAATGCCGCAGAGTTGGCGACCTGGTTAAATGATCATCCCAAAGTCACTAAGGTGTTTTACGCTGGACTGGAAGATCATCCGGGTCACGCCTTGGCGAAGAAACAGCAATCTGATTTTGGTGGTGTGCTGTCTTTTGCCGTTGCCGGTGGTCGTGAACAGGCTTGGACAGTGATTGATAACACGCGGATGCTTTCTCTAACGGCGAATTTAGGTGATACCAAAACCACCATAGTGCATCCGGCTACCACGACTCACGGGCGGCTCTCGGATGAAGATCGTCAGCAGGCTGGAATTGGTGAAAATCTGATTCGTATCGCTGTGGGTTTGGAAGATATTATTGATATAAAAAACGACCTGAAATTGGGGCTAGATCTTATGTAGGTCGTTTATAAGAGCGCGTACGTACATTTACTAAGAATAATACCAATTGACGACAAGTGCTGGGATTCAAACCATGTTTAAGTTAAACCTTCCTTCTGTAGATCAGGCATTGCCTGGTCGCGATGCTGCTATGCCAATCAGCAACCGCAACTTTATCAATGGTCAGCCATTGCAGCCGCCCTTTGCTGAAGGGCTCTGCTCAGTGGTGGTGGGTATGGGTTGCTTCTGGGGTGCTGAACGCCGATTTTGGCAGCAAGAGGGCGTGGTCACCACAGCGGTTGGCTATGCTGGAGGAGCGACTCCCAACCCCACCTATGAAGAGGCCTGCTCGGGTATGACCGGCCATTCTGAAGTGGTGCTGGTGGTGTTTGATCCGCAACAGATAAGCTTTGAGAAGTTGTTGAGGGTATTTTGGGAGTCTCACGATCCCACTCAGGGCATGCGTCAGGGCAATGATCAGGGCAGCCAATACCGTTCGGTGATTTACTGTGATACTGAGACACACCTAGAACAGGCACTGGCCTCGGCTGAGACTGTGCAGGGACAGCTGTCTGAGTTGGGTTTTGGTGAGATTACCACTGAGATTCGTATGGCGCCGCCGTTCTTTTATGCTGAAGAATATCACCAGCAATATCTGGCTAAAAATCCCGGTGGTTACTGTGGCTTGCGCGGTACGGGTATTAGATGCGCTATTTAGTTGGCATAGTTGGCATAGTTGGATTAGTCGGCGATTGGATCGCAGGCAGTCTGCGGTCTCTTATTATGAGGAGCGATCTTGGGTCGCTCTTTAATAATTCTTTAATAGTTGTTGAACCGCTCTCGAATGACCTTAGATCTTCTCCCCAGTCTATTTAGGCTTTCAAATAACGCCAAAATCATCCAGTCCTAAGACGCGTAGTTGTCTGGCTTGAGCCCCTTTTTTCCGTCAAAGAAAGTCTTTAACTTTTGCATATCCCCATCGATATCTTCACTGGGTTCCATCAGCCCCTCAATGCCAATAGTGCGCACAGCACTATCCACATAGACTACTAGAATAGGCACCTCTGCGGCCCTGGCCACATGGTGAAAGCCACGCTTCCACTTGGCATTGGGACTGCGTGTGCCCTCAGGGGTAATAATTAACACAAACTCCTCACGTGCCTCATAAATCCCCGATATGTAAGTCACCAGTGACCCAGCCTGCTTGCGATTCACCGGAATGGCGCCACAGTAGCGCAGAAACCAACCAAGCGGTCCGACAAATATCGTGTCTTTAATCAGCACGCTGGGCTGCAGACGTAGCACAGATACCGTCAGTACAAAGAGGAAGAAATCCCAGTTTGAGGTGTGGGGCGCGACGATAAGAACATACTTTTTCTGATCTATTGGCAGCGAACCATCGACGCGCCAGCGAATAATTTTTAAAACAATTTTAGACAGTACTCGCAGCGCTGGTGTGAGCAGCGGCGTGGAAAAAAGTGTGTAGCGCATAGTTATCTCTCTAGAGCGGATAATATTAGTACTAATGCTGATTAAAATTGAATCTTACCGGGCAGTCTGTTGGTAAGTTAAGAGCAAGAGGATACCATCAAAGCCTAGCGGACAAGGCCATTTAATAAACAGTTTAATACACCGCTTGTGCTCTTAAAAAATAATAATAAAGGAGGTAAGAGTGGGCAAAGTACTAAAGGCAGATTATCTTATTATTGGCAGTGGTCTAGTGGGTATGGCCTTTGCCGATACGCTGTTTACCGAGACCGACGCCAATATCATTATTGTCGATCGCTATGCCAAGCCCGGTGGTCATTGGAATATGGCCTATCCCTTTGTCACCCTGCATCAGCCCTCATCGTTTTTCGGTGTTAGCTCAAAGGAGCTAAGCCGAGGAGAGATTGACCAAATAGGCTTGAATAAAGGCATGGGAGATCTTGCCGCCGGTGATGAGATCTGTGCCTACTTCGACGATGTGATGCGCCAGAGATTCTTAGCCAGCGGCAGAGTTCAGTACTTCCCTATGTGCGAATATGAGGGGGAGGGTCAGTTCACCTCCAAGCTAACTGGCGAAAAATACAGTGTCGACTACAAGAAATTAGTCGACGCCACCTTCTTGACCATTGCAGTACCCTCTACCCACACACCCAACTTCACAGTGGCGGCAGAAGCCCAATTTATGCCGCTCAATGATTTGCCAACAATTACCGAAAAACCGGCGGGTTATGTGGTTATTGGTGGCGGCAAGACGGGCATAGATGCCTGCCTCTGGCTACTGGCGGGCGGCGTTGATCCGGATGATATTACCTGGATTCGCTCCCGTGATGCCTGGCTGCTCGACCGTGCCAACACCCAGCCAACGCACGCTTTCTTCCACAAGTCTGTGGGTTCCATCGCCGCACAATATGAAGCGATTGGCGCGGCCAGCACCATTGAGGATATGTTTGATCGCCTTGAAGAGGGCGGTTATCTGTTGCGTTTAGATAAAGACGTGCGGCCGACGATGTTTCATGCCGCGACAATCAGCAAGCCTGAAATTGAGCAGTTACAGCGCATTAAGAATATTGTGCGTCTGGGGCAAGTCAGTGCCATTGAAAGCGATCGCATTATTTTATCTGAGGGTGACATTCCAACCACCCCAGCCCATATCCATGTTGATTGTTCGGCAAGTTTGGAGCGATCTTTTGCGCACAAACAACCACGCCCTGTATTTGATGGAGATTGCATTACGCCACAGATGATACGTGCCTATCAGCCAGCGTTTAGCGCATCAATGGCAGCCTATGTGGAGGTTAACTACGATAGTCAGGCCGAGAAGAACCGCCTCTGTGCCTTAGTCCCGCCGCCAAACCATGATGTGGATTTTATTCCCATGACCCTGGCGATGATGATGAATCAATTTAATTGGTCTCAAGATAAGACCCTGCGACTTTGGGTGCGAGAGAATCGACTGGATGGCTTTACCAAGCTAATCAGCAGTGCCGACAAAGCCGATCAGCAGAAGATGGAGATTTTGCAACGCATTCAAAACAATGCCATGCCCGCTATCGCCAAGTTACAACAATTCAATGTAGAGCTGCTGAATGCAGGGCTGTCTAATTAAGAGCTTTCTAACTAAGAGCTTTCTAATCAAGAGCTGTCTCAAGGAGCTATCTCAAGGAACTATCTCAAGGAACTAAAGCATGAGTGAATTTCAAACCTACAAAAAAGACCTCAGCCAATCACGTTTGGTTGAAACCGACAAGGCTCAAGCCCTAGCAGATTTAAAAACCGGTGATATCTTGGTCGAGATTGAGCGCTTTGCCTTTACCGCCAACAATGTCACCTATGGTGCCGCTGGCGACACCATAGGCTACTGGAAATTCTTTCCTGCAACAGATAATGAAAGTGGGGACTGGGGCTGTCTGCCGGTCTGGGGTTTTGCGGAAATTAGCACCTCTAAGGTTGAGGGGCTAGCTGTGGGCGAGAGAATTTATGGCTACTTTCCCCCTGCTGACTTTTTGGTTATGTCGCCAATCAAAGTGTCGACGCAGCGCTTTGTCGATGGTGTACCCCATCGGGCAGAGCTACCGGCGGTTTACAATAATTACCTACTGTTGTCAGGGGAAGCGAACTATGACGCCTCCAGTGACAATGTTCGCGCCCTGTTAAACCCACTGCATGTCACCTCATTCTGTCTCTGTGATGCCTTGCAGTCAGAGACCTATCATGGCGCCTCTCAGGTACTTATTTTGAGTGCATCAAGTAAGACGGCTATAGGTGTTGCTCAGGGATTAGCGGATGATAAAAACAGCCCTAATATTATTGCGGTGACCTCGCGGGCAAACCATGATTTTGTTGCCTCTCTGGGTTGTTACGACGAGATTATTTGTTACCACCAGTTAGGCGATATTGATGCCAGTAAAGCCACTGTTATGGTGGATATGGCGGGCAATCGCGCGGTTTTAGGGGCCATACATGAAGCCTTAGGGGACAATATGCTTAGCTGCATCAGTGTCGGTATGACTCACTGGGAAACCCTCAGTGACAATGACCCCTTGGCAGCCAAAATCAATCGCCAGCGCAGCAGCTTTTTCTTTGCCCCTGCCCATGTTCAAAAGCGCGTGGGCGACTGGGGTCAAGAGGGTTTTAGTCAGCAGGCGGGTGCCTTTACTAGGGCGCGTGAGCAGCAGAGTAAAGACTGGATGACCGTAGAGACGGTGCCTGACTTTACGGCTTTTGCTGAGGTTTATGCTGACGTGGTTGCTGGAATAATGAATCCCAATGAGGGGCTTATTGTGCTGCCCAAGTAACCTGCTACCGTCGAGATGGCAGCTTAGAAACCAGTTTCATCGAGAGAATGCGCTTAATTAGCGTCGACTGCCGAATAGGCAGCTTAGAAATGCGATACGGCGCGGAGATCCTTCGGCTCGTTGAGCTCATCTAAGGATGACTGGGTGGGTTGCTCGCCGCCCACTACAGTAGTTGGCAGCATACGCTTGGGGTCGGATGGTTTTTCAGACGCATGTGCCGAGGTGAGGAGATCCTTCGGCTACGCTCAGGATGACAGGCTGGGTGGTTTAGAATCGTAGGCTGGGTGGTTCAGAATCGTAGGCTGGGTGGTCTAGTATGGCGGGTGCTTTACCCACCACCCGCTTCGTCATTCCGCTACCTTTTTTATCCTACCGACATTGTCATCCCGACCGCAGTGGAGGGATCTCCTGCAGTTGGCAGAGGGTTTTATTCAGATACAGGTGCCGAGGTGAGGAGATCCTTCGGCTACGCTCAGGATGACAAGGCAGCGCTCAGGATGACAAGGTAGCGCTAGGATGACAAGGTAGTGCTAGGATGACGGGCTGTGTGGCTCAGGCCTCATTCCGCCACTTGGCATTGATTCCCCTAAAAATGGCGCTTATTCCGAAGCTGGCAAACAACGGCCTGCCTAGTATCGAAAGATAAAAAAACATCCTTCGACCTGTGGAAAATATTCTATGTCACTCGACTTCGATAGCGCCCGTTTAAACAACAGCCACCTAACCG
>Ga0115003_10001431_pt1 | contig 20861 bp, 20 predicted proteins | sample ArcticOcean_MG_C_7_FD_88736 | JGI IMG/M metagenome (GOLD analysis project Ga0115003, IMG submission 88736) | Marine microbial communities from western Arctic Ocean - ArcticOcean_MG_CB11_88 | ecosystem: Environmental > Aquatic > Marine > Oceanic | place: Arctic Ocean: Canada Basin | collected... | reverse complement strand
TTTTTATAGCCGGCAATGTCCTACTCTTCCGTGTCTTAAGACAAAGTACCATTGGCGCTGAAGGGCTTGACTTCCGAGTTCGGAATGGGATCGGGTATAACCCCTTCGCAATAATCACCGGCAACAGTGTTATATCTAAATAAATCTTATTGTAAACAAGCTTTTAATTAAAATTTATCTTAATTTTTTATGATTTCTTAAGAAATTATCAATATAATCACTTAATTGAATAGTGCCAAAATGCTTATGAACTTTATTTGATAAATTTATATTTGCTAATGCAGAGGAATATCTTTCTCCTTTTCGTTTAGGAAGTAGTTTAATTTTTGATTTAAACATTTTTGCAACTTTAAAAATTGAATAACTTTTTTTATTTGAAATACTGTAGTGCCTGCATTTATTTGTTTTCCAAGCATAAAAACAAGTTTGAATAGTATCTGATATATGGGTAAATCTTCTGGACTGAGTCCCAGGTCTCACAATTGTGAGTGGCTTCTTGTTTATGTATAGATTTTCAAAAATTCCTATAACGGTAGCCATACTTCCTGTGCTAATTTGTTTAGGTCCATAAACATTGTAAAAATAGATAACTTCAAATTTAAATTTATACCAACGCTTTAAATTTTCTAACATCTCTAAATTTTTTGCTTTAGTAAATGCATATGGTGACAAGTTTTTATCATTACCATTATTTCCAATACTAGCAGAGGTAGCTGAATAAATAAGTTTAATTTTATTAATCAAGCAAAAATTAAATACTTCATGTGATCCAATTGTATTGGAGTCGATACATTCATTCATTTTAGAAAAACTCTGATATATTCTAGAAAATTCTCCAAAATGAAAAATTGAATTAATATTTTTTTTATGCAGATTTAATAATTTTGAAATATTTTTTGTATTTGAGTTGTGGTACTTAACTCTTTTATCTTTTTTATGATTTTTTTTACTACCAGTTGAATAATTATCTATACTTACTATATCAAATTTTGTTCTATCTAATAAATATTCTATTAAATTTGATCCAACAAAACCAGCACCACCAGTGATTACAATAATATTTTTCATATTTATTAATTAGTGAGTGTTTTTAATTCTTCTTCAATCATTTCAGATACCAAACTTTTGAAAGTATATTTAGGCTTCCAATTTAGTTCTTTTTTAGCTTTTTTTGAATTTCCCAACAAGGTGTCTACTTCTAGAGGTCTAAAATAAGCCTTATCACATTCAATAATACAATTATCTTTTTTATCATAACATTTTTGATGGACACCTTTACCTTTCCAATAATATTGAATATTTAAATTTGTTAATGCCAAATTAATGAATTGTTTAACAGAATACTGTTTTCCAGTTGAAATTACATAGTCAGATGGAGTTTTTCTTTGAAGCATTTTCCACATTGCCTCAACATAATCTTTTGCATGACCCCAGTCACGTTTTGCTTCTAAGTTTCCTAAAAATAATTTTTTTTGTTTTCCTAATTTAATTCTGCATAAAGCCATAATTATTTTTTTAGTGACAAAAGTTTCACCTCTAACAAAGCTTTCATGATTAAATAAAATACCATTACATGCAAAAATATTATAGGCTTCTCTATAATTAACAGTTATCCAATGTGCATAAACTTTTGCAACACCATAAGGACTTCTAGGGTAAAAAGGAGTTTTTTCATTTTGTGGCACTTCCATTACTTTTCCAAACATTTCTGATGTACCAGCTTGATAAAATTTAGTTTTTTTTTCTAATCTATGAAATTTAATAGCTTCCAATATTCTTAAGGCTCCTAAGCCATCAGCATTTGCAGTATATTCAGGCACTTCAAAAGATACGGCCACATGAGATTGTGCTGCTAAATTATAAATTTCATCTGGTTGAACTTTTTTAATTATTGATGAAACGGAAATAGCATCAGTAATATCACCATAATGTAAAAAAAAGGATCTTTTAGTGACATGTGGATCCTGATAAAGATGATCGATTCTTCCAGTATTGAAAGATGAAGATCTCCTCTTAACTCCATGGACAGTATAATTTTTTTTCAAAAGAAATTCTGCTAAGAATGATCCATCTTGACCAGTAATTCCAAATATTAAAGCTTTTTTTTTTTTCATTGAAAGTACATACTACTTAACTCATAACAATAGTTTTTAACATCAGTTTTTTTAAGCTTAAGGTCTAATTTCTTACACAATTTATCGTTATTCAAAGTAAACGAATCGTTATTTTTTTGCTTAGTATATATAATTTTTATTTTATCTTTTTTAAATTTAGTCAACCAATGCAACATTTCATAAGTATAGATTTTGTGCTTTAAAGATACGTTAAAAATTCCTCTCTTAAGATCTTTGGACACTATTAAACAGATTATTTTTGAAAATTGTTTTATTGTAATGAAATCTTTAAAACAATTTCTATTAATAAGAAAATTATCTTTTGTGAGGTAATCTTTAAAATGTTCTAAAAAAGTTTTATGTAAACGATTTTTTTTATTTTCCAAGCTAATTAGTATATTTGATACTCTTAATATTAAAAAATTATTTTTTATTTTTTTACATTTATTTTCTGTGATGATTTTATTTTTTCCATAAAAATCAATACCTAGAGTTTTTGAATATTCTTTTATGTTAGCTCTTGGTCTATATACTTTTCTTGAGCTTAACATAATTTGAATTATATCTAATTTTTTTATTTTTTTTGAAATAAATAGATCGTTATCATGTTTAAGATTGTATTTATTGGAAATATATTTTTTATTTAGAGAGCAGTTAATAACAAATCTAAAATTTCTTAACTCATTATCTTTGAGTCTAGTGAAATTAGAAAAACTGATTAATTTTATATTATAACGATATGATAGGAGTTTATTTAGAGAATTTCCTATAAGGCCTCTTTTTCCAATTATTAAAATTTTTTTCATATATGATTAAATCATTTTTTTATATTCAAAAAATTTTAATATAGGAATTAAAAAAATCAGTGAAAATTGAAGAAAAACTCTTCCAAAGGATCCTATCATATGAAAAGGGAAATCATAAGTTGTTATTGTATAAACAAAGAAAATTCCAATAGAAATTATGAAATAAATAAAAAATAAATATAAGTGTTTAATAAAGTATTTTTTATTTTCTAAAAAAATAAAAAACAAAAAGATAATAGATAATAACAAAATCGGGTTTCTAATAATTCCAACGAAATACCAAAAAAAAACCTGAGGAACTCTTTCTAGCAAATCTAAACTTTTAATATAAGTAAAAAAATTAGACGCAAAAACATCCCTATGTATGTGCGCTTCGATGTTATGATATTCATAAAAAAGGTATTTAACCAATAATAAAAAAATAATACTAAATAATAAGACTAATTTTTTATGACCTTTGATATAATACAAAATTACAATAAAATATGAAAAAATATAAAGCATAGCCTCTATTTTTATCCATATTAGAAGATTGATGGTTAATAAAAACCCAACTACATGAATTGTTTGTTTTGATTTATTAAAAATTAACTCATGCAAGAAAGCAAAAGCAAATAAATTAAAACTAAATAATAATATATCTTGTCTCCCGTCAAACCATTTCATCTCGAAATTCAAAAAAATTATAAAGATAAATATAAAATATTTAATAAAATTTTTTTTAAATTTAATTTTATTGATTAAAAAATAAATTGAGAATGTATAGATAAATGCATAAAAAATTCTCCCAAAATATTCATAATCTAAAAAACTAAATTTCCAGAAAAAAGCCCATAAATAGGTTCCAAAATGTGGATATTCAGGTTTTATTGTATCATCACTTGTTACAAAAAAATCATTATAAAACATTATTGTTTTTTCAAACCAAAAAAGTCTTACGTCATGACTAAAAAATAAATCATGAGCAATTATTATGGATATCAAAAAAGTAATAATAAAAATTAATAAATAACTTGCAGTTTTATTTTTAAATAAATCCTTTTTATTAAAATTATAAAGCAACTTAATTACATTAATTGTTAAAAAAGATAGAATAAATAAAAATGTATAAAATTTGTTAATATCAATGACTGAAGAAAACCACAGAATATTTAATATCACCAAGAGGTTTAGTGATGAAATTTCGAAGGTTGAATATATTATATTTTCTTTATTTAAATTAACCAGAATAGATTTATTTGGTAAGATTAATAGTGAAACTAAAAGAACAAAAATAAATATATTAAATATTTCAATCATTTTCTAACAACCAAATAACAATTATTAATTTTTTCAATTATCTCATAGTCACTAATATTATAAATATGTTCTAAATCAATTTTGATTTTTAGATTACTATTTAATTTTTTTTGATTATTTTTAATTTTAATAGTTATATTTTTCTCTTGTTTTTGCATAGATTGCATGATTTTATTGGTGGATTCTTTTAAATAAATCTCAGCACTAGATTGGCTTATTTTAGAATTTAATTTATTAATAATAATATCTTTAGAAATACTTAAATTATTTTGGATAGATATTTCATAAGTGTCTGAATTTTTGGAATTTTCTATAATAATTTTTTTAAAAATTCTATGATTATATTTAGGATCAAAATTATATCTAAAAGTATTTTTATCAATTCTTTCTAAAAATATTTCATTATCGTTATTATAATTTAATAAAATGTATAATTCATCATCTTGTTTATTGTGTCTCTTAAAAAAAATCCAATTTGGATTTCTAACACCTGTATATTTTATAAAATTTACACTAGTTTTAATATCATGTTTATTCTTGATATAATTTATAAACCCAACTGATCGGTTAGAACAAAAATCATAACTTATATTTAATCTCTCATCGTATGTAAGTCGAATTACGTTAAAAAATTTTCTAGGTATTTCAAGTGTAAATATAAGAACAAACAGTAATAGTAATAATATAATAAATTCTATTTTATTATTTTTTTTTTTTATCATCTTTTAAATAGTTAATAAGTTTTGTAATATAAAAATCAATATTAGTATTGATCTTTATATTTTTATTTTTTAAATATTCTTGTTCATAGCGATGATATTCTAAACGTCTAGACCACCATTTATCTGAGAATTTATCAAAATTAGATGACACGTTTTTTTGTGTTTTTCTATAATAAGTTAGATATTCATCTAAAATACTAAAGTCTTTAATGATATAATTGCCATATATTGATGCTCTAAAATCAAACCAAACATTTGGATATTTTAAAAAAAAAACATCTTCTAATAAATCGGCAAATACATCTCGTCTATATGAAAAACAACTTTGTTGCGGGAAAAAATTAAAATGATTAAATGTAGATATTTTACTTAAATTTCTATTTTGCATTAAATATTTTTTATCATTTACAACTATCGTTGGCATATCCACAATAATTTTTTTACTAGTATCTTTAAATATTTGTATTATGGACTTAACCTTATCTAAATTATAAAAGTCATCACTATCAAGAGTAAAAATTATATCCCCTTTGCTTATTTTATAAGATTCTCTTAAGCCAAACATTTGATTAAAACTTCCATATTTTGTTCGTTTTTCACTTAAATTTTTTAAAATTTTTACGTGTTTAAATTGTTTGGCCACTTCTAGCGACCTATCTGTTGAACAATCATCAAAAAAGATAATTTCAATATTGTCATATGATTGATTGATTAATGAGTTTAAACATTGTTCAATATATTTTTCTGAATTGTAGTTTACAACAATTATACTGGCCTTCATAAATTTATTTTATTTATATATATATATTCAAATGTTTTTCTAAATGGCATTTTACTTTTAAAAATCATCTGAAAATTTTTTGAAACTAAAAGTCTATTTATATCTGTGAAGGTATAACTTTTACTAATCATATTCTCATAATGATGCTCAAAAAAAATAAGCTTTATTTTTGAGAATTTATTATCTAAACCTTTAAGAATTTCGTATTCATATCCTTCAGTATCTATTTTTAAAATATCTATTCTATCAATATTTATATCATTTAAATAACTCGCCAAAGGTATTACTTCAATAGTCTGAGTTTTAAAGTAATCTTTATTTTCTTTAATTCCTAAATAAAATTTTTTCTTTTTATAATAATTAGAATCAAAATTTATTTTTGCAAAAGTAGAGGATGAGCTTTCATTTACTTGCTTAAATTCATGAAATTTTTTAAACTCACCCAAACCTTTGTTTTCTATGACAATTTTTGTTTTTGGAAATTTTTGTCTAATTTTATTAATCTTTTTATTTAATTTTGAAAAATTTTTAGGACTTGCTTCAAATGAAATAATTTTACTTGGTTTAAAATTTTTCAAGAATAATATAATTGTTTCGCCTTTATGTGCACCAACATCTATAATTACATCAATAATGAATTTTTGATTTTTGAGAAAATTAATTATTTTTTTTTGATAAAAATAATCAAAAATTGAAATAATAAATAGCGTTAATTTTTTAATCATCTCTAGATATAAATAATTTATTTAATGTTAAGTTGTTAATTTGTAATTCATATTTTTTGCAAGAATATTTGCCATTATTTATTTTTTTACAATATGAGCTTTCTTTTAATTGATTAATTAGTTTTGAAATTCTAAAGTCGTCATCTATTATTGAGTAGTTAAATTCTACTAATGGATTGTAGCTATATTGCGTCATCTCCTTATTAATTCTATTTATATTCCTACCAAGAAATATGACTAAAGCTAACATTACCATGCAATTAATACCTGTTTTAAATTTTTTTAAGTTTAGGCGTTTGTTAAAACTTAACGAAGACAAATAAACAAAAAAAATTGCAGCAAATAGACTGTAACCACCATATCTAAGTGCAGGATGATTAAAAAACCACTCCAATATCAAAATTACCAAACATATTAATAAGGCGCTAAATTTATACCTAGAGAGTTTAAAATTTAACCTAAATGTAAAAAAAATAATTAGGAAAGTTAATGACAAACCCAAAACAAAATCGCTTACTTTATTAAAAAAATAAATTCTAAACCAGTTACCCACCCAATTAAATTGCTGCAAATATTCCGATGGATTGGATACTCTCATATTGGGTGTTGCCCCACCTTTTGACCATAATTCGTACCAATTTTTCATTTTATCAGCTTCTGCAGTACCAATAGACCATGGAAGATCGTTAATACAAGAAATGCCCACAGGGTAAATGAGACATCCGGTGTTAATGAAATTAATACATAAAATTAATAAAAAATTAATTATAAATAAAATAAAAAAAAAGTTTAAAAAAGTTAATTTTATAATTTCATGAAAATTTTTTTTTAAAGAAAAAAATAAATGTCCCATTATTATTATCGGAAAAATAAAAAACAATATATAAAAAGCCTTGAGAGATATAATTAACCCAAGTAAAATTAGCAATATTTTAATTCTTTCATTTATATTTTCTTTTAAATTGAAAAGTATGAAAATTTCAAAAATAAAGATTAATGATAATATTTGAGCTGAGCGATCTGTGCCATGTTCACCAATTCTGTAAAAAAAAATGTTAGAAAATATAAAAATAGAAATTAAAAATATAATAAAATTTTTATTTTTTCCTAAATAAAATTTTATTTTTTCGATTACATATAAATTTGCAAATAACAGATACAATGCAGCTCCAAAATGAAAGGTTCCATATCCTGTAAATTTATTAAACAAAATTGCATTTAAATAAAAAATAGAAGATGGTGTTCTAAATCCATGATTTACATGTCCTATTCCAAAAATAAAATCAGAATTAATTAAATAGTGAATATATGGAAAATGATAATAGTGGAAATCATCATGAGGTTTACCTATCAAAATAGCAAGAAATAATAAAATAAAAATTAAACCATATAAATAAAAAAAATTAATATTTATTTTTTTGAAATTTAAAATAAAAAGCAATATGCCTAAAAGTATAATTAATAAATTTATTGATGAATTAATCTGACTTATCAGGCTTAATGTGTAGGAGCTTAAATTTAAAAAAAAAAGACCTACAATTCCAAAGATTCCATAATTATAGAATTCTTCACTTGTTGTGTTTGTTTTTTTTAGAAGCATAACTCCAAAACCGATTGAAGATAATGAGACAATAAATAAATAAATAAAATTAGCAATCATTTCTATAAATTTTAATTTTTAATATAAGTTATTTTTTTATTTTTTTGATTTATACAAGCGAAAATAAACAATACTATAAAAGATAATATTGAATAAAATTAATAGAACTTGCATTTGCGTGTTTCTGATATTTATAAAACCCAAATATATTATGATAAAATTGAAGCTATTAATGATCAAACTGGTCAAATTATTAGAAATATTTATTTTAAAATAATTTTTTAAAAATTTCATTATTAAGTGATGTAAATGATTGTTATCAGGTTTCGTTGGAGATTTTCCTATATTAAATTTTCTTATAATAGAAAATAAATTTTCATATGCGGGGTACCACAACAATAAAACAATAAAAAATGGAGATATAAATTGATTCATCAAATATATATTAATTAAGAAATAGCTTGTCATAAGACTTATTAAGTAGCTACCACTATCGCCCATAAATAATTTTGAGTATAAATTTAGAATTATTAGAATTAATAAAAGCAGAATAAGAATATTAATAGCTTCTCGTGAAAAAAATAAATTATAATTACTGTCTAGTTTTGAAATAATAAAAAAAGTTATAAAATAATAAAATAATACATTTGCATTCATGCCATCTATAAAATTTGTTCCATTAATAATTACAACTATGCAAAAAGTTATAAACAGTTGATTGAATAAATCATTTTTTAATAAATTTTCTAAAAAGTTTATTCGTAAATTTTCTAATCGCACATCTGCATAAAATAAAAAAATGAAAATAAAAAAAGATTGAAGCAAAATTCTTATTTTAGGAGAATTCAATAAATTTAGGTCTGAAAATAAGCCAATAGAAAAGGTTAATAAAGCTAATGCTTTAAAAGAAATATTAAATTCAAACAAAAAAATAAATATTAAAATAAAAAAACCTCCAATTAAAGGAACTTTCTTTATTATTGAAAATTTTTGATGTTTTTTACCTGTATCACTTAGTAATATATTTTTTTTTATCAAATATTTATTTAAAAATATTACTATTGGTATCATTAAAAAAGTTATTAAATAGCTCATAATCTATTTTTTTTTATAATAAAATTTACAGATAAAATAAATAAACATTTAAGAGATAAAATAAAATTATATTTTAAATATGTATTATAAACTCTGAATCCATCTATTAATTTTTGAAGAATATTATTAGACAAAGAATTATCTAATTTTCTCCATTTCATTAAGATCTTATTTAATGAATAAATCTTAATTCCTGATTTGGAAAGCATTAACCAAAAAACATAATCTTCCTTCGTTTTTAATGATGGAAACTCAAAATTTTTTATAATAGTTTTTTTTAGAATTACTGAGGATAGACCTATATCGCATGATTTAATCAATTGATTAAATTCTAATTGAGTTGGAGATATCCTTTCTGATAATATATTTCCATTCTCATTAACTATCTCGTAAGAAGTATGAGAGAATTGAATATTTTTTGACTTCATAAAATTAATCTGTAATGTTAATTTATTAGGATACCACACATCATCAGCATCTAGGAATGCAATATACTCACCTTTTGAAACAGTAATTCCCAAATTTCTACTTATACCTGCTCCTAAATTTTTTGTATTTCTAATTATTTTTATTCTTTTGTCTTTTTTTTTAATTCTTTCAATTAAAGAAAAATCTTTATCACCTGGGTCGTCGTGAATAATGATTATTTCTATATTTTTAAATAATTGGTTGATAGCGGAGTCAACTGATTTTTCAATAAATTGATGTTTTTTGTAAAAAGGTATTATAACACTAATTAGACACATTAATAATTAGTTATAGCGCTTTTTATATTTTTTTGTTAGGTAAAAATGAATGTTAAATAAAGAAATTATTATTTTTATACCTTCTATTGAAGGTGGAGGTGTTGAAAAAAACCTTTTCTATATAGCAAAACATTTTTCTAATAACCTTAAAAAAGTATATTTAATAACTTCAGGAAAAAAATATAAAGGTAAACTAAAAAAGACAGAATTAGTCACTCCATTTATAAATGTAGAAAATTTTACCTCTAGAAATATTAAATATTTATTTTGCTTAATTAAATTATTTTTTTTTTTATTGTGTACAAATAAAGAGAAGATTATTTTTTCTTTTCAGGCAAATATCTATGCTATTCTAATAGCAAAATTATTTAATATTAAAATTATAGTTAGAGCTAACTCATCACCTCTAGGATGGTCAAATAATAAACTTAAATTTTTGATATTTAAAAAAATTATATCACTTGCAAACGGTATAATAGTTAATAGTGAAGATTTTAAAAAAATATTTGACAAAAAATTTCAATTATCAAGTAAATGTATTTTTAATCCTCTGGATAAAAAAAATATATTAAAGATGTCACAAGAAAAAGTTCCCAATATATTTTCTGTAAATAGAAAAACTAAATTAATTAATGTTGGACGCTTTGTTGATCAAAAAGATCAAATTACTATTTTAAAATCTATAAAATACATCAAAGATAAATTTAAAATTGATTCATTTGAAGTTGTTATAATTGGTAAGGGATGTTTGAAAAATAAATTGAAAAACTTTATAGATAAAAATGATTTGCAAAATGAAATTACTCTTTTAGATTATAAGAAAAATCCTTATCCATACATTAAACAAGCAGATATTTTTTTATTATCTTCAAAATATGAAGGCTTGCCAAATGTACTGCTAGAAGCTGCTGCAATGAAAAAATTTATCATTTCTTCCAACTGCTCGACTGGTCCGAGGGAAATACTGTCTGATGGAAAATTTGGAAATCTTTTCAAGGTTGGAGACTACAAAAAACTTTCAACTCTATTAATGGAATCTCAAAAACAAAATAATAATAAAAAAATTAAGCTATGCTATGAAGGGCTTAAAAGATATGATTTTGATAAAAATTTAAATAATTATTTAGAATATATAAATTCTTTTTGCTAAAATAAAATTTTTTCTAACTTTTTGTAATGATTGAAAATAGTAAATTTTTTACAATATTTTTTTGCTAAAATTTTTTTGTTGAAATTTTCTTTATCATTTTCTTTTAAACTTAGTACTAAATCCAAATTTTTTATAAATTCAGAAATATTTCCATTCATAAATCCATACCCTCTTTTATTTTCATTTAGAAACTCTTTAGGGCCATTTAGGCAATCACTCGATAAAATTGTTAGATTATGCATGGCTGCTTCTAAAATGGCAAACCCAGGATCCTCCCACAAAGCTGTAGAAATAAAAATTTCAGATTTTATATAAAAATGACTTATATTCGATGAATAAGGAATTATTTTTACTAAATCGTTTGGCAATTGGTTAATGATCATTTTGTTTAATTCATCTTTTTTTTCGCCAGAACCTAGAATTATTAATTTTAATTTAGGGTACTTTGTATAAAGTTTTGAAATACCTAAAATTAGTAATCCAAAATTTTTTTGTACAGTTAATCTTCCAACGGAAATTATATTTTTTTCACTAATATTTTTGTATTTGTGTTCTTTTATTTTTGCTATTGCTATATCTTTCATAATAAAAATTGGGTCTTCTAAGACTAAAATTTTTTTATTTCCAAAAATTTTTTTATTTTCCATTAGTAATTTTGTTGAGTAAGTTGGTGTAGTAATACAATAAAGATTTTTAGATAACAATTTCCAATAATATTTTCTAAACAAATTTAATTTTGGGAGACCAGAAATTCTTAAGATAAATTTACAACTATTATGCTTAAAAAAATGACTAACAAATAAGATAGGGAAAACTATAAGGTGACCAATAATAAAATTTGGTTTATTTTTTTTTATTAAAAAAATTAGCTTTGGTATTGAAAGTAAACTTATTAAGATATAGAAAATCCTGCTTTTTAAGAAACCATTTATGGGAAGTTTTATATTTAAATTTAATAGATCTACAAAATCAATTCCTTTTTTATTTAAATCTTCTTTTTGATTGTTCCATTCACCAAAAACATTGATAATTATTGGTTTATACTTTTTATTTCCAAATTTTTTAATTGATAGTATTGAGTTTCTAACTGCCTTAACAGTTGCTACTTGTTGATTTATATGTGGAGACCAATAATAGACTAAGTTTACTTTATTCAAAATTTCATTTTAAATTTTTAATTTATAATAACTTTTATACCACTCACATAAATTTTTAATTCCAATTTTAATATTGGTGTATTTATATTCTCCGACAATTTTTTTAAATTCTTTATTTGATCCATGTGTGTTTAAGACATCTGCTTCATCTCGTTCTTGTTTTTTAATTTTTGTTTTTTTAAAATATAAATTAATCTCATTCATAATTTTACTTAGTTCATAAGGATTAGATGATGATATGTTGGTTGAACAAAATTTATTTTTTAATTTTATACTATAATAATCATCAATTAAATCTATTCCGATAACTTTATGATTTTTATTAGACAGTATTTTTTGTGAAAAATTAAACCCTATAAACCCTGCACAACTAGTAATTAAAATATTCATTATGATTAATAAATTTCTATCTTATATTAAAATGTCTTTCATTTAAATACAAAATCATATATTTGAAAATGCATGAATAATCTAACTTTAATAATTCCAGCAAAATACGAAAGAGAGTCTTTACCTACAGTTCTAGATGAAATTTTAAAAATTAACTTAGGGTGTAAATTAAAAATATGTCTCTCTAGAAATGACTTGGAGACTATAGATGCTATTAAAAAATATCCTGTAGAAGTCTTATTTCAAAAAAATCTTGGATACGGAGCTGCTATTACAGAGGGTATTGAAAACAACACAAATGAATTTTTTTGCATATTTAATGCTGATGGCTCTTTTAATCCTAATGAACTGCCCAATATGATGAAACTAATGCAGGAAAAAAATTTAGACTTTTTGTTCGCATCTAGATATTCAAAAAATTCTGGAAGTGAAGATGATACTTTACTTACCTGGACAGGAAATAAAATTTTTAGTTTAATTGGTAAAATTTTATTTAATTTACCTATTTCAGACATACTTTACACCTACACTATGGGTAAAACTTCCTCTTTTAAAAAACTATCTGTTAAAGAAAACGATTTTAGGTTATGTGTAGAATTACCGATAAAAGCAAAAAAATTTGGTCTAAGATTTTTAGATATTTCATCATATGAAAGACCTCGTATAGCAGGTAAAAAAAAAGTTAATGCTTTTAGGGATGGGTTTTTAATTTTATCTTGTATGCTAAAATTATTTCTATTCAAGTAATGTTAAAAAAATTTTTATTTTTAGAAAAAGAAGATAATATTAAAATAATTCCATATTTTACAATATGTATTCTTCCTTTGTGCCTATTATCTGGATCTCTTTTCATAAATCTAGCAGTTATTTTAATAGATATTTTTTTTATTATTGAAATTTATAAAAAGAAAATATTCTCTGAATTTAAAAATATTTTTTTCATTCTACTTTCATTTTTTTATTGTGTTCTAATTTTAAATATTTTTTTTAATACTGGTGATTTTTTTTCTTTTGAACGGCAAATTGGTTTTATTAGATTTTTAATATTTGTTTTTGCTCTTAAATATTATTTAATTTTTAATTCTAAAAAATATTTTGATAATATATTAAACATATGGTTTATTTTTTTTCTTATAGTTACTTTTGATGTGTATTTTGAATTTATTTTTGGATTTAACGTGTTGGGTAATGTATCCTATATGGAAGGTAGGCTATCGAGTTTTCTAGGTACAGAATTAAAAATTGGACATTTTTATAATGGATTTATTTTTTTAATAATATCTCATCTTATCTTAAAAAAAAAACTTAACCTATATACTGCCACTTTAATAATTATATTTTTTAGCGCTTCATTTATAATTGGTGAAAGGTCTAATTTCTTAAAAATTTTTATTGGATTTGTTTTATTTATTTTTTTAGCTAAACAAATTAAGTTCAAGCTTTATATTTTGAGCAGTTTAATTTTAATATCTTTTTCTATAGGTCTCTTAAATAAAAGCATGAACATCCGCATCAATCAGATAGTTGCCCCTGTCAAGAGTGTGGGGGTAATAAACTACATAAAAACTAGTCATTATGGTGTTCATTATCAAACTGCTTATGAAATATTTTTACGAAACAAAATATTTGGTATTGGATTAAAACAATTTCGTAACGAAAGCAGAAAAGAAATTTATAAAAATGATGTAAATAATATCTATAATAGAGACAACTGGGCAACTCATCCTCACCAAACTCATTTTGAAGTACTTTCAGAAACTGGAATTATTGGTTACATATCTTTTATCATCATATTTATGATTGCTATATCGATAAGCTTTAAGAAATATTTAGAATCTAAAAATATTTATTTACTATCTGGTCTTATATTCGTTGTAACTAGTTTAATACCTATCTTACCGTCAGGTAGTTTTTTTACCACATATGGTGCTACAATATTTTGGATGAATTTTGCGTTTATGATATCATTTTATAAAAAAGAGACTCCTTAAATGATAAACCAAAAAATAATTAAGAATAAGTTAACACAACCAATTGTTTCAATTATTACTGTAGTGAAGAATGGAGAAAAATATTTAGAGAAAACAATCAAAAGTGTAATTAATCAAAAATATAAGAATATTGAATATGTTATAATAGATGGGTTATCGACAGATAACACGAGAAAAATAATTAATAAATACAGAAAATATATACACATATACAAAAGACAAAAAGATAAAAATTTGTGGGATGCGATGAACAAAGGAATAAAATATTCAAATGGATCAATTCTAGCTTTTATAAATTCTGATGATGTATTCAATCATAACGCTGTAAACCATGCCGTAAAATATTTTAAAAAAAAAAAAATTGATTTTATATTTGGTACAGTACACAAATTTTATCAAAAATATGGGTTTAACTCAAACCTAGCTAAATATACTTTTAATTTTTACACAACACATTCCATGGGATTTTTTGTTAAAAGAAAAGTACATGACGAAATAGGGTTTTATAATATTAAATTTTTAAGCGCTGACTTGGATTTTTTTTTAAGAATGTTATTTTCAAAAAAATACAATGGATCTGGTACTAAAAAAACAGAATTGTTTGGGTATTTTAGACCAGGAGGGTTTTCTTCAAAAATAAAATACAGGACCCACCTAAAAGACCTAAACGAAATTAGAATTAATAATAATCAAAATAAGTTTTTTGTTTACTTGCTATATTTGTTTAAAATAATTAAAAATTTAAAAAAATTTATCTTAAATATTCATTAATTCATTTAAGTTTATATTAAGATTCAATTAAAATTATGAAAAAGATAAAATTAATATTTTTTCACCCTTACTCTTTTGGTGGTGGCTCAGATAATTCTTTATATAGATTAATTAAAAGATTAAATAAAAAAATTTATGATATTGATTTTATAAGCTTAAATAAAAGTATTTTGAGTAATAAAATTACTGATATTAATTTTATCAAATTAAATTCATCAAGAACCATTTTATCAATTTTTGAAATTAGAAAAATCTTAAAAGAATACCAAAAGAAAAATAAATATAAAAAGATTATAATGATATCTAATCAAAATTTTGCAAATTTAGTAGCAATATTCTCTAAATATAAACTATCATTTATAAAACTTATTACTGTGGATAGAAATCACCTAGATGAATTATATTTTTTTAAAAATTATTTAGATTTTATTAAGAAAAAAATAATTTTAATCTTAATGAAATTTTTTTACAAAAAAGCTGATGTAAGAATTGGAATTAGCAAAAAATTATCTAAAGATTTATCTAAACTTGTAAAATCAAAAATCAAGACTGTTTATAGCCCCTCATATGACAAAAGTATAATAGAATTGGCAAAAAATCAAAATATCAAATTAAAAAAAAATGAAAAGTTTTTTATTTGTGTCTCAAGATTCTCAAAAAGAAAGGATCACAATACGTTACTAGCAGCTTTTTCAATGATTAAAATTAAAAAAAAATTCAAACTTATTTTAGTTGGCTTTGGCCCAGAAGAGCAAAACATAAAACTCTTAATAAAAAAATATAACTTAGAAAATGAAGTTTTAATGATTAAAAATTTGCACAATCCCTTTTGGCTTATAAAAAAATCATCACTATTAATTGTAACATCAGTATATGAAGGCTTTCCAAATGTAATTGTTGAAGCTTTGACTTTAGGTACACCAGTAATTTCCACAAATATGAATGCAGGTGCCTCTGAAATCTTATTGAATGGTCGCGGTGGAGACTTGGTAAAAGTGGGAGATGTTTTAAATTTAAGTAAAAAAATTACTCATTTCATAGCTAATCCTAGTAAATTAAAAAACAAAATGTTAGTAGCGAGAAAAAATCTCTTCAGATTTGATGTAGAATTACATCATAAAATCTATAATAAAATTTTTAACAATGTATAAAAAAAAATTAGCAATTATTGGTGCCGGATTTTATGGTTGTACAGCTGCATTAGTTTTATCAAAAGATTATGATATCGAAATATTTGAAAAAGAAAATGATATTTTAAACTCAGCATCTAAAATTAATCAATTTAGATTTCATAGAGGCTATCATTATCCAAGATCACAGAAAACAATAAATCAAATTAAATATTCATATAAAAAATTTATAAACTTTTATGGTAAAGATGTCCTAAAAAGTACAAATAACATTTATGCTATCTCAAAAAAAAATAGTCTTACAAGTTTTAATAAATATATAAAAATACTTAATAAAAATAACCTTTATTTTAAAAAAATATTTAATGAACAGTTATTTTCTAATCTTATTGAGGGTGCCATTAAAAGTAATGAAAAAACATTAAATTATTTTAAAATTAAAAAAAAGATGTCTCAATTATTAAAGAAATCTAAGATTAAAATTAATTTTTCTGCACTTGTAAATAAAAAAATTCTTAAAGATTTTGATAAAATCATTATTTGTAGCTATGCTAATAATAATCAAATTTTAAAAACTTTGGGTGTTAAACCTGTATCAGAATATAGATATGAGTTAATTGAAAAAATTATTATCAAACTACCCTCTAAATACAAAAATTTAAGCCTTGTTGTTTTAGATGGTAAATTTGTATGTTTAGACCCTTATCTTGGTACTAAATACCATTTACTTAGTGATGTAAAACATTCCAAAATTGAAGTTATCAATAACAAACTTCCTTATTTTAAAAATTTTAAGAAAAAATTAATTAACAACACGGTTCATAAGAATATTAAAATATCTAATTATAAAAAGTTTATAGATAGTAGCAAAAAATACTTACCGTTCATTACAGAAGCAAAATATATCGGTTCTTTTTTTGTTACAAGAACAATTAAATGTAATGTAGAAAAAACTGATGAAAGAACTACAGAAATAAAAAAAATAAATAACAAAATATATACTATATTTTCTAGTAAGTGGAATGGTTGTGTTGCAACTGCAGAACAATTAAAAGAAAAGCTTAATGAAGAAAATTAACCTTATTGGCTATGGAAATTGGGGAAAAAAAATTTACCCCATTTTAAAAAATATTAAAAATACGAAAATAAACGTAATAAAAAAAAAAGATGGTATTCTAAATAAATCCTCACTAGATATGATTCTAACTAATAACGAAACTCATTTTGAGTTGGTAAAAAGATCTTTACTTAAAAAAAATAATGTTTTTTGTGAAAAACCCTTAACCACATCTAAATTACAAGCTTTGAAATTATATAAATTGTCATCCAAATATAAAAAAAATATATACGTTTGTGACATAGAGAATTTTAAAAAAAATAAAATTAAGATAAAAAAAATTAATAATATAACTAGAACTAAACATTCTTTAATTAAAGATAATATTTTGTGGAGACTTGCATATCATGACCTATCTTATCTTTATAAATATATTCAGACAAAAAAATTAACAAATATTCAAATAACAAATAATAAGATTGGTAAAATTTGTTTTGTCCTAATTTTTGAAGATATTAAATTTAACTTTTACTATAATTTAAATTCAAGGATAAATAAACATACTTTCAATGGAATTAATCTTATTTCATCAAGGGATTACTATAAAGGAATGATAAGTGGGGTTTTATTAAAAAAAGTCAATTTTTATGAGAATAAAAAAATATCACTATTCTGTATTAAAATAATAAATAATATTCTTAAGATTGGCAAAATTGACTAATCATAATCATAGATTTTAAATCTTTTTTTAAATATTTCTATAGTCTTTAAGGTACCCTTTAATAAAGTTATCTTTGATCTCCATCCATATTTATTTGCTATATTTGAATTAAGTAATTTTCTTGGTGTGCCATCACTTTTAGTATTATCAAAAATAATTTTACATTCCGGGTGTATAATTTTTCTTAAGAAATTTGCATATTGTTTTATTGTTTTATCACTTTTAGTACCCACATTTATAAGATATTTTTTTGTTTTGGTTTCTATAAAAAAAACAACTGCCTTTGCTAAATCTCCAACATACATAAGTTCTCTCCTTGCTTTACCTGTTCCCCAAAGTGTAATGTAATTTTTTTTTCTTAATTTCGCATCAAACAGTTTTTTAATAATAGCTGGATAAAAATGAGATGTTATTAAATTAAAGTTATCATTTCCTCCATAGAGATTTGGTGGCATCAAACATCTATAATTTCTATTATATTGAGTGTTATAGCTTTTACACATCTCTATGCCAGCAATTTTTGCTAATGCATAGGGTTGGTTTGTTGGCTCCAATTTACCAGTTAAAAGATAATCTTCTTTCATGGGTTGCTTACAATATTTCGGATAAATACAACTTGATCCAAGTATTAAAATATCATCAATATTATTTTGATGTGCAGCTTGAATAATATTACATTGGATCATCAAATTTTGATAAATAAATTCAGCAGGAAAATTTTTATTAGCAAGTATTCCACCAACTTTTGCAGCTGCAATAATAATACAATCAATTTTATTTCTTTTAAAAAAATTATTTACTTTACTTTGATTGGTTAAATCTAGCTGTTTTTTTGATCTTAAAAAAATATTATTATAGCCACTAAATTTTAATTCCTGCAAAATAGCATTTCCCACTAAACCTCTATGACCTGCCAAAAATATATTATTTTTCTTATCCATTTTTTTTAATTATTGCTAATGCTGAAAAATCTTTATCAGTTATATCTTTAAAATTCATCAAATTTGTGAACTTCATCAAAGTAAAATTTTTTTTAAAATATCCTTTTATATCGTTCTTATTAAATGATTTCATTATATGTTCTTCAAAGAAGAGGTATTTTTTTTGTTTTTTTTTAAAAATAAAAAAATTATATTTTACATTAAATACATTTTTTTTCTTTTTTTTTATTATACTCTCTCTTATAATTTTGGTATTTTTGTATTTTATTTCTCGAATATTATTATTTAATTCATTTTTTTTTGTATATTCCGAATTCCAAAAATCAAAAATTATATATCCACCCGGTTTGGTAATTAGTTTGAGTTTGTTTGCAATTTTACGGATATAAGTCTTATTAGTAAAATAACTGAAAACATGAAATAATAAAATAATTTTATCATATTTATTATTTTCTGATATATCGAGAATTTCTAATTGTTTAAAAGTTATGTTTTTTTTTGAATATTTTTTTTTTGCAATTTTTATCATCTCAAGACTTTTGTCTAAAGCTAAAACCTGACCACAATGTTTAGAAAGTTCAAAAGAATGATTTCCAGTGCCGCAGCCAATTTCAAGTACTTTCTCTTGTTTGTTCAATTTGACTAATTTTTTTATATTTGAAATTTCTTTTGAATATTTTTTATTTTTATAAAATAAATCATAATACTTTGAGTATTGATTAAAGTTCATGTAATTATTTTTTTTATTTCATTGACAACATATTTAATTTCAATATTTTTTAATGCTATTCCTGATGGTAAATAAAACCCATGTTTTGAAATATATTCACTATTTTTTAATTCTTCTTTTTTAAATTTTTTAAAAACGGGTTGCTTATGAATTGGCCAAAAAAAAGGTCTTGTTTCTATACCTTTTTTAAGTAATTTTTTACACAACATTTGTCTGTCTAATCTTAACTTATTATTATTTTTTAAAACTAAACCAAAGACCCAATATATATTTTTTGAGAATATATTATCTTTTTGAGGTAAAAAAATATTTTTTAAATTTTTGAGACCGTTTTGATACATATTTCCAATTTCTATCTTTCTTTTAATAGTAAATTTTAATTTTTCATATTGAGCTAAACCAATAGCCGCTTGTATATTTGTATATCTATGATTAGAACCAATTTCACTATGAATAAATCTAGGCGTACTAAAAAATAAATTAATTATACTTTTGCATCTATCTGCAATATTTTTTTTATTTGTCAAAATCATACCACCTTCACCTGTGGTTATGTGTTTATTGGCATAAAAACTGAACGTGGTGATATCTCCATAATATCCACAATATTTATTATCATAATATTTTAAACCCATTGCTTCTGCTGCGTCTTCTATAATCTTAAAATCGTAATTTCTTTTTAATTTAATTATTTCTTTTATATCTGATGCTAATCCATAAATATGAACTACAATTATTGCTTTTGTTTTTTTTGTTATTTTTTTTTTTAATTTTTCAATATCCATATTCCAATCTCCAAAATTACAATCGACTGGCACTGGTATTAGTCCATTTTTAACTATTGCATTAAAACAAGAGATTATAGTAAATGAAGGCAATATTACCTCATCACCCTTTTTAAGATTTAATGATTGAATTGCTGTTTCTAGAGCGGT
>Ga0115003_10001426_pt1 | contig 20934 bp, 21 predicted proteins | sample ArcticOcean_MG_C_7_FD_88736 | JGI IMG/M metagenome (GOLD analysis project Ga0115003, IMG submission 88736) | Marine microbial communities from western Arctic Ocean - ArcticOcean_MG_CB11_88 | ecosystem: Environmental > Aquatic > Marine > Oceanic | place: Arctic Ocean: Canada Basin | collected... | reverse complement strand
CCAATGGATAAAAAAATAGAAAATATTAAATCACCTGGTTTTTTTAGTGATAGTCTAGAGAAGGTGGATAAAGAAATATATAATTCCATTTCTAAGGAGTTGGATCGTCAACAAAGACAACTAGAGCTTATTGCTTCAGAAAATATTGTTTCGAAATCTGTTTTAGAGGCCCAAGGGTCAATAATGACGAATAAATATGCTGAAGGATATCCTGGTCGAAGATATTATGGTGGTTGTGAATTTGTCGATATTGCAGAAGAGATAGCAATAAAAAGGGCGTGCGATCTTTTTGATGTTAAATATTCGAATGTTCAACCACATTCTGGTTCTCAAGCAAATCAAGCTGTATTTACTGCTTTACTAAAACCAGGCGATACAATCCTTGGAATGAGTCTCGACGCAGGTGGTCATTTAACTCATGGAGCCAAACCCAATCAGTCAGGTAAGTGGTTTAATGCAATTCAGTACGGAGTTAGGAAGTCTGACAGTCTTATAGATATTGATGAAGTAAGAGAGCTGGCAATTAAGCATAAGCCAAAGTTAATTATTGCTGGAGGCTCTGCATATCCAAGGCATATTGATTTCTCGAAATTTAGAGAAATTGCTGATATGGTTGATGCCTATCTCTTGGTTGATATGGCTCATTTTTCAGGCCTTGTTGCCGGACATTCTCACCCTAGTCCATTTCCTTATGCTCATGTCGCCACCACAACAACTCATAAGGTACTAAGAGGACCAAGAGGGGGATTGATACTTACTAATGATGAGGACATAGCAAAAAAAACTAACTCAGCAATATTTCCTGGAATTCAAGGCGGACCTCTTATGCATACAATTGCAGCTAAAGCTGTTGCTTTTGGCGAGAGTTTAAGGCCTGATTTTAGTGTTTATACTGATAATGTAGTAAGTAATGCTAAAATTTTAGCTTCTGTCTTAAAAGACGATGGGTTTGATATAGTTTCTGGAGGCACAGATACACATATAGTTCTATTGGACTTGAGGCCAAAGGGTTTAAAGGGAAATATTGCAGAAGAATCATTAGGAAGAGCAAGTATTACTTGTAATAAAAACGGTGTCCCTTTTGATCCTGAGAAACCAATGATTACATCAGGAATCCGCCTTGGCTCACCCGCATGCACAACAAGGGGGTTTAAAGGTCCTGAATTTGCGATTATTGGTCAGTTAATATGCGAAGTTTTAAATGCTATTTCTTTAAATAATAACACCCCAGTTGATGAAGTTGAAAAAGCAGTAAAAATTAAAGTTGAAAATTTATGTGAAAAGTTTCCTATTTATGAGGTTTAATTAATGCAGTGTCCTTTTTGTAATAATCAAGAAACTCAGGTTAGAGATTCTAGGCCAACAGAAGAAAACTCAGCAATAAGAAGAAGAAGACAGTGCCTTGCTTGCGGAGGAAGGTTCACAACATTTGAAAGAATTCAGATGAGAGATTTAACAGTTGTAAAGAGATCTGGAAAAAGAGCTCCATTTGATAGGGATAAGCTAATGAGATCAGTTGAGATTTCTGTTCGAAAAAGGTCTATTGATCCAGATATTATTGAAAGAATGGTTAGCGGGATTGTAAGGCAACTTGAAAGTACGGGTGAAACTGACATCCCCTCAAATTTAATTGGAAGTTTAATTATGGCAGCATTAAGAGAAGTTGATATGGTTTCTTATGTTAGATTTGCATCTGTTTATAAGAATTTTCGCGAAGTTAAAGATTTTGAAGATTTTGTTGGTGAGCTTGGTAATCCATCAGATATTATGCGTGATGATTAATAAAGAGTTATTTAGGTAACAAACATATGAAGTCCTCAAATCATGATGACACTTTTTATATGAAATATGCCATCAGATTGGCTAGTAGAAATATTGGTTTAACTGGGGAAAATCCTTCCGTAGCATGTCTTTTGGTCTGTGATGGAAAAATAATTAGTCACGGTATTACTGAAAAGGGTGGCTCTCCTCATGCTGAATTCATAGCCTTAAGTAAACTAACAAATATTCCTCCAAAAACTATTGCTTATGTAACTTTGGAACCATGTTCCTTTGTTGGTAAAAACCCTTCATGCGCTTCTTTATTAATTGATAGAGGTATATCAAAGGTTGTTATTGCAACTAAAGACCCCAACCCCTTAGTCAATGGAGTGGGTATTGAAATATTGGAAAAAAAAGGTCTTAATGTTATTGTAGGCTTAGAGGAGTTATCTGCTAAAGAAAACATTTATGGATTTGAACAAAAAATACTTGGTTCTTATCCTGAGGTTAATATTAAGGTTGCGTCTTATCAGAATGGGATTACGATTCCAGATCAAAAAGAACCTTGGATTACAAATTCATTATCACGTTCATATGGGCATATTTTAAGGTCTAATCACGATGTAATAATTGTTGGAGTAAATACTGTAAAAATCGATAATCCAAACCTTGATTGCCGTCTTCCTGGAATGATAGATAGATCGCCCATTAAGGTTATTATTGATACAAACCTAACCACACCTTTAAATTGTTCTCTTGTGAAGAATGCTAATAAAAATGGTTTAATAATATTCACTAGTGAATTGAATAATAATAATAATTTTATTAAATTTTTGGATAGGGGTGTTGAGTTAATAAACGTAGACACTGACGAGGATGGCCTTCTAAACGTGAGATCAGTGTTAGATAAGCTTCGTGAAAAAGGATTTAATAGGATTCTTGTTGAGGGAGGTTCAACTTTATCATCTTCATTTTTAAGCAATAACTTGGTTAATTTTGTCTATTGGTTTAAATCAGATAATCAAAAAAATGATAAGAAACCTATATCAAATGGAGATAAGACTATAAATAAAATAATAAAAAGTTCTAAATTTAAAATAAAAGATAGTATAAGCCTTAAGAACGATAGTTTAAAAATTTTTAAAAGTGTTTAGGATCAACAATGTTTACAGGAATAATTACAGATGTTGGAAAAATATTATCTATAGATACGGGTAATAGAAAGTTTAAAATATTAACTTCATTTGGTCATAATAAAATTGATATTGGTGCTTCAATTTGCTGTTCTGGTATTTGCTTAACCGTTACACAAAAAGGAGATTATTTGGATAATTCTTATTTTTCTGTTGATGCTTCAGATGAAACATTATCAAGAACAACTGCTAAGGGTTGGACGGAAGGTAGCTACATAAATCTTGAAAAAAGCTTAAAGTTTGGAGATGAAATGGGTGGCCATCTTGTTTCTGGGCATGTCGATTGTTTATCAAAAATTATTTCAATTAAAAAGATTGATAACGGTAATATTTTTACAATTGAGTACCCAAATGAATATAAGAAATTTATAGCTAGCAAAGGGTCAATTTGTTTAGATGGTATTTCATTAACTGTGAATGACGTTTTTGATAATAAATTTTCTGTAAATATTATTTCTCATACGGAAAACAATACTACATGGAAGGATATTAAAATAGGTGATGATATTAATACAGAAATTGATATTTTTGCTAGATATATATCAAGACAGATTGAAGAGGGATAGGTTATGAAAAACTATATATCACCGATTGAAGACATTATTAAAGAAGCATCACTTGGTAAAATGTTTATATTAGTTGACGCTGAAGATAGAGAAAATGAGGGTGACCTTGTTATACCAGCTGAAAATGCAGATGCAGATGCTGTTAACTTTATGGCTAAGAACGGAAGAGGTTTGATATGCCTTACACTTACTGAGGAGAGGGTTGAAAACTTAAGTTTAAAGCTTATGTCTTCAAACAATAAGTCACGCCATGAAACAGCATTTACAGTTTCAATTGAAGCAAGGGAAGGAGTTACTACTGGCATATCTGCCGGAGATAGAGCTTTAACAATTGCAACGGCTATTTCCAAAGAAAGTAAAGATTCTGATTTAGTTTCACCCGGACATGTTTTTCCAATAAAGGCTAGATCTGGAGGCGTTCTTGTTAGGGCTGGTCATACAGAGGCCGCTGTTGATATATCTAGACTTGCAGGTAAAGATCCATCGGGTGTCATTTGTGAAATAATGAATGATGATGGAACAATGGCAAGACTGCCGGAGCTAATTACATTTGCGAAGAAATTTAATTTAAAAATAGGAACAATTGCTGATTTAATTTCTTATAGAATTAATAATGATCACATTATTTCAAGAATTCACGAAGAAAATATATCAAGTGAATTCGGAAAAGATTGGAAATGTATTATTTATCAAAATGATTTAGATAAAGTTGAGCATGTTGCTCTAGTAAAAGGACTTATAAATAAAAAATCAGAGATACCAGTTAGAGTTCATTCAATAAATTTATTTGAGGACCTCGTTGGGGTTAATCCTTTAAGAAAGAATTTAATCCCAAAATCAATGAATGAAATTAATAAATTAGGAAACGGAGTGCTCATTATGGTGAGGGATACCAATGAAGGTGCTATTTCTAATCTTCTTAAGGGATCTTCTCATAACGAAACTAAAAGTGGCAATAAGTTAAGAGAGTATGGTGTAGGAGCTCAAATTTTAATTGACCTAGGTATTAAAAAAATGAAATTAATTTCAGATTCAAATACCATACCCTTAAATTTAGAGGGCTATGATTTGGAAATTTCAAGTAGACACCCCCTAAGCGAAGGTGGTTAAATTGAATAAAATAATTGTAGCAATAATTCTTTCTGACTATTACGAGGAAATTTCAGAAGGCCTTTTAGCTGGTGCTATTGAATATTGCGTGAAATATAATTTAGGTCATGTGCTCTTTAGAGTTCCTGGGGCTCTTGAGATAGGTAGTGCAATTAAAATTATTTCTGAAGGAGGTAGCAACGTATCTTTTAATGGTTTTATTGCCCTTGGTTGTGTAATTAGGGGTGAAACAAGTCACTTCGAAATTGTTATTAATGAATCCTCTAGAGCGCTTACAAACTTATCAATTAATAACTCACTTATTATTGGCAATGGTATCTTAACAGTTGAAAATAAAGATCAGGCAATAAATAGAAGCTCTAATGATAGTGAAAACAAAGGTTATCATGCGGCTAATGCCTGTTATAGCCTTATAAAACTGAAGGATAGTGTATAGTTTTGTCGAAAGAATCTCATAAAAAAAAATCAGCCGCTAGACTGCTGGGTGTGCAAATTTTATTTGAAATGGAGATAAATGGTAAAAATACTAAAACTGTCATCAAAAGACTTACCGAAAGCTATTTAAAAGAAATATCTGAATTAAACAATGATGAGGTTTCTGATAAGGGTTATTTAATTAAAATTTTAAATGGAGTCTCCCTACATCAAGAAAAAATAGATAAAGATATAATAGAAAATTTAAATAATTGGACACTCTCTAGAATAGATTCTGTTTCTCGAGCTATTTTAAGATCAGCCTGCTTTGAGATACATGAGTGTCTTGATGTTCCCCCTAAAGTCATAATTAATGAATATGTAAATATCTCAAAATCATTCTTTAATGATAAAGAGCCAAACTTTATTAATGGTATTCTGGACTCTATTTCAAAAATTTACCGAAAAGATGAAATATAACAATATGAATGAGTTTGATTTTATTGAAAAATATTTGTCATCAAAAAAAAATTCTAATAAATTTTCTTTGAACTTTAAGGATGACGTTGGGCATGTAAATGATAATATATTCTCAACAGATACCATATGTGAGGGCATTCATTTTTTTTCTGAAGACGACCCCTCTATGGTTGCTAAAAAATTAATTCGCGTAAATATTTCTGATATAATTGCAAAGGGAATTAGGCCAATGTTTTGTCTTCTCAATTTATCTTTGGGTAAAAAAGCCAATATTGACTGGTTGGATAAATTTATGAAAGGCTTTCATTCTGATTTAGATTTTTATAAACTTAACCTTATAGGCGGAGACACAACAAAAACTCTTCAGAAATCAGTGTTATCATTAACAATTTTTGCTGATTTAAAAGGTAAGAAATTTATAAAAAGATCTTCTAGTAAAAAAAATGATTTTATCTATGTTACTGGAAGTATCGGTGACTCATCACTTGGTCTCTATTTAAGAAAAAATAAAAATATAAAAATTTCTAAGAAACATTCTGATTATTTAATTAATCGCTATTTACTTCCTCAGCCTAGAATAGACTTAGTAAATTTTATAAATAAAAATGCTTCTGCATCTACTGATATTTCAGATGGTCTATATTCTGATCTTAGTAACATTTGTAAAACTTCAAATTTAGGCTCAGAAATCTATTTTTCAAAAATACCATTGTCTGATGCCGCTGTAAAAATTATTAAAGATAACCCCCTTTTGGTCAAAAACATTTTGAGTGGAGGTGATGATTATGAGGTATTATTCACCGGGCCACCCAACCTCGACAGAAAAAAAAATGTTACGAAAATAGGTAAAATGATTACAGGTAATAAAATAAAATTAATTGATTTTGATGACAGGATTAGGTTAGACGGCTATAAGCATGAAATCTAAAACCTTTAGCTTGATATTTTGAGTACATTTTGGCATGTTTCAGCAAATTATCACTAATAATGAATTTTTATTTTAAGGGAGATTAATATGGACATTATGCATCTAATTATAGGATCAGGAATCTTGGCTGTTCTTTACGGTATAGTAACTGCAATATCAGTTTTATCTGCAGATACTGGAAATGAAAAAATGCAAGAAATTGCTAAGGCAATTCAAGAGGGTGCAGGAGCATATTTATCCAGACAATACTCCACAATTGCAGTTGTTGGTGTGGTTATTTTAATAATTGCCTACTATTTGCTGGGTACCGAAGTTGCTATCGGGTTTCTAATTGGTTCTGTAATGTCTGGACTAGCTGGCTACATTGGTATGCTAGTTTCTGTAAGGGCAAATGTACGTACAACTCAAGCTTCATCTGTTGGGCTTGCTAACGGTCTAAGTATTGCATTTAAGTCTGGCGCCGTTACAGGCATGTTAGTTGCTGGATTAGCATTACTTGCCGTATCTGTTTACTATTATGTTTTGACAAACGTTTGGAATCTAAACGGTAGAGATATTATAGATCCTCTGGTTGCACTTGGTTTTGGTTCATCATTAATATCCATTTTTGCAAGACTAGGAGGTGGAATATTTACAAAAGGAGCTGATGTTGGTGGAGACCTTGTTGGTAAAGTTGAGGCTGGTATCCCTGAGGATGATCCAAGAAATCCCGCTACAATTGCAGATAATGTTGGTGATAATGTTGGTGATTGTGCCGGTATGGCTGCAGACTTATTTGAAACATATGCAGTTACTGTTGTAGCAACTATGGTCTTAGCTTCCATCTTTTTTGCTGGTGATGAAATTATGATGATTTATCCAATGGCAATATGCGGAGCATGTGTAATTACTTCAATTATTGGTACTTATTTTGTGAAACTAGGTAAAAATAATTCAATTATGGGTGCGTTATATAAAGGCTTTGTTGCAACAGCATTTTTATCTTTAATAATTCTTTATTTTGTAACTGACTATGTTATTGGGTTTGATAAAGCATTGGTTGTTGATGGACAATCATTTACTGGTTTTGATTTATACATATGTGGAGTTTTTGGTTTAATTATAACTGGTTTAATCATCTGGATTACTGAATACTATACTGGTGTTGATTACAGGCCTGTTCAGTCAATAGCTAAGGCTTCTGAAAGTGGACATGGAACAAATGTAATTCAGGGCTTAGCGATTTCTATGGAAGCTACTGCGCTTCCAGCTCTCGTAATTGTTTTTGGTATAATTGCTACATATAGTTTTGCAGGAATATTTGGGATAGCTATAGCTGTTACAACAATGCTTGCTTTAGCTGGAATGGTCGTTGCTCTTGATGCATTTGGTCCTGTTACAGATAACGCTGGCGGTATTGCAGAAATGGCAAAATTACCTGAAGATGTTAGAAAAACAACAGACGCTCTTGATGCCGTTGGTAATACGACTAAAGCTGTAACAAAGGGTTATGCAATTGGGTCTGCTGGTCTAGGTGCTTTAGTTCTTTTTGGAGCATATACAGCTGATTTAGAATATTTCATAAGTACAGCAACTGAGGGTAGCTATTTTTCAGGTGTAGAAATTAACTTTGATCTTTCAAATCCTTATGTGGTTGTTGGTCTTCTTGTTGGCGGTATGTTACCATATTTATTTGCGGCAATGGGTATGACTGCTGTCGGAAGAGCCGCTGCCTCTATCGTTGAAGAAGTTAGAAGGCAGTTTAAAGAAAAGCCTGGAATTATGACCGGTAAAGATAAGCCTGATTATTCAGCTGCTGTTGATTTATTAACTAAGTCTGCAATTAAAGAGATGATTGTTCCGTCACTTCTTCCATTGTTATCTCCTATCGTTCTATTTTATTTTGTTAATGCTATAGCGACCAAAGGCGATGCTTTTTCAGCCTTAGGAGCAATGCTTTTAGGGGTAATTGTTACAGGCCTCTTTGTTGCACTTTCTATGACTGCCGGAGGTGGAGCCTGGGATAATGCTAAAAAGTATATCGAAGATGGTAATCATGGTGGAAAAGGCTCTGAAGCTCATAAAGCTGCTATAACTGGTGATACAGTTGGTGATCCATATAAAGACACCGCTGGTCCAGCGATTAACCCAATGATTAAGATTACCAATATTGTAGCATTACTATTGCTAGCAATTTTGGCCCATTAGTTTTAATAATATAATAATATTAAATAAATGAGATTCCTGTTACTTTTATTTAAGTATAGGAATCTCATATGACTAAAAAATCATTATATGCAACTTCGTTTAAGAGCTCTAAGGGAAGATTTCACTTAGAAAAGGAGAGCATAAATAGAAATCCTTTTCAAAGAGATAGGGATAGAGTCATTCACTCAGATTCATTTAGACTTTTAAAACATAAAACCCAAGTTTTTGTTGCTCATACAGGTGATTATTATAGAACGAGATTAACTCATTCTCTTGAGGTCAGTCAAATTGCAAGAACAATTGCCAGAAGGTTAAATATTGATGAAGATTTATCTGAGGTTTTAGCTTTAGCTCACGACCTAGGTCACCCACCTTTTGCTCATTCAGGTGAAGATGTCCTCAATAATTGTATGAAAGGTTACGATGGATTTGATCATAATGCCCAAACATTAAGGATTTTAACAACTATTGAACAAAGGTACCCATCATTTGACGGCTTAAATTTAACATGGGAGACCCTTGAGGGGATAGTTAAACATAATGGTCCGTTAACAAATCCTCATCCAGTTATAAGTGACCTTAATAATCTATATGATCTAGATTTAAATTCATTTCCTAGCCTTGAAGCTCAAATCGCATCTTTATCAGATGATATAGCATATAATAATCATGATATCGATGATGGTTTTCGGGCAGGATTTATAAATCTTAACGATCTTAAGAGCATAGAGTTTCTCTCTGATATCATTGATCAAATAAGTATAGAATATAAAGATATTGAGGACCATATGATTGTTAAGGAGCTTATTAGGAGGCTTATTGGCCTTATGGTTGATGATCTTATTAAGCAAACTAAAATAAATATAGAAGAATATCGTCCAAAAAAAGTTGAGGATATAAGGTTGAGATCAATTTCAACAGCTTCATTTTCTAAATTTTTTATTAATCAAGATAGGATAATAAGAAATTTTTTAAAAACCAGAGTTTATGAACATGCATCAATTGAAGCAGAAAGGGTAAAATCTAAAAAAATTATTGAAGGTTTGTTTGATAAATTAATAAATAATATTGATCTTTTGCCAAGGAAATTAAGAGAAAAGTGTGATACATCTAAGTCTGAAAATTCAGCAAGAGTTGTTTGTGATTATATTGCCTCAATGACAGACAGATCTGCTGTTGAAAATCATTCAAAATTATATGGAAAAGATATTATTGAGCGGCCTGGTTACTGATATGAATTTAGTTAGTCATTATAAAAAAATTATTAATAATATTTTAATAAATGAATTTTCATTACAAAATGAAGATATTAAAAATATTTCATTTGAGTTTCCGAAGGACCTTAGCTTGGGAGATTTTTCTACTAATGCCGCAATGGTTCTAGCAGGAAAATTAAGAAAATCACCGAGTGAAATTGCAGAAAATATAAGGAACTTAATTCTTAAAAATTCTGATATTGAAAATGCTGAAATTGCTGGAAAAGGATTTATAAATATAACAATCAAAAAAGAAATTTGGCAAAAACTATTGTTAAAAATTATTGAAAAAAAATCATCATACGGTGATGAAGGTTTTGGAAAAAAAGAAAAAATTAATATTGAGTATGTTTCGGCTAACCCTACAGGGCCCCTTCATGTTGGGCATACTAGGGGCGCAGTCTTTGGAGACACTCTATCAAATATACTCACTAAAGTTGGTTATGATGTTTGTAGAGAGTATTATGTCAACGATGCGGGTGAACAAATAGATAAGCTGGCACGATCCTCTTTTGTAAGATACCAGGAGAGTTGTGGAGTTGAAATTTCTTCTATTCCAGAAGGCTTATATCCTGGTGAATATTTAAAACCTGTTGGCAATGAAATAAAAAAAATATTTGGTGATGATCTATTGGATAAAAAAGAAGATTTTTGGCTACCATTAATAAGAAACATATCACTAGAATTAATGCTTAATCTCATTAAGTCTGACTTAAAAACTTTAAATATTAAACATGATGTTTTTACTTCTGAATATGACCTTTTGTCTAGTGGATTTGTTGATGAGATCTATGATGAGCTAGACAGCAAGGGTTTACTCTACCAGGGTGAAACATTACCCCCAAAAGGATCTGATACGAACGAATGGAAGAAGAAAAAACATACATTATTCCGATCTAAAAAATTTGGAGATGACGAAGATCGGGTTGTAAAAAAACACGATGGATCTTGGACATATTTTATGCCTGACATAGCCTACCATAAAGATAAATCAAAAAGAGGCTTTGATAAGATGATCAATGTTTGGGGTGCCGATCACTCTGGATATATATCAAGGGTAACATCTGCTGTGAACGCCTTAACAAATAACCAATCTTCTTTGGAAGTAAAAGTTTGTCAGCTTGTAAGACTCACAAGAGGTAAGGAGGTAGTTAAGATGTCAAAAAGATCTGGAAGCTTTATAACATTAAAGGAAATGGTTGATGAGGTGGGAAGGGATGCTGTTCGATTTATGATGGTTACAAGAAAAAATGATGCACCTCTCGATTTTGATTATGAGGCAGTAAAAGAGCAAACGAAGGATAATCCAATATTTTATATACAATATGCCCATGCAAGAATTTCATCAGTAATTAGAAAAGTTGATACAGATAACCTGTTTAATATTGAAGATAAATCACTTTTAAAATCAGATATTAGCCTCTTGGATAAGAGTGAAGATATTGCCTTAATAAAGGTAATATCAAATTTTCCTAGAATTATAGAACAAGCTGCTGTTTATAGAGAGCCACATCGAATTGCCTTTTATTTAAAGGATTTAGCTTCTACTTTTCATTCCTATTGGAGCCTAGGTAATGAGAATAGTGACTTTAGGGTTATAAATACAGAAAATATTGATACTTCAATGGCCAGGGTAGCTCTAATAAGATCTGTTGGAATTACCATCTCTGAAGGACTTAGGCTTTTGGGTATTGAGGCCCTAGACGAGCTCAGATAGTAATGAATAATAAATATCTTATAGTATTTCTAACTTTCTTATTTTTTATTACCGTTGGCTTTATAATATATCTAAATTCTAGCTCAGATATACCTGTTGTCTATGGCTCTAGTGATCCTATAAGAGAGTTACCGTCCAACGCTCCACAAATGGATAGACCTCCTAATATTCCCTGTATTTACTCTTTATGGAAGAATACAAATGAATCTTGTGGTACCTCAGAAAATGTTTTTGAAGAAAAAAAACCTACAAGCGGTTACTTTTCGCTAATATTTGGTACTTTTTTAAATTCTGAAGATGCCAATATTCATACTAAAAAACTTAAAGCTCAAAAATTCTTACAGAAAATAATCATAAAAACTATTGAAATTCCAGCAACTTCAAAAGTAATTCAAGTTGAGAAGGGTGATACTTTGTCAAGAATAGCAAAAAGACATTCCCTGAAGGTTAAAAGAATAATTGATGATAACAATATTGCTAACCCAAATAATATCAAGGTAGGTCAAAGCTTGATGATACCAGGAGAACCTCTTAAATATCGAATCATTACAAGGAATATTGAAGAAAGAGATACAGCTCAGAATTTTTGTAATAAATTATTAAACTCAAGCTTTAGTTGTCAAATTGTTAAGCAGAGGTAAATATTAATAATATACAATAAAATACTGATATATATGTTTAATATTTTTTTTATTTATATATATTTTTCGATTTATTAAAAATTTACGGGATTTTTATAAACTTATGTAGTGTATAAATACATAATAAACGCTATATATAGTATATGGAATTTAACGATTTAAATGATAAACATGATCAATTAGATTTATTTCTTGTTGATATTGATGGTTTTGAAGGTCCGCTAGACTTACTCCTTACTCTGGCTAAAGAGCAAAAAGTCGATTTGATGGAAATTTCTATCCTTGAATTAGCGTCTCAATATTTATTATTTGTTGATCAAATGAAAAGTATAAACATTGATTTGGCGGCTGATTATTTAGTAATGGCTGCCTGGCTTGCTTACTTAAAGTCTAAACTACTTCTTCCCGATGATGACAATGAGGAGACATCCTCAGATGAATTATCCGCAATTCTTGCATTTAGACTCAGAAGGCTTGAAGCGATGAGAGAGGCTAGCGCTAAATTAATGACAAGAGACAGAATAGGTATCCATTTATTCAGAAGGGGCATGCCAGAACCAATTTTTTTAGTTAAAAACTTCCATCATCGTGATAATCTTTTTGATTTAATGTCAGCATACTCAGGAATTCGAAATAATAACTTTGATAATGACTGGAAGCCAAAAAGATTTCCTGTATATTCAATTGAGGATGCAAGAAAGCGTCTTGAATCTATGCTTGGAACTGCTATAAATTGGACAAAAATAGAGGATTTCCTTCCTTCAAATACAGATACATCACCAGAGGCAGTATCTTTTCGAAAAAGCTCTTTAGCTTCAATTTTTTCAGCTTCCCTAGAGTTATCAAAAGAGGGTCTTCTTGAGATTAGTCAGAATAAATCATTTGGTTCTATTAAATTTAAATACAAAGAAAATTCTGAAAAAAATAATATTGATATGCTGAGGGCTTAATGACTGAGGACATTATTTTAAATGAAACGAATCCACTTACACATTTTGATGAACAAGTAAGAGCGATTGAAGCTCTTCTTTTTGCCTCCTCAGACCCATTGGATGAAAAGGTATTGATGGAAATTCTACCTGCTAGTGCCAATATTACTATGATATTAGAAAAAATTGTTAAATCTTATGAGGGGAGAGGTATTGAGCTAAAGAGGGTTAATAATAAATGGATGTTTAAAACTGCCTCAGACTTATCATTTATAATGCAGAAAGAAGCAAAAATTCAGAAGAAACTATCTAAAGCTGGTTTAGAAACACTTTCTATTGTCGCTTATCATCAACCAGTCTCTCGGGCTGAAATAGAGGAAATAAGGGGCGTTAGCGTCTCTCCTGGTACAATTGATTCATTGCTAGAGGTTAATTGGATTAAAATTAAAGGACGTAGAAAGTCACCTGGAAATCCTATAACTTACGGAATAACTGAGGAATTTTTAGTTCATTTTGATCTTGAGAGTGTAAAAGATTTGCCTGGAATTGATGAATTAAAATCAACTGGATTGCTTGATAGTAATTTGCCCCCTGATATGTTCCCGATTAACGATGACATAGAGCCAATTGAAGAAAACAATTAAGAAAGTCTATAAATAGTGCTATTAAGTAAATATTAAAAAAGGATTTTTAGTTATGTCTCCAAGTTTAATGCAAATTTTAGTAGTAGTTTTTCTTGTTTTAATTTTCTTTGGTAGAGGAAGGATTTCTAATTTTATGGGCGATTTAGCCAGTGGAATTAAAAGTTTTCGAAAAGGACTTGAGGATGATTCACCTGATTCTAATCCAGAAAATAAAGATAAAGATTAGTTTTTACTATGTTTGATTTTGGTTATAGCGAAGTATTTATTATTGCTGCTGTTATTTTGATATTTATTGGACCAAAAGAGCTACCTCTTTTATTGAGGTCAATTTTTGATTTTGTCTCTAAAATTAAAGTTTACTCATCAGAGTTAAGAACAGGTATTCAAAGTATTGCAAACGATATTGAGATAGAAAAAATTTCTGAAAAAATTCTAGACACCGACAAAAATGATAAAAAAAATTCCAAAGAAAAGAAGAATTAGTTATTAAATGTCCGAACCTAAAAATAAAGATGAAAAATTAAATGATCTTTCTAAGGCTCCTATCTTTGATCATCTCCTGGAATTAAGGTCTAGATTAATAAGGTCTTTTATTATTTTTATAATAGGTTTTTGTGTTTCATTTTATTTTTCTACTAGTATTTATTCCTTTTTAGTTTCGCCATTCTTTGTTGCAACAGGTTCTGCTGGTGAGATGATCTTTACTGCTCCTCAGGAGTTTTTAATTACTAAATTAAAGGTTGCAATGTTTGGGTCATCATTAATAGGTCTTCCTTATTTTTCCATTGAGCTTTATGCCTTTCTAGCCCCGGGGCTTTATAAGAATGAAAAAACAGCATTGATTCCATATTTTATAGCCACACCATTCCTTTTCTTTATGAGTAGCTTACTTGTTTACTATTTTATAATACCATTAGCCTTGGCATTTTTTTTATCGATGCAGATTGAATCTGGGATAAATGATATTTCAATAAAATTATTACCTAGCGTAAGTGAATATTTAAGTCTTATAACCTCACTAATAATTGCTTTTGGAATTTGTTTTCAGCTACCAGTTATTTTAACTTTATTGGCTAAAGTAGATATAGTTGGAAGTAATCAGTTAAGGGCGGGAAGAAAATATGCTATTGTTTTAACTTTTTTAGTTGCTGCGTTTTTAACTCCCCCTGATCTTATAAGTCAAATAGGCTTAGCTATTCCAACAATATTATTGTATGAGTTTTCTATACTTTTAGTTTCTATTATCGAAAAAAATAATATTGCTAAGAAAAAATAAATTATGGTTATTGTATGCACGATATAAATAAAATAAGAGAGAATAAAGACTTATTTCTTAGTGGTTGGAAAAAAAGAGGTCTTGAAATTGATATTGATAAAATTCTTAATATTGATAAAGATTTAAGAAAAAGCATTACGAGTCTTCAAGATTTGCAAACAAAAAGAAATGATATTTCAAAATTAATTGGGAAAGCTAAGAAGGAAGGGGATAATACTAAAGCAGATGAATTATCGAAAGAGGTTCAGGAATTTAAAAAACTAATGCAAGAATTAGAGGAATCTAAAGCTAGCCTTTCTGATAAATTAAATGAGTACCTGTCTTCACTTCCAAATATCCCTCATGATGATGTTCCTGTTGGACAGGATGAAAGTTCTAATATTCAAATTAGAGAATTTGGTAAAAAATCAAAGCCTTCTCCCAATCATTATGAAATTGGTGAAGAAATGGGATTATTAGATTTTGATACCGCGGCAAAACTATCGGGATCAAGATTCTCTCTATTGAAAAAGGATTTGGCTCTTTTGGAGCGATCTCTAGCAAATTATATGATTGATCAACACGTAAGTAAGAATGGGTATGATGAAATTAGTGTCCCTTATCTTGTTAAAGATGCTGCAATGTATGGTACAGGTCAATTACCTAAGTTTTCTGATGATCAATTTAAAACAGAGGATGGATCTTGGCTTATACCAACAGCAGAGGTTCCTCTTACAAATATGGTTAGTAATTCTAATCTTGATGCTACTGATTTACCTTTAAGATATGTTGCTTACACGCAATGTTTTAGAAAAGAGGCTGGCGCAGCAGGAAAAGATACAAAAGGTTTAATTCGCTTACACCAGTTTCCTAAAGTTGAGCTTGTTAGCATAGTAAAGCCAGAATCATCATTAGATGAACTTGAAAGGCTTTTAAATTGCGCGGAAGGTATTTTGAAGTCTTTAAATCTGCCATACAGGGTAATGATATTATCATCAGGCGATATGGGTTTTTCTGCAATAAAAACATATGACCTTGAGGTTTGGTTACCTGGTCAAAATCTATATAGAGAAATTTCATCATGCTCTTTGTGTTCAGATTTTCAATCGCGAAGAATGAATACAAGATTTAAAGATAGCAATAATAAGAAGATACATCCTCATACATTAAATGGATCCGGATTGGCAGTTGGAAGGACGCTTGTTGCTATTTTAGAAAACTATTATGAGGGGAATGGGATTGTTGTTGTTCCTGATGTACTTCAGCCTTATATGGGTGGAATAAAAAAAATTGGTCTACCAAGCTAGCTATTAGATTTTTATATATTAAATGAGTTTGATATTTCTATAGTTTTTACTTATTAATCAAATGTTCAATATAAAGGAAAAGTTATGAATGATATTTTAGTTCAAATTATGCCGCTTATGCTAATATTTCTGGTGTTTTATTTTTTAATAATACGACCTCAGCAAAATAAAATTAAAGAACACAATTCAATGGTTGATTCTACAAAAAAGGGTGATGAAGTTATTACACAAGGCGGATTAATTGGGAAAATATCAAAAGTTTCTGATAATGAAGTAACAATTGATTTTGGTGGCGGTGTAAGTATTAATGCCGTGAAATCTACATTAGCAAATGTTAAATCAAAATAAGTTATGCTCTATTTTTCTACCTCAAAAAAAATATCACTATTAATTATCTGCTTGTTGGGCTGTTTTCTGGCGCTGCCAAATTTCTGGAGCACTGGTATTCCTTTTTTGCCAAAGCAGACAATTAATCTTGGTCTCGATTTAAGGGGTGGATCATATTTATTACTAGAAGTTGATACTAATTCAATAAAGAAGGAGAGAAGCCAATCATTAGTTGATGATATAAGGTTAGCTTTAAGGCAAAAGAAGATTAAATATATTGGATTAAAGGTTTTACCTTCAGGTGCTGAAGTAAAAATTCAAAATGATATTAGATTAGATGATGCTGAAAAAGCTATTGATGATTTGAATAATTCATCCCTAGGGAATATCTTTAATACAAGAACAACTGATGATTTTTCTTTGAGCACATCAAACGGTATAATAAAAATTAGCTTAAATGAAAATGCCTTAAAGGAAAAATACAGGTCAGCGGTTTCTCAATCAATAGAAATTATTAGAAGAAGAATTGACGGCCTAGGCGTTACTGAGCCTTCCATCCAAAGGCAGGGTAATAATAGAATTCTTTTAGAGGTTCCAGGGCTTGATGATCCTCAACGCTTAAAAGATTTACTAGGCCAAACCGCTAAGTTAAATTTTCGTATGGTCGATACAAGTATTAGTCCAGGTGAGGCCATAAGAACAAAAGTACCTAGTCGTTCAGAAATTCTCTCTGATAGCGATGGTCTCCAATATCTTGTTATGAAAAAGGTATTAGTTTCAGGTGAAAGGCTAGTTGATGCTCAGGCAAGCTTTGATGCAACAACAAATTCTCCAGTTGTTAACTTTAGGTTTGATACTGTTGGAGGTAAATATTTTGCAAAGGCAACGTCACGGAATGTAGGAAAGCCTTTTGCTATAGTCTTGGATAATAAGGTTATTTCAGCACCTGTAATTAGGAGTCCAATTTTAGGTGGATCTGGTCAAATTGAAGGTGGTTTTAGTGTAGAGGAAGCAAATAATTTATCAATTTTACTTAGGGCTGGAGCTCTTCCAGCACCTTTGGAAATCTTAGAAGAAAAAACTATTGGCCCTGGTTTAGGTGAGGACTCTATTCAATCAGGAAAAATTGCAACAATTATAGGCCTAGTAGGTGTTTTGATATTTATTATTCTAAGTTATGGACGTTTTGGCATATACGCTAATATTGCTCTTATTTTAAACATTGTAATGATAATTGGAATACTTTCACTTCTTCAGGCCACATTAACACTTCCAGGAATTGCAGGTATTGTTTTAACAATAGGCATGGCTGTTGATTCCAATGTAATAATTTTTGAAAGAATTAAAGATGAATATTCCAGTGGTAAAAATCCATTTTCGTCAGTAGAATCTGGTTATTCAAAATCATTTGGAACTATACTTGATGCAAACATCACTACATTAATAGCGTCATTAGTTTTATTTTTTTTGGGAACAGGTCCCGTTAAAGGTTTTGCTATAACCCTTTCAATTGGAATTGTTACTTCAGTATTTACTGCTTTTATAATTACAAGACTTATTATATCAATTTGGCTACTTAAGAAAAAGCCAACAGAACTACCTTTTTGAGATAACTATGAAAACATTAAAATTAGTTAAAAAAAACACAACTATTGAATTCTTGAAGCTAAGAAAAATAACCACATTGCTGTCTTTTTCTCTTTGTTTATTTTCTTTTGTATCCTTTTTATTCTTTAGCTTGAATTTTGGAATTGATTTTAAGGGTGGTACATTAATTGAAGTAAAATCTAGTTCAGAAATTAATATAGGTAAAGTTAGATCATCCTTATCTTCATTAAATCTAGGTGATCTTCAAATACAAAATTTTGGTTCTAAGAGTAATATTCTTGTAAGAGTCGAAAGTCAAAAATCAAAAAATAACTCTACATCACTTGCCCCGATAACTAATGAGCTAAAAACTTTTGGTGATATTCAGAGAGTTGAGGTTGTAGGGCCAAAAATTAGCTCTGAACTTATCCAAAAAGGTATCACAGCAATTATAATAGCTGTTGGTTTAATGCTTTTTTATATATGGCTTCGATTTGAATGGCAGTTCTCTATGGGGGCAGTATTAGCACTTTTGCATGATGTAATCATTACAATAGGAATTTTTTCTTTTTTTCAGATTGAATTTAATTTATCTATTATTGCAGCCTTGTTAACTATAATTGGTTATTCGATGAATGATACAGTTGTCGTTTATGATAGAATTCGTGAAAATTTAAGAAAATATAAGAAATTAGATCTTTATGAATTAATCAATTCCTCTATAAATCAAACTCTATCAAGGACAGTTTTGACTTCATTAACTACTTTAATAGCTTTGTTTTCATTGTATTTTTTAGGTGGTGAAGTTATAAAAGGATTTACTCTAGCAATGATTATCGGAGTGTTTGTTGGTACGTATTCATCAACCTTTATAGCATCCCAACTACTTTTATATCTGGGCGTAAAAAGAGATTGGTCGAAAAATAACAATAACTAACCTTTCTTAATATTCAAATAACTATTATTATCGATTCTTATAAACAGGGGTTTAACATGAGTATAATTTTATCATCATTAAGAAATACAGTAGTTGCCGGTTTAATTTTGGCATTATTACTGCTTCTAACTTTTTCAACCTGGGGTATAGTTGATACTTCTAGTTTTTCTGATCAAGCGTTTTATTCATTCATTTTTAGGTGGCTACATGTTTTATCTGCCATTATGTGGATAGGTTTACTCTGGTATTTTAATTTTGTTCAAATACCTAATATGCCAAATATTCCTGATGATCAAAAACCTGCTATTTCTAAAGTTATTGCACCTGCGGCTCTTTGGTGGTTTAGGTGGAGCGCTATGGCAACAGTTGCTACTGGCCTAATACTTGGATATTTAAACGGTTATTTAGAATCATCTATGACATTAGGGTTTAGAGGTGATGGTGCTCCTCAGCATATCGCTATTGGTATAGGTATGTGGCTAGGAATAATTATGTTTTTCAATGTTTGGTTTGTTATATGGCCAAATCAAAAAAGAGCTCTTGGTATCGTTTCGGTAGCTGCTGATGTTAAGGCTGCCTCAGCAAGAACTGCTATGTTATTTTCTAGAACAAATACGTTGCTTAGCATTCCTATGTTATTTTCAATGGTGGCAGCACAAAATATTTTTTAATCTAAATTATCTATTAATATTAAGGGGCCTAATGGCCCCTTTTTTTATATCATTTTTTTTAAGTATTGACCTGTATAGCTCTTTTTTTCCTTTAAAATTCCTTCAATCCCACCTTCATACACTAACTTTCCACCCTTATCGCCTCCGTCTGGACCTATATCAATTACCCAATCAGCAGTTTTAATCACATCAAGATTGTGTTCAATGACAACAACTGTATTTCCATTATCAACTAGCTCATGTAAAACCTCCAAAAGCTTCTTAACATCATCAATATGTAATCCAGTGGTTGGCTCATCAAGAACATAAAAAGTCCTTCCTGTGGCCTTTTTTGCCAATTCCTTGGCTAGTTTAATTCTTTGTGCCTCGCCACCTGATAGAGTATTGGCCTGTTGACCAACCTTGATGTAACCCAAGCCAACCTTCTTTAGGGTTTCCATTTTATCTCTTATTAAAGGAACGGCCTTAAATAAATCTGCACATTCAGCTACAGTCATATTTAAAACATCAGCGATGGATTTTTCCTTGTATTTAACCTCTAATGTTTCTCTATTATAGCGTTGCCCCTTACATTGGTCGCATTCAACATAAACATCAGGAAGAAAGTGCATTTCTATTTTAATGACTCCATCACCCTGGCACGTTTCGCATCTTCCACCCTTCACGTTAAATGAAAACCTTCCCGGCTTATAACCCCTTGCTTTGGATTCAGGTAACTGACAAAACCAATCTCTGATTGGAGTAAAAGCACCTGTATAAGTTGCAGGATTTGATCTTGGAGTTCTGCCTATTGGTGATTGATTTATATCAATAATTTTATCAATAAAGTGAATGCCATTAATACTTTTGTACTCCATAGGGCTTTTTTTAGAATTATTTAACTTTCTGTTAAGAGCCGCATAAAGAGTATGAAGTAAGAGGGTGGATTTTCCAGAACCAGATACACCCGTCACACATGTAAATGTGCTCATTGGAAAGTTTGCTGTTACATTTTGAAGATTATTACCGTTAGTTTTATTAATTG
>Ga0115003_10001424_pt1 | contig 20936 bp, 21 predicted proteins | sample ArcticOcean_MG_C_7_FD_88736 | JGI IMG/M metagenome (GOLD analysis project Ga0115003, IMG submission 88736) | Marine microbial communities from western Arctic Ocean - ArcticOcean_MG_CB11_88 | ecosystem: Environmental > Aquatic > Marine > Oceanic | place: Arctic Ocean: Canada Basin | collected... | reverse complement strand
AAGCCAATTAATGCACATATTATTGTAGTTGGTGATGCAGATAATTTAATTGATAAATTGACTGTTTTTGGAGCTGTTACTCTTCGTGATACCTACGGAAATGAGAAATCTGATTTAAGAACTGTAGATGCAGGTATTACTTCAAAAACAATTATTGCAGATTATATAGATGCTATTGGAGGAGAGAAAAAATTAAACAAACTAACGAGTGTTCAATTTAACTATGCCGCTTCAATTCCTGGAGCTCCAGCAAAGTTGAAAATGGAAATCCTTAAGCAAACACCTAATTCATTTTCTATGACTATGAAAATGATGGGTATGACCATGCAAAGACAATATTCTAATGGAATTGGTGGATTTAATGACGGAATGCAAGGAGCAAGTGAAATGACTGAAGAAGAGTTGCTAAAGGCTCAATCAGAATTTAAAATTGCTTCAGAACTGAACTACTTTGATAAGTACACGGCAGAAGTAAAAGGAATTGATGTGTTAGATAGCGAAGAGGTGTATGTGGTAATTCGTACCGATAAAGAGAGTGCTAAAGCAACTGAGTACTACAGCCTTGCTACGAAATTCTTAGTAAAGTCTGAATCTACTGTTGAAACTCCAGAAGGAGAAGTGAGTCAAACGACTTTGTATAAGGATTATCAATCTGTAAAAGGGTATAGCTTTCCACATCAAACTATACAAAATGTAGCTGGACAGTCTATAGACATGAAACTTAAAAAAGTAGTAGTTAATAAGAAAATTGACGCAAAAAAATTCGAGTAAATAGTTCGTATTATAATTTGAATAAAAGCCTTCTGATATTTCAGAAGGCTTTTGTTTTTCATTTATATTTGAATCAGAATAAATAATAACATGAACAAGCCATTAGCAGAACGTTTACGACCTACAAATCTCGATGAATACATTGGGCAATCTCACTTGGTGGGAAAGGAAACTGTTTTCCGTCAGGCTATGGATTCTGGCGTTTTACCATCTGTTATTTTATGGGGACCTCCGGGAGTTGGTAAAACAACATTGGCACAGATTATTGCACAGCAGCTAAAACGCGATATTTATACCTTAAGTGCTATAAATTCTGGAGTTAAAGATGTACGTGAGGTTATAGAAAAAGCCAAAAGTAGAGGTCTGTTTGGTACTCAAAGTCCTGTTTTATTTATCGACGAAATTCATCGTTTTAGTAAATCGCAACAAGACTCTCTTTTAGGTGCAGTAGAAACTGGGGTGGTTACTCTTATTGGAGCTACAACAGAAAACCCATCTTTCGAAGTGATTCCTGCCTTACTTTCACGATGCCAGGTGTATACATTAGAACACTTTACCAAAGATGATTTACAAAATCTTTTGCAAAGAGCTATTTCTGAGGATGCTGTTTTAGCAAGAAAAGACATCCAAATTATAGAAGACAAAGCTTTGTTAAGACTTTCTGGTGGGGATGCTCGTAAGCTTTTAAATGTTTTTGAATTGATTGTGAATTCCCAAACCAGTACAAAAATTGTAATTGACGATGCTTTAGTAAGTAGGCATGCGCAACAAGTGTTGGCGTCTTACGACAAAGGAGGGGAGCAACATTACGATATTGCTTCTGCCCTTATAAAATCTATACGTGGAAGTGATCCAAATGCCGCTGTATATTGGTTGGCTCGTATGTTAGAGGGTGGAGAAGATGTGAAGTTTATTGCCCGTAGATTGTTAATAGCTGCGAGCGAAGATATAGGGAATGCAAATCCTACTGCTTTAATTATGGCTAATAATTGTTTTCAGGCTGTAAGTGCTATTGGTATGCCAGAGAGTAGAATAGTATTGGCTCAGTGTGTTACGTATTTGGCTAGTTCCGAAAAAAGCAATGCCTCGTATATGGCTATCAACAAAGCCCAAGCTTCTATTAAGCAAATGGGTGGTTTATCTGTGCCATTGGCTTTAAGAAACGCTCCTACTAAATTGATGAAAGATTTAGACTATGGGAAAGATTATAAATATTCTCACGATTTTGCCCAGAGTTTTGTAGCACAAGAGTTTCTTCCAAAAGAAATTAGCGGACAATCTTTTTTTGTACCTGGAAACAATCCTCGTGAAGCCGCTATGCGTTTGTTCTTAAAAACGCGTTGGAAAGATAAGTATGGGTATTAGAGAAGAGAATTCTCTTAATTTATAAAATCCCCAAAATAGGTGATGCTTATCTGTTACTTTAAAGTAGGTATAAAAGTCTTTATAGGCAGAAAATCAACAGATTACCTGTTGGTTCAAGACTTTAGCAGTAAACACCGAAACCTGTATTATTTATTGGTGTTTTGAAATGAGGTAGGAACTTCTCTGACTTTATTTGTTTTCGTATTTCTTTTGTAATGCATTGAGGAAATTTCGTAGGTACTGATCCAAGCAATGTCGATAGGATGTATGATTTGGTTTTCTGAAAAAGGCACTCAATTCATGCTTACTTATTTTTTTATTTATTAAATCAAAGAGGTCTAAAATGTCATCGGATTTTAAATCCAAAGCAATTTTTAGTTTTTTTAAGATCATGTTATTACTCAAAATGTCTTCTGGCTCTGGAAGAGGCGCTTCACTTTTTCCACGTTTTTCAATGATTAAACCATTGAGGAAAATAGCCAGTTCTTTATCGGTAAGAGCAATTAATAAAGGGTCTTCTTCTTTTTTTAACCAGTTACACATGAGAGATCTCTCCACATTATGGTTGGCTGTTTTGAAAAGCGAAATCATTTGAAGGTCACTATAGTTAAAAAGGTAACGTATGCGCCTTAAGATGTCATTATTAGTCATGTCTTTTTTGTTCCTGTTTTTGTAATGTTTTTCAGAGAAATTAACTCTCAGTTACGCTATAGCTCAAAATTAATATTTTGTTTTTAAATTATACTTTTTAAACACCAAATTTATTTTTGTCAAGATTCTATGAATACTGGTTTTTCTGTTAACTTCTGAACTCCTTATTAAATATAGGTATTGTTTAGGATTAGTTTTTCTAATAATTGGGTAATGAAGATAGATTTGGATCTATGAATTGAATTATTTGTTACTTTTGCAATCGAATATTTTATCATTAATCTTTAGTTTATGTCTTACCAAGATGTGTTTGCTGTTTTCTGGAAACAGGTAGAAGAAAGTTTAGAAGAAGGTCGCTTTGCGAAGTTAACTATGGCAAAGACCATTGGTAAGCCCAACTTGAGAAATATATTTCTCAGGCCAGTAAATTCTGATGATGGTTTTAAGGTCTTACTTAAATTGCGCTACAGGTCTAAAGAGACCGAGGATCAAGAAGACGAGATGACATTAGATGAAGCTTTTGTAGTCTTGAAATCACACCTTATAAAGTCTTTTTCATCTGTTCTGTTATTTACCACAACTGAGGATGTTACTTTCAAAGTAAATAAAAAGGGTGCCGGTAGTATTACCGAGTTTTCACCTACATTTACTGACGTTATAGCAAGTACGAAGGATTTAGAATAGCAGAAACACCAGTATTTCATTTTTGCTTAAAGTCAAAAAGGTTTAATTATCTACTTAAAGAATCAATAAATGATTTTTTGAATTTGGATATGCCCATTGTTTAAATATTACGGCTAATCGATCAAGCTAAGATACGGATTTGCCGCGTAGCGCAAATATGGATTTTAGCGATTGTTAGCTTTTGTTTTTACAAATTATCATTCAAATAGATTAATTCCATTTCTGCTATTTTTTATTTAATTATATTCATGGACAACCAAAAAATGTATGTATTTAACATCATATAAAAAAAAGCTGGTAAAGAAATCCAAATGCTATCTTTTAACTTTATTCTTACAATGAGGCCAGCTAACATTAGTAATGCAAGACCTAAAGATGAAATCATAAGAAAAAAATAAAATTTAAGTCCAACTAATAAACCTATAGCTCCAATAATTTCTAACAAAACGGTTGTTAATCCTATTTTCTCTAAACCAAACCGCTTAAACTCGTTTTTCATATGTGGTGTCCTAAAGTATGAAAAAGCGTAAGCAAAAAAGGAAAAACTTGATATTAAAGTAACTATTGTAATTACAGACATGCTTATTTATTAAATGGATGAATATGCTGTAAAAGCACACAGAACTAAAAGAATCAGAGATGGTAAATGTTTAATAAATGGATTACTTATTTTGAAATGAAAATATTGAGCACATAACATTAATAGACCCATAAGAATAGAAGGAATAAGAACTAATGAGGAATACCAAATACTCATAATAAGCAATGTTGCTAAAGATATTTTTGTTGCTCCTACTATATTTCGCGTTAAATCACTTAATCCAAATTGCTTAAATTCTTTTACTACATTGTCAAATCTAAAGACCCAAACATAGGCAACAGATAGACCTAAAGTAATTAGCATTAAATTTAAAAAAATATTTTCCATCATTTTTTCATCTTTTTTTTTTACAATAGCTTTTCACCAACAAACAATATATTATAATAAGCCTTATACTCGACTCTATTATAAATTACGTCCTTAATAATACTCAGCCATAGTATCAATTATGAGTAGATTTAGTTTACATCAAAAATAAAATTCTTATTTCTTTTTAAAATTCCAGCCTTCAGTAATAGCATAACTAAAAGCGATACCGAATAGTAAAGTTATAAGACCTGCAAAATAGGGGATAAATTCAATCATTTTTCTTGTTGTTTATAAGGTTCAAATAAATGCCGAAAGCTAAAATGCTTGGAACCCAAAGCCCAATGAAAATAGCTTGATCCGAATTTCCATAAATAAATAATACTTCGGAATATACCAACGAAAGCATAGCCGAAATAAAGAGTAATTTGTCTGCGAGTGTAAACTTCTTGAACATGTTTTTAAATTATATTTCCTACTCATAAGGCTTTTCAGAATGCGCCCTGTTTTTTACAGTGGGCTCTGGTCTCCACTCTTAAAATTCAATATTTTTATTTTTTGTCACATAAGATAGTGAGCCTTTAAGCTTTCTCAGCTTTTTTTTTAAACTTGCCCATAACTTGTTTGTGTAAGAAAAGTTGCGTTTTTAAGCACCTAATTTAGCAAATAAAAACCGAATAGAAAGTCCGCGAGGATTTTCGTTAATAAACTTGCACTAGCAATTAATTTTATACTGTGTTAGCACCAGTATTTATTCCTTTTTTATTTTATTAATTGTATTCGGTGGAATAAATTCCCACTCTTTGTTTTTGTCTCCAATTATAAATTTGTGTTGATATTCACGAACAATATTTCTTTTGTCGTTCTACCGTAAATAATTGTTTGACTAACGTAAGTAATTGTTACAGTATCCTAAAAAATTATTATACAAACGAAAATATATTAGCTAATGGAACTTATTCAATTGTAAGACAAATGTATTTTGTTAATTTGTAAGCTATACATCTCACAAAATTGTATTTCGTTTTATGGCTAAATGGTCTTCTTATTACCTTATTAGAATTGAGTTTTTGGGCTTCCGTTACCACGGCTGGCAAAAACAAGCAAAGTTGAAATCTGTACAAGGAATGATAGACAAGACTTTTGAGTTTATTTTGGGTCATACCGATTTTAAAACTTTGGGCTGTGGTAGAACCGATGCAAAGGTGTCTGCCGATGATTTTGCTTTTGAGCTCTTTGTAAATGAGTCTTTTGATTGTGCTAAGCTACTCCTTCGTTTAAATAAGGAATTACCCTCTGATATACGTGCCAAGTATGTACAAACAGTAGGCGAGGGCTTTAATATTATTCAGCATTCTAAAATTAAAGAATACCATTATTATTTTTCATCAGGAGAGAAGTCGCACCCTTTTAATGCCCCGCTAATAAGAGATTTTGGCGAAGTCTTAAACATTGACTTGATGAAAGAGGCAGCTGCTCTTTTTATGGGAACCCACAATTTTAAAAGATTTGCCAGTAAACCCTCTGCCAATACAATTTTCGAACGGACTATCTTGTTCTCCGAAATAGAAGAGAATACTCGATTTGTAGATGCGTATTCTCCCAAAGATACATATGTTTTTAAAGTTCGTTCTAAAGGCTTTTTACGGTATCAGGTTCGCCTTATGGTAGGTGCTTTGGTGGATGTAGGTAGAGGCGTTTGTACCTTAGCTTATTTGAAGAATTATTTAGAAGACTTCGAAGGTACTCAAGTACGTCATATCGCCCCTTCTTCTGGTTTGCTACTCCACAAAGTTGAGTTTGATTTAGTCTTCGAGAAACCTCAGACTGACAAATGAGTTTTGAGTGGAAAGAACCAGATACTAGCGACAAGATACCAGCTACAAAAATTCTATTTTCTGCATTCTTAATTCTGACTCCTGTATTCTGACTTCTTTTTTAAATCATCAAATCATCAAATTTTCAAATCAAATTATTTCACCCAGCCCAAGCTTCCCTATCTAAGCTACGGTATTGTATTGCTTCGGCAACGTGTACGGTTTGTATATCTCTACTATTTTCTAAATCTGCTATTGTACGCGAAACTTTCAAAATTCTATCGTAGGCTCTGGCACTTAAGTCTAGTTTTTCCATCGCTAATTTTAATAAAGACATCGCTTCTTTATTTATGCCACAGTGTTCTTTTAAAATGCTGGTACTCATTTGCGAATTACAATGAATTGAAGTTTTCTTGAATCTCTTTTCTTGTTGTTTACGAGCTTTAATAACTCGCTGTCTAATATCTTCACTCGACTCCGATTTACCAGTATCTGTAAGTTCTTCGAAGCTCACGGGAGTAACTTCCACATGCAAATCTATTCGGTCTAATAAAGGACCTGAAACCCTGTTTAGGTATTTTTGAACCAATCCTGGCGCACATACACATTCCTTGTCTGGGTGGTTATAATAGCCACATGGACAAGGATTCATGGATGCTACTAAAGTGAAACTTGCGGGGAACTCAATACTGAATTTAGATCGAGAGATGTTTACCACTCTATCCTCTAGCGGTTGTCGCATTACCTCTAAAACGGTTCTTTTAAATTCGGGTAATTCATCTAAAAACAAAACGCCATTATGTGCTAGTGAAATTTCTCCGGGTTGTGGTACCGAACCTCCGCCAACTAGGGCTACATCAGAAATGGTATGGTGCGGTGAGCGAAAGGGGCGAAGTGGTACCAAAGAAGCCTGTCCTTTTAGTTTCCCCGCAACCGAATGTATTTTGGTGGTTTCTAATGCTTCGCCTAAAGTTAATGGGGGTAATATACTGGGAAACCTTTTTGCCAACATCGTTTTTCCTGCTCCCGGAGGTCCTATTAAAATTACATTATGTCCGCCTGCAGCAGCAATTTCTAATGCTCTTTTTATATTTTTTTGACCTTTTACTTCAGAGAAATCACTGTCATTATTGGTCTGTTCAATTTTAAATATTGCTCTAGTGTCTACATATTCTGGTTTTAGGTCTTTTGTATTTTTAAAGAATTCACAAACCTCAGATAGGGTTTTCATACCATATACTTTAAGTCCGTCTACAATTGCAGCTTCTTTGGCGTTTTCTGCAGGAAGTAATAAACCTTTAAAACCTTCTTTTCGTGCTTGTATGGCAATGGGCAAAGCACCTTTTATAGGCAGTATAGTTCCATCTAAAGAGACTTCTCCCATTATTACGTAGTCTGATATATCTTCGGCTATTATTTGTTTAGAACCCACTAATACACCCATGGCAATGGGAAGGTCGTAAGCAGATCCTTCTTTTCGTATATCTGCTGGCGACATATTTACAACCACTTTATACCCTGGCCATCTGTAGCCCTGATTGTACATTGCCACATGTATACGTTCTTTAGATTCTTTTACTGCATTGTCGGGTAAACCCACTAATATAAATTTAGCTCCCCTAGCAATATTTACTTCTATAGTAATTGTTGTAGCCCCAATACCATATACGGCGCTACCATAGATTTTTACTAACATATTTTCTATTATTAAATTAGCCATTAATTTATAGAATTATTTGTTCAAAAAAAAGCCCTCCATTTTAGAGGGCTTTAATTGGGTGCAAGTCAAAAAAAAGCCCTCCATTTAGAGAGCCTTTTTTTAGTACTAGTAAATTATATTTCGTTCTTATTCAATGATGACAAATTTTTGAATTTTCTCAGCATTGATAGTTACTATTTTACAGTAATAAATACCAGGCGAATAAGTACTCGTGTCGAATGTTTCAGCACCCATAGTAAGGTTTTTTCTTACCACTCTATCTAGCTCTTCTCCCAAACTATTAAAAATCACGAAGTCTACATCTACCTCATTGCTTTGCGATACACTTATAGTAATTTGGTTTTTTGCTGGATTTGGGAATATATCAAAACTATCTTCTGTAATCTCTGCAATGTTTACAGGGAAATTCACACTAAAGTTATGTACTATATTCGTTCCGAAATCGGCATTAAAATTCTTTAGCCATTGACCAGCAAGTTTGCGGAACTTAACAGCTCCATTACCATCGTTGTTTGCCCAAAATTTTAATCCGTCTTCATCAGAATCTTCTAAAACAAAGGCATAACAACCTGGAGTAAAAGTAAAAGTGTCTATGTATTGCTCATCAGCATAAAGAGTACCGCTAGAGTGAATTTCAGTTCCATTAATGTCATAAAAGTCCCAAGACGATTCTGATGCTTGTGTGGAAGTATTTATCACACCATCGTTAGTTAATAGCCATAAAGAAAAAGTTTCTGGGTAATCTGGTACTGGCTCATACGCAGACTGCATACTGTTATTTACCGCATACTCATCAGATAATCCATTTGGTTTTTTTAGTAAAACTTCGAAAGTGTTTTCTGTTCCTTCCCAGCTTGTTAGATTTGGTAATTCTACTTCTTCGCTTTCATTAAAAGCTAAATTACCTACCCATTCAAAAGTATTAGTAGAACCTCCAACTATATTATATTCAATTGTTAAAGAGGTAAGTGTATTGCTCCCATAATTTTTAATTACAATAAGTGGTTTTCCACAAATTGGATTTTTACGACTATGCTCATCTTTTAGAGACGGTTTAATAATGTCGATGATTTCAGCAGAATTCTCAAAATTAGGATTCTTGTACTGAATTAATTGAGATTCAACAATATAAGAAGGGGTTTGTGTGCCACTCCAAGAATAAGATTGATAGTCGACATTAATTTCTACAGAATCACCTGATGAAATATAGGGCGTAATTTCATGATCGAATATTTGAGACCTTGTGCCAGGACACCAATTTGCTCTATCGTATATCCAAGTTCCTCCTTGTGGGTAAATTGGGTTTTCTCCACATTTATTATCCCAATTGTATTGTGTGTGTGTTTGTACACCATCAACTTTTAGATAATAATTAATTGGTTTAAATTCTGCTGCAGATTGATTGTTATCAAAACCATGACCTGTTGAAGACATCTTAACCATTGCACTTGTAGTACTTGGGTCAATTAGGAAATTCTGAGGTGTTAGTTGGTTCGCTTCAAAATCTGTTGATGAATTGTAATTGTATCCACCACTATAAATATTTTCAACTTTTACAACATCTCTAGCTGGCGTACCTTCAATAAACTCAAAGTCTAGTGAAGCACTAAACCCAGAAGACCAACCGCTATAATGACATCTTATTTCTACCGAATCGCTTAAAATACTGGCAAAATCGGTTACATCAAATGTGGTCGTAAATTCCCAGTTGTTAGATAAACCATTACCATAAGGAGTAATAACACGAGCTAATTCGTAGTTTTCAATCACATCAAAAACAGTATGCCAATTATAATAGTCAAGTACTAAAGTGTCTGTTGAAGCAACATAAAAAGAATCGATAACAGAACCTACAGTATCAAACACCATATTGTAAAATTCTGATTCATATTTAATGAGTGTATCAGTTGCTACAGTAGGATTTGTAGGGTCGTTGTATTGAGCTATCTCGTAAGTATTCGAGAGTGTAGAATCTACAGATTGTGTACTCGTATTCCAAAAATGAACAAAGGTGCTGTCGGAAAACAAGAGAGAGTCTTCAGTAGTTCCATTTACAGTAAAGTTCGGAGATTCTTGTAAGGTAGAATCTACTTCTCCAGTTCTATGTCTTACAAAAATTTGTGTTGTATAATCCCAGTCAGAACAACCGCCTGTAGCACAGCCCATAGTATAGTGTAAGTAAACCTTTCTGTAATTATTGTCGGTACTTGGTAATACTCCCCATTCATCATAATTCCCATACCAGGTCATATCTGTATGGTCGTGAATCCTTACTGTGGTAGTGTCGGTTGCAAATGCATTGCATGAAAATGCAAAAAGGAGTAGGAATAAGTAATTTGTTTTCATTTTGTTATTGTTTAAGCGTGAAGGAAGTTACTAAATTATTTGAAATGGTTTCTGTAACCTCGTCTATTGTGTGAGAGAATGGAGTAGTCATAAAGTCGATTGTACCTGATGTTCCATTTAGTAATTTGTCTATATCTAACTCTAAATGTAGGCTATCCCCCTCAGTATCCAGAAATAAATTATTCAAAGGAATTGAAACTTCTCTGTACAAATTGTCAAAGCCAGTATGGTAAGAGAAAGCTAAGTCCGGATTCATACCATCCATAGTATCAACTCTACCTTCGATCATAAAGAATTTATATTTTGAAGCCCATGTCCAGTATGTATTTTGTGCGATACTTAATGGGTGAGAGCTTTCGAAATCTGCAGGATCTGATGCGTTTGTAAGAGAGTCTAAGCCGATGCCAAAATGTAAATTTAAATAGATTCCAGTGTCTACCTCAGCTTCTATATTTAGTTTTTCGTCAGATGAAAAATCTATTAAGTTTATTCCGTCTATAGAAATCAGTTCTCCATTGCTTTTTTCTATTGCCCAGTTCGATAGATAAAATTTGAGTAATTCTACCTTGTAATTTCTTCCTAAATAATCGGGGTATAAGGTGCTTTGTAGTTCTAAAATATTTGTTGCAACAACAGCATTTAAATCTATACTTATAGGAGCCTTACAAATGTGTTGTGCTTTTGGTTTGTCTTTATCACAAGAACTAATAAGGATTATAAGCAAAAGCGTGAAGACGCTACTTTTAATAGTTAGTTTCATTTTGTAATGCTTTTTAGATCCGTTTTTTCTGTTTTTAAATAAAACAGAATCAATTGTAAGAAATAAATAATTGCCAAGAAAGATGCCAGCCTACCTATATAATCGCCATGTTGAGCATAAAAGGTTTTGGTATCCGATTTCGTAATGGTCGCTTCTATAATTCCACTTTCCCCATAGGGCAAAAATTGTTCCACCATTCCGAGTGGATTTATAACAGAACTTATTCCTGTATTGGCAGATCTAACTACGTATTTTCTGTTTTCAATGGCTCTTAAACGAGCGTAAGAATTATGTTGTTGATGTCCGAATGTATCGCCCCACCAACCGTCGTTTGTAATAATACAAATCCAACTAGAGCCCAAAGAATTAAAGCTACTTACATATTCTCCAAAAACAGATTCGTAACAAATGATAGGCGTGAAGTTTCCTTTTGTAGTGTTGAAGTTTTGTAGAGAATCGTTCGTTCCAAAATTCCCTATTGTACCTCCAAGTTTAACAGGGAATTTATTGAATATCGGTTTTAACAGACTTGAAAATGGTGTCATTTCGGCTCCAGGAACGAGTTTAGATTTGTGAAATACTTGACTCTCTTCTTGCTTAGAAATTAATAGTGCAGAATTAAATACTTCGTAAATAGTTCCATTTCTACTAATTCTTGCCGTTGATTTTTGTGCTTCCTTATCTGTTAAAACTTTACCAGTAGAAGCACCTGTAAGTATTTGTGTTTTAGGATGCTTACTTAACCACGATTTCATTCTTAATACCGAAGGAGAAGTTTCTATTCGAGACTCCCAAATCCAATCGGTAATAAAAGTCTCTGGGAGTACAATTAAATCTGGGTTTTTAATCCATACAGATTCTAGTAGACTTTCTACTTCTTGTAGTTGTGTGTTTAGTGGAGTAGAAAACTTCTCATTATGTGGTTCGTAATTTGGCTGTACTAGTACTACTTTCACTTCCTCTCCAGAGAAGTAATTAGTATTTGAAATAGTTTTATTAGAAATTATAAAGGGGGTGCAAATAAATAGAAGACTAAATAATAAGGGCTTTATAAATCCTTCCTTTTTTAATAGCTTATTTAAGCTAAAGTAAAGAAGCGTATTTACTATTAGTACCCAAAAAGAACCACCTAAAACACCGGTATACTGATACCATTGTACCCAATTAGGATGTTCTGCAAATACATTACCTATACTCATCCATGGCCATGTCATATCCCAATTTAGGTGAAGGTATTCAAAGGCTAACCATAGAATAGGAAATGCAAAATAAGCTTGCTTAGTTCCTAAGTTTACTTTGATTTTGTAAATAAGTAAACAAACCAAAGTCATAAGGAATCCATTAACAATGGATGCAAAAATACCGCCAAACCAATGCGCGTAAATTAGCCATGAGGTTAACAAAAAGTTTAAACTAAAAAAAGTACAAAACAATAAACCGAATAAGTAGGTGCTAGACAATTTACACAAGCTAGGTTTAAAATTGAATAGTAAATAAAGTACAGGTACAAAGGCAATAAATATAAATCCTGGCAAAGAGTTTGGAGGCCAAGAAATATAAAACAGCATCACTGTTAAAAGACAAATAAGAATATGTTTTACAAATTTCATTTTATAGTTTGATTGCAATAAATTGCTTTTATTTGTTACAAATATAAGTTTCAGATGCGAAAACTCATTCCAAACCTACTAACAATCTCAAATCTTATTTGTGGTTGTATTGCTTTGTACTTTACTTTTCACAATAATTTAGTCTTTGCAGCCTATTTAATTGGCTTATCTGCACTCTTCGATTTTATGGATGGAGCTGTGGCTAGATTGTTAAAAGTGTCAGGTCCAATGGGTAGAGAGCTAGATTCTCTTGCCGATATGGTTAGTTTTGGAGTGGTTCCAGGTTCTGTAGTTTTTCATTTGTTAGAAGCTAGCTCTATGAGTTCATACTCTTTTGTTGCACTTTTAATTCCTGCTTTATCTGCTTATCGTTTGGCTAAGTTTAATATTGATGAAAGACAAACCGATGGTTTTATAGGTTTAAACACACCCGCAAATACCTTATTCTTTATTTCTTTCCCTTTGATAAGTCATTTTCAAGCCGATCATTTTTTGAATTCATGGATCGCAATACCAGAACTTTTAATTTTGTTAACGGTTCTTATGTCCATTGCTATGGTTTCTGAAATTCCTCTTTTTGCTTTTAAGTTTAAGAACTTGAAATTTGCAGATAATAAACTACGATTTTCATTTATCGGATTGACTGTTGTATTACTCGGATTATTACAATTTGCTGCCATCCCTTTATTGGTTCTTTTGTATTTGTTATTGTCTATTGTAAATCAATATGCGACTAAATAAATTCAAAATCCCTCAAATTCAAATTCCTTCGATTTAATTAGATTCCAATGACACACGAACAGATTTTAGCAGATTTAAAATCAAAAAAGTACAGTCCCGTTTATTTTTTAGCAGGAGAGGAGACTTATTATATCGATTTGTTGAGTGATTATATTGAAGCTAATGTACTCGGTGAGGCTGAGAAAGGATTTAATCAAACCGTTATGTACGGTAGAGATGTGGAGATAGGGTCCTTAATTTCTGCTGCCAAACAATTTCCGATGATGTCGGAAAATACGGTGATTATTGTGAAAGAGGCTCAAGACCTTAAGAAAATTGAGGAATTGAAATCTTATGTAGATCAACCTTTAAGTTCTACCGTTTTGGTATTGTGTTACAGAGGTAAGAAAATTGATAAGAGAAAGGCTTTATTTAAAAGTATCCAAAAAAACGGACTCTATTTTGAGAGTAATAAACTCTACGAAAACAAAATCCCAGAATGGATAAAGGGCTATTTAAGGATTAAGGATTATTCAATCGGTAATAAGGCTTCTGCTATGCTTACTGAGTTTTTAGGTACAGATTTGTCGAAGATTGCTGGAGAGTTAAATAAGCTATGTATTTTGGCTCCAAAAGGCAGCGAGATTAATGCTAAACTTGTAGAGGAGAATATTGGGATTAGTAAAGACTATAATAATTTTGAATTGCAAAAAGCAGTGATGAATAAAGATGTCTTAAAAGCAAATCGAATTATAAAATATTTCGAATCGAATCCACGTAATAATCCAATCGTGGTTACACTATCTGTTTTGTACACTCTATTTAGTAAAGTATTAGTTTTCCATTCATTAAAAGATAAAAACCCTCAAGCTGTTGCTAAAAGTTTAGGAGTAAACCCTTACTTTGTAAAAGATTATCAGAAAGCTGCACAAGCTTACAATTTAAAATATGCAGTTCGTGCATTAGATCTTCTTAGAGAAGCAGACATGAAATCTAAAGGGTATAATAACCCGTCTACTAGTCAGGCAGATTTGTTAAAAGAGCTTATTTACAAACTCTGTTACTAATCAAATTTTAGGTGCTTTACTGTAAGTCCTTGGTTTTTCAATTCCATAAGAGCATCAATTCCAATTTGGATATGGTCTTTAACAAATTCTTGTGTTACCTTTTTATCGCTTTCAGTAGTTTTCACACCTTCGGATACCATCGGTTGATCCGAAACTAATAGCAATGCTCCACAAGGAATGTGATTCGCAAAGCCCACTGTAAATAGGGTAGCTGTTTCCATATCTATTCCCATACAACGTGTTTCTCTTAAGTAATTTTTAAACTCTTCATCGTGTTCCCAAACTCTTCTGTTTGTGGTAAATATAGTTCCTGTCCAATAGTCTCTCGCGTGATTTCTTATTGAAGTAGAAATAGCTTTTTGTAAGGCAAAAGAGGGGAGTGCAGGAACTTCTGGAGGAAAGTAGTCATCGGAGGTTCCTTCGCCACGAATTGCTGCGATAGGTAATATGAGATCTCCTAGTTTGTTTTTCTTTTTTAATCCTCCACATTTACCCAAAAACAACACTGCCTTAGGTTGTGTGGCGCTAAGTAAATCCATTATGGTTGCCGCATTTGCAGAGCCCATACTAAAATTTATCATGGTTACACCTTTAGCTGTTACATTCGGCATAGCTTTGTCTAATCCGTTTATTTCGCAGTTGTGAACTTCAGCAAATTCATTTAAGTAATGTTGAAAATTGGTGAGTAATACATAGTCACTCATTTCAGATAGTTCTATCCCGGTATATCGGGGCAACCAGTTTTTTACAATCTCTTCTTTATTTTTCATATTATTGATTTTGATTTAGTGTTTAATGTATCTTCGTTCAACATTTATATTTTATGCAGGATTTAAATTTACCGAATTATTCTTTAAAATTCAAAACTCAAGAAGGGAAGACTTATATATTCGATCCTATAAGGAAGAAATATTTAGTAAATACCCCAGAGGAATGGGTGCGTCAGAACTTTATACAGTTTTTAGTAAAAGAAAAAGGGTACCCTGCCTCCTTAATGGCTGTAGAAATGGGAATTGATGTGTTGAATACAAAAAAACGTTGCGATATAGTTTTGTATAATACAATGGGTAAACCCCATATTATAGTAGAGTGTAAGGCTCCTTCTATAAAAATTGCTCAAGATACATTCGATCAAATAGCACGCTACAATCTTACTCTAAAAACCGAGCTTTTAATTGTAACCAATGGTTTACAGCATTATGTATGTGTGATGGATCACGAAAATAAATGTTATCATTTCCTAAAAGAAATCCCCAATTACACTAAGTAATTATTGAGCGTGAATTAAAAAGATACAGGGTCTTTTATGGAGTTCTGGTTTTGCTGTTTTTTTCCACTCAGCAATGGTTCTCGTTTTAATATATTCAGTTTTTAAGCTGATGTCGCAAGCAATGCACAATTTTGTGGTGCCTTGTAAACTCTGGTAAAGTGTTTCAATTAGTTTATTGTTTCTGTAGGGTGTTTCAATAAATAATTGAGTTTGGTTATGCGTTCTAGAAATGCGTTCTAAATCTTTTAACTTCTTTTTTACGTCCGATTTGTCAATCGGTAAATACCCATTAAAAGCAAACGATTGACCATTCATTCCACTAGCCATTAATGATAGCAGAATTGAAGAAGGTCCTACCAAAGGAATTATTTTAATATCTTCTTTATGCGCTAAATTTGCAATTTCAGCTCCCGGATCTGCTACTCCAGGACATCCAGCATCCGAAATTAATCCTATGTTTTTTCCATTTCTACAATTTGCTAAAAAAGCATGTAGTTCTTGTGCATCTGTATGTTTGTTGAGTTCGTGAAGTTTTAATTGGTCTTGAGGCGTTGGTATATCCATCAATTTTAAAAAAGCACGGGCATTTTTACTGTTCTCAACTATAAATTCATCCAATTGATGAATGGTATCTTTTACCGATTGAGGTAAAACCTTTGTTACATCACTTTCTCCAAGTGTTGTCGGAATCATGTATAATATACCTTTAGACATCGAATTCTTTTTCAAGTTGATTTTTAACTAGCTCACAAGCCTCATCGAGTAAATTAAATACATTTTCGAATCCTTGGTCTCCACCATAATAAGGGTCTGGTACCGCTTTGTTTTGTCCTGGACTCGACTCATTTAAGATTAATTTCACTTTTTCACGATCCTCGTCAGTACTAGCTAGCTTCAGGATATTGTTGTAGTTGGCGCTATCCATTGCAAAAATTAAATCAAAATCTTCTAAATCAGATTTCATCAATTTCCGAGCTCTTTGATCTCCTATGTCAATTCCGTTAATGGTGGCTATATGAACAGATCTATGGTCGGGACCTTCTCCTATATGATGTGCAGATGTTCCTGCAGAATCTACCACCACAGGAAGATGTTCGCATTTAGCAGCTAAAATACCTTCTGCTAAAGGAGACCTACATATGTTTCCTAGGCATACCATTAAGATTGTTTTCTGTTTCATAAGCCAAAAAAAAGCAGGATTAAATCCTGCTTTTAAATTATAGTTGTTGTAATTCTAACTTCTTGTTCAGGTCATCAACGTATGTTCTAAACTGCTTGTCGGTATCTACAAGGTTGTTTACCGTTTTACAAGCGTGTAATACGGTTGCGTGATCTTTACCACCACATTGAGCACCTATACTAGCTAAAGAAGACTTGGTTAGTTTCTTTGAGAAGAACATCGCTAATTGACGTGCTTGTACAATTCTTCTTTTTCTAGTTTTCGAATTGAGCAGTTCAAGGCTTAGTTCAAAATAATCACAGACTACTTTTTGAATATAGTCTATAGAAACTTCACGAGTTGTGTTTTTCACGAAGCGATCAATCATCTCTTTCGCTAAATTCATGTTTATTTCTCTTTTGTTAAGAGAGGATTGAGCTAATAATGAAATTAAGGCTCCTTCTAATTCTCTAACATTAGAGGTGATGCTATAGGCTAGATATTCTATAACTTCTTCTGGCATCTCAATACCATCGGAGTATAGTTTTTTCTTTAAAATAGTAATTCTTGTTTGTAAACTCGGTGTTTGTAAATCTGCAGATAAACCCCATTTAAAACGAGAAAGTACTCTTTGTTCCATTCCTTGAAGATCTACTGGAGCTCTGTCGGAAGTAAGGATTAATTGTTTTCCTTGTTGGTGTAGGTGGTTGAAGATATGGAAGAATACATCTTGTGTTTTTTCCTTTCCAGCAAAAAACTGAATGTCATCAATAATCAAGACATCAATCATTTGGTAAAAGTGCACAAAGTCGTTTCTAGAATTCTTGCGAATTGAATCTATAAACTGTTGTGTGAACTTTTCTGCAGAAACATAAAGTACTGTTTTCTCTGGGTATCTATCTTTAATTTCAATTCCAATAGAATGTGCTAGGTGTGTTTTCCCTAATCCAACTCCACCATATAACAACAGTGGGTTAAAAGAAGTACCTCCAGGATTGTTTCCTACTGCATATCCTGCAGCTCTAGCCAATCTATTACAATCACCTTCAATAAAATTTTCAAACGTGTAGTTTGCATTCAATTGAGATTCAATGTGTATCTTTTTTAATCCTGGGATTACAAAAGGGTTTCTTACTCCTGCAGCAGAAATCTCAACTGGAACTGCAACTTTAGGGTTGTGTAATGGAGCTCTATTGTTACTCGGTATTTTTACAGTGTATGGATTAGAGTTGCCATAAGTATTTTCCATAACGATGGAATAAACCAATTTAGCATCTTCTCCTAATTCTCTTCCGATAGCTGTTTTTAATAGTTTTATATAGTGTTCTTCAATCCACTCATAAAAAAATTTACTCGGTACTTGAATGTGTAATATTTGACCTTTAAGCTTTATTGCTCGGATTGGTAAAAACCAAGTTTTAAAACTCTGTTCCGAAATATTATCCTTGATGAAATCAAGGCAATTATTCCATATATTTTCTGGTGTATTCTTCATCAAATTTATGTGCAACAATTAAGGTTATACAATTATCGGTTTTAGGGGAGTAAAACTTTAGTTTTTCGATAGGGCAAATTTGTGAACAAAATAGTTAAGAAAAAAATGAAATGCCTATAGGATTATAACTTTGTTTTCCTTATCTAAGACAACTGAAACTCGTTTTTTGTGATATACGTTCAGATTGACTCTTAATAACCAGTCTGTTAGTCTCCAGTTCTAGCTTAACGTCGATTCTCCCTAACATAAGTCCTGCCCACCCGACCTGTGATATGTAGGTACTCTTACCTATGTTTGAGCGAATTTCAATTGGTTTATCAACAAATGTGTGTGTATGCCCTCCAAGTATGATATCGATTTCTGAACACTCTTCTGCAAGTGCAATATCAGACACTTGTTTAGACTCATATTTGAGCCCTAAATGGGATAGGCAAATAATTAAATTACATCCTTTTGTATGTCTTAAATACCTGCTTATTTTTTGCGAAATTTCGATAGGTGAATTATGTTTCGTTTCTCCATACATTTTTGGATCGACTAATCCCTTTAATTCAATTCCCAATCCAAATACGCCAACCTTAAATTTACCTTTATTAAAAATATCATAAGGCTTTGTTAATCCTTTCATTGGTGTGTCTTCAAAATTATAATTAGCGCTCAGTAATTTAAAGTCTGCAATTTTAGCTTGTTTAGCTAATCCATCCACTCCATTATCAAAATCGTGGTTTCCAATTGTTGCGGCATCATATTTCATGGCATTCATTAGTTTAAATTCTAATTCGCCTCCGTAGTAGTTAAAATAGGGTGTTCCTTGAAACATATCTCCAGCATCAAGTAAAAGTGTGTGCTTTACTTCAGAACGTATTTTAGTAATAAGTTCAGCCCTTCTTGCTACACCTCCCATGCCAGGATATTTTTTATGATCTATGGGAAATGGTTCTATATGACTATGTACATCGTTTGTGTGCATAATACACAAATGCTCTATTGTGTCTGTGTTGGCCAATAATTTAGTGGGGCTAAGTATACTTATTGCACTTACACTTGCTATTTGCTGTATAAATTTCCTTCTGTTACTCATATACAAAACGATTATCAAATGTACTTATTAAGGTGTCTATAGATTTACACTCTGCTAAAAGCACCTCTCGAATTTTTAAACCTGTTTTAATCATAGAAATTGAATCAGCAAAAAAGAACATTTTATCTCCTCCGTTGGCTAAGTAATCAGATGTTACAATTCGTATGCTCTCCTCACTTTTTAAGGAACAGTCTACTTGGTTGTCTGTAATATTTAAGCTGATATTACTTATTGGGTGTCCTCCACTAATTTTTAAATACTCTAATACTTTTGCGAAACTAGAGTTTGGGATCTCAACGATAACCAGTTCGTTTTCGAATGGCATTAATTGGAAAATATTTTTTCTAGTAATAGCTCCTTTCGGAAGAGTGCTTCTTATTCCTCCATAGTTTAATAGACAAAAATCAATGTCGTTCTGAGCGTCGCAATGCTTAAAACACACATCTGCCATCCAATTATTCAGTAGCGCTTCAGGTCTTTTTTTCTCTAAGAAATAAGGCGAATAACAAAGCACTTGGTTCATTATGCTGTCTAAACCAATTTTGTACGGTTCGTATATGCTTATAATGATGGAGTCTTCTTGTAGTTGATGCGCTATAGGAATACTACTTCCATAAACATGTAATTGTGTAGCTGGAGAAGGTTTGCAGCCTATTAAAACACTTAATAGGACTAAGATTAAATAGAATCTCATGAAATTTGAAGCTTTAATTTGAAGAATAGTTGTGAATTTAGATAAGCTTTACCTAAGATTAAATAAATTCGCATACCAATTTACAATTATGTTCGAACATCAAATAAAATTTAGAGTATTATATTCCGATACCGATAAAATGGGATATATGTACTATGGCCAATATGCAAAATACTTAGAAATGGGTAGGGTAGAGGCTTTACGTAGTCTGGGTTTATCTTATAAGTCTATGGAAGATTCTGGGGTGATGATGCCTGTTTTAGAATTGAATACAAAGTATATAAAACCTTTGTTTTACGACGACGAAATTACCTTAGTTACCAAGGTGGTAAAGATGCCAGATACGCGAATTTATTTTAAGTACGAATTATTGAACCCCGCGCGGAAATTGGCTACTGTAGCAGAAACAACTTTAGTTTTTGTGGATTGTTCTACAGGTAAACCTTGTTTAATACCCGCTAATTTTAAAAGTAAAATTGAAACTTATTTCCAGTAAAATGAAAAACTTGAAAAGACTATTTCTAAGCATCTTAATGCTTTGTTCATTAAATACGGTAGCCAAAGAAGGAATGTGGCTTCCAATGTTTTTACAACAACTAAATGAGGCCGAAATGCAGGCGATGGGCTTGGAACTTACTGCAGAGGATATTTATTCTATTAATAATGGTAGCCTTAAAGATGCTATTGTTCACTTTGGTGGTGGTTGTACAGCTGAAGTAATTTCTGGCGAAGGGCTGTTATTAACAAATCATCACTGTGGTTACGGTCAAATTCAGTCGCATTCCTCGGTAGAAAACGATTATTTGAGTAATGGCTTTT
>Ga0115003_10001414_pt1 | contig 20997 bp, 16 predicted proteins | sample ArcticOcean_MG_C_7_FD_88736 | JGI IMG/M metagenome (GOLD analysis project Ga0115003, IMG submission 88736) | Marine microbial communities from western Arctic Ocean - ArcticOcean_MG_CB11_88 | ecosystem: Environmental > Aquatic > Marine > Oceanic | place: Arctic Ocean: Canada Basin | collected... | reverse complement strand
GATGTCGTGCGGGTTTTTAATCTGCGTGGCGCTTGTCTGGGTGGCGTGATTATCGATGATCAGGTCATGCAGGGTGTTGTTCAAATGAGTACGGGTGCTTGGTATGATCCGCTCCAGCCCGGTGTCCATGGTAGTTTATGCAAACACGGAAACCCAAATTTATTGACGCCAGATATTGGCACCTCGCAACTCGCACAGGGCCCGATTTCACATACTTGTATGGTTCAAATTGAGGGTTTTAAAGGAGAGCTACCAGAACTCACCGCGTTTGATGCACCTAAAATTTCACTCATTAACACTTCAATGGTTTAATTATTTATACGAAAAATAATGACGATTTATAGGCATGAAGCGACTGAATTGGAAAATACAATTCAAATCGGTGCAAGGCGATTGATGCGTTTCCTTTTGTTGAACGCAGTAATGGCCCATACATGAAACGTAGTGTCTATCAATGAGGAATATTATTTTAGATGATTGAATTGTGGCTGGACTGGAAAGACGCCTCACCTTGGAATGTCTGGTGGGGCGCAGCATGGCTGTGATATCGTTGATATCCCCTTTTTTGACTATGGAAAATAGATTACGCAGTGCAGACCACACAATACCGGAGTAAATAAATTAGATGAAGAACTTAACAAAATTCTATATTAACGGTGCTTGGGTTGAACCCAACTCTACTGTCACATTGCCTGTTTTGAACCCAGCAACAGAGCAGCAAATTGGTTTGGTTGCTATGGGTAATGAAACTGATGTAAACCGTGCAGTCGAGGCTGCCAGCGTGGCTTTTGAGCATTTTTCTCAAACCACTAAAGCTGAGCGTTTAGTGCTTTTACGCCAATTAAGGGTAGCGACTGAAGCGCGCTTCGAGGACCTCGCTCAAGCGATGCGTATGGAAATGGGTGCGCCAATTTCGATGGCGCGTGAAGTTCAAGCAGATGCGGCTGTGGGTCATTTACAGGGTTTCATCGATGCTTTAGAAGCTCTTGAGGTGCAGATTACTCTGAACAATGGAGATATTTTATTACGTGAGCCGATAGGTGTTTGTGGCTTGATTACACCTTGGAATTGGCCTATGAATCAAATAGTTTTAAAGGTAGTACCGGCACTTGCTACCGGCTCTACCTGCATTCTAAAGCCATCTGAGCACACACCAGTGTCAGCGATGGTGTATGCCGAAATCATTCATGAGGCCGGTTACCCAGCCGGAGTATTCAACCTGGTGAATGGCGATGGGCCGACCGTAGGTTCGGCTATGTCGCAGCACCCTGACGTTCAGATGATGTCTTTTACAGGGTCAACCCGTGCAGGTATTGCAGTTACACAAGATGCCGCACAAACGGTCAAAAGGGTAACGCTAGAGCTTGGTGGAAAATCACCGAATCTGGTTTTTGCAGATTGTGATTTGGAAGAACGAGTGTCAGCCTCAGTTCAGGAATGTATGTTTAATACAGGCCAATCCTGTGATGCACCAACGCGCCTTTTAGTAGAGCGAAGCTGTTATAACGACGTCTTACAAATTGCTAAGCGTGCAGCCGAAGCAACGACAGTAGGTAACCCAGAAAAAGAAGGGGATCATATGGGTCCTTTATTTGACAAAATTCAGTTTGATCGGGTGCAGACTATGATCAAAGTCGGTATTAACGAAGGCGCCACTGTGTTAGTTGGTGGACTTGGCCGTCCAGATGGTTTGGATGTCGGTTGGTATGTAAAGCCAACCATTTTTTCAGATGTAAGTAATAATATGAGAATCGCTCAAGAAGAAATTTTTGGCCCAGTACTCGTCATTATTCCATTTAAGGACGAGGCTGAAGCGATTGCCATTGCCAACGATACGCCCTACGGACTGGCATCTTATTTACAAACAGGGAATCCAGATCGAGCCGCACGAGTCGCGTTGAAATTAAGGGCTGGATCAGTTCATATTAACGGCGCTGGAATTAACTATGGTTCGCCTTTTGGTGGTTATAAGCAATCGGGTAATGGGCGCGAGGGGGGTATGATGGGGCTTGAAGATTATCTCGAAACTAAGTCTCTTCATGGCTTGGTTTGAACTTGTAAATAATCAAGTTTAGTCTTGGCTAAAATTGCTTAAATTTAGATTAAGGTTCAGAAGAAATCTAAACTTTCTGTGTGACTCTCCATGGCAGACATTCTCAATACTGACATCAATTTTTGGTCGACGGGTGAGAGGGGATTGGATGCAATATCAGTATTTTTATCTTTACGGATTGTGTTGTTTTGAATTCGATACTAGATCGACGCGATCCTTAAAGGTAGGGCTGCTTTCTCATAACACTATCCCTATTTTTTATTGGACTGGTATCAACTGCAAGCAACTTCTACCAACTTCTACCAACTTCTACCAACCATGTAATAGATGGCATGGGGCTTAATAATTAAAGTGAAGCGACTGGTTTCAATAAGTGGAAGTAAAATCTTTGTTTATTTTTTTAATAAATTAAGTTCAATTTAGTGGGTTACTTTAAATGAATGAGGTTTATTGCCTTGGTGCTTAAGCTTAACCATAACCATGCAATATACAGAGTTATACAATGTTTGGTATGCTATTGAACTTAGAATAATAAACTCACTTGATTATGAGCAAAACCACTAAAGTAGAATCTAACAAAATAATGAATAATGGCTCTGATGAAAAACAGGGGTCAGGGATTACATTGGAGGGCGCTATAGGTCAGCAGGTACGGAGTCTTCGTAAGCGACTTAATTTAACCGTCGCCAACGTTGCTAAGCAGGCACAGTTATCGTCGGGCATGTTATCCAAAATTGAGAACGGACTTACTTCGCCATCTTTGGCAACTTTGAGTGCGCTCGCACACGCCCTCAATGTGCCTGTTACATCACTATTTCGAGGGTATGAAGAGCAGCGTGATGTAACAATGATTAAAGCGGGGGAAGGTTTGGTAATTGAAAGGCGTGGTTCAGGCGCGGGTCATCAATATCAGTTGTTAGGGCACACGATTGGCAAGCCTTATTCAATCGAGCCCTATGTCATCAGTATTTCAGACATGTCAGAAGTGTTTCCTGTGTTTCAGCATGCAGGTACAGAGCTGATTTATATGCTTGAAGGCAAGGTAGCTTATCGTCATGCCAATAAAGTATATGACCTAGAGCCCGGTGATTCGCTATTTTTTGATGCCGAAGCGTCCCACGGTCCAGAAGAAATTCTTGCACTACCTTGTCGATATTTGTCTTTTATTGTGTCTCAGGGTAACGAAATCTAACCCACCCTTGTTTCCTCACATGAATAATTGTTTCATAACATTTGACAGCTCTGAATTCCTCTAGTAACCTCATCGTAACGATAAATTGTGCATTATTAAGCGAGGCGGATTATGTGCGGAATTGTAGGTCTATTTATAAAAAATCCAGCAATGGAGAAGTCGCTCGGCGAGCATCTTTCCAACATGTTGATCGAAATGACAGAGCGCGGTCCAGATAGTGCGGGTATTGCTATCTATGACGGAGGTGCATCGGCTGGCACGGTTAGAATTACGGTTTTATCTACTGACCCAGATTATTCATGGGAGCAGTTTAAAAAGGAAGTAAGGGCCGTTTTTGGAGTATCTTCAAAAATTGAGATGAACAGCAATCATGCCGTATTGATATTACAAGCTGAAGCTAGAACAGTTCAGGGCTGGTTGAAACAAAATCATCCTGAATTGTATATGACCAGTTCTGGAACTAATATCACGATTTTTAAGGAAATAGGCTTACCGGTAGATGTTATTTCTAAGTTTGGTATCCGAGGTATGAGTGGTAGCCATGCATTGGGCCATACGCGAATGGCAACGGAGAGTGCCGTTACCACTTCCGGATCACATCCTTTCTCGACAGGTGCAGACCTTTGCCTTGTTCACAACGGTTCGATGTCTAACCACAATCGTATGCGCCGTACCCTAGAATTTCATGGGGTTGAATTTCAAACTGAAAATGATTCTGAAGTTGCTGCGGGCTACTTGACCTGGAGATTACAAGAAGGTGACACACTCGACGAGGCGCTTGAAAGAGGTTTTGAAGAACTTGATGGCTTTTATACTTTTGCCATTGGCACGCATGATGGGTTTGCCGTCGTAAGAGACCCAATAGGAGCTAAGCCTGCAATTTTGGCTGAGACAGACGACTGGGTTGCTATGGCTTCAGAATTTCGTGCTATTGCTACATTGCCTGGCGTAGAGAACGCTAAAATTTGGGAGCCTGAGCCTGCTCGGGTCTACAGCTGGTATAAGAACTGAGATAAAAATTAAGTTTTACTGAAGGTATGGCTAAACTGAAGGGTAAGGGGCCGTTAGAGCTATTAACGCCTTTTCATTAACAGAAACGAATATACGTATTCAATCTGAGGTTACAAAAAATGATTGAGATAGATCTGGATAAATCAGAATTGCGCGCCTTAAATGCAAAGCTGCATAGTCTTGATGGTAAGACGGGTGAAAAATCTTTTAAAGTTGTCAACCCAAACGGTAAGCACAATATTGCCGTGGGTGTCGATGGCGAACTGGATATTACCATCGAGGGCCATGCTGGACATTATGTTGGCGGTATGAATAAGCATGCCAATATAACCGTCACTGGCAATTCAGGCGCGGGACTGGCTGAAAATATCATGTCAGGTGTTGTTCGAGTCAAGGGTAACGCATCGCAATATACTGGTGCAACCGGTCGTGGTGGACTCGTCGTGGTCGAAGGTGATGCGGCTGCACGCTGCGGAATCTCTATGAAGGGCGTCGACATTGTTGTCGGTGGTAACGTTGGGCACATGTGCGCCTTTCTGGGTCAGTCAGGCAATGTTGTCGTCTGCGGTGATGCAGGTGATGCCTTAGGTGATTCAATCTTTGAGCTGAACCTTTTTGTTCAGGGAAATGTTAAAAGTCTGGGAACTGATTGTGAAGAAAAGGAAATGGATGCCGAAAAATTGGCAATACTTACCCAGCTTCTTGATCAGGCTAAAATTAAGGCTGACCCAAAGAAATTTAAGGTCTATGGTCCAGGAAGAAATCTTTATAACTTTAAAGTCGACAATGCCGTCTTATAGGCCTTTACAGGGTTCATATCGTGAGCTTTAGCCGTGATTAACGACCCATAATCGATAGTGAAATTTTTAACAGCCAATAGCTAAACTAATAGGCTTTGCCTATTACAGACCAGAAGAGGTAAGAAAATGAGTGAACCTACTGATAAAGCACAACTCGGTGAATATGAAGAACATCCGGAGCTTCAAGAGTCTGCTACTTGGAGCCGGCAAACGATCAAAGAGATACAACGTGCCGCAACTGAGGGTATCTACAGTATTCGAGGTGGTGGTGCCAAGCGTAAAGTACCGCATTTTGATGACTTGTTGTTCCTTGGCTCGAGCATGTCGCGCTATCCGCTTGAAGGCTATCGTGAGACCTGTGATACAGATGTCAAATTGGGTACACGCTTTGCAAAAAAGCCATTGCATCTTGATATTCCTATTACCATAGCGGGTATGAGTTTCGGCGCTTTGTCTGCTCAAGCAAAAGACGCGTTGGGTCAAGCCGCTGCCGCGATGAACACCACAACAACGACAGGCGACGGCGGTATGACTCAGGAAGAGCGTGCTTCATCTAAGACACTTGTATTGCAAATGTTGCCATCACGTTATGGTATGAATCCTGATGACTTACGTGCGGCAGATGCCATAGAGGTTGTTTGTGGTCAAGGCGCTAAACCAGGTGGTGGTGGCATGTTGCTGGGTCAGAAAATAAGTGACCGTGTTGCACAGATGAGAACCCTTCCAAAGGGTATTGATCAACGTAGTGCCTGTCGCCATCCTGACTGGACTGGTCCTGATGATTTGGAAATAAAAATCGCTGAAATCCGTGAGATTACAGACTGGGAGAAACCAATCTATGTCAAGGTTGGTGCAACTCGAACAAAATATGACGTGCAGTTGGCTGTTAAGGCGGGTGCCGACGTTATTGTTGTTGACGGCATGCAAGGTGGTACAGCAGCTACTCAGGATGTGTTTATGGAGCATGTGGGTCTGCCCACACTACCCGCAGTCCGAATTGCAGTAGAAGCCTTGCAAGAGATGGGTATGCATCGTAAAGTTCAGCTGATCGTTTCAGGTGGTATTCGAAATGGTGCAGACGTTGCAAAGTGTATGGCGTTGGGTGCAGATGCAGTTTCGATCGGTATGGCTGCACTCTATGCGTTGGGTTGTAACTCACCAAAATATGATGCTGAATACCGTAAAATGGGCTCAGCAGCTGGTTACTATGACGCCTACCACGTAGGCCAGTGTCCGGCTGGTATTACTACCCAAGATCCCGAGTTGGCTAAAAGATTTGATGCTAAGTTGGGTGGTCGTCGAGTTGAAAACCTGCTTAAAACAATGATTCTTGAAGCTCAAACACTGGCTCGCGCCTGCGGTAAATCACACTTGCATAACCTTGAACCAGAAGACCTAGTGGCTCTGACAATGGAAGCTGCGGCTATGGCGAAAGTACCATTGGCTGGAACTGATTGGTATCCGGGTAAGGGATCGTTCTAAAGTGAAGGGCTTTGGTTGGTTTATCAAAACTAGGCAAAGCCTTTTAGCATCGTTGATAGAGAATTGTTGTGATAAAGCATTGAAAAGTAATTGTTAATAACCGATTGTTAATACAATAAATTGAGAGGAGTCCATCTAATGGAAAAAGATTTAGAGAAAATTGGAAAAGAAAAAGGTATTAAGTATTTCCTAGTGAGCTGGGTTGATATGTTCGGCATGCTGCGTTCCAAATTAGTACCGACGCGGGCTATCAAAGAGATGCAAAAAAATGGTGCCGGATTTGCTGGATTCGCTGCATATCTTGATCTCACACCTGCGCACCCCGACTTGTTTGGTATGCCTGATCCTGACAGCCTCATTCAATTGCCTTGGCAAAAAGAAATTGGCTGGGTTGCTTGTGATCTGTGGATGAATGGTAAACCCCTTGAGGCGTCTCCGCGAGTTGCACTTAAAAACCAGTTAGCACGAGCAGAGAATTTGGGTTATCGCATGAAGACGGGTGTTGAATGTGAATTCCATCTTATAAATAAAGAGGGTACGGCACTGGCTGATGACATGGATACTCATGCCAAGCCATGTTATGACCAGCAAGCCGTAATGCGTCAGTACCCTATTATCAGTAAAATTGCAGATGCGATGCTTGAACTAGAATGGAATCCTTATCAAAACGACCACGAAGATGCGAATGGTCAGTTCGAAATGAATTGGGACTATGATGACGCTTTGAAAACGGCTGATCGTCACGTCTTTTTTAAGTATATGACTCGCGCAATTTGTGAATCGCACGGAATTCGTGCTACTTTCATGCCGAAACCTTTCATGGACTTAACGGGTAACGGCTGTCATGCGCATATGTCTATCTGGGATCTTGATGGAAAGAAGAACCTATTTAGTACTGATGGTGACGACCCACGTGGACTTGGATTATCGCCTTTGGCATACCAATTCCTAGGTGGGATTATGGAAAGCGCAGTGGACCTAACCGCAATCTTTAACCCGACTGTTAACAGCTTCAAACGAATCAATGCACCTCGTACAGTGTCTGGCTCAACCTGGGCACCTAATGCGGTTACTTATGGTGGCAACAACCGCACCCATATGGTTCGTGTACCTGATCCAGGGCGTTTTGAACTTCGTTTGATGGACGGTGCAGTTAACCCTTACCTGTTACAGGCAGGTATGTTGGCAGCGGGTCTTGATGGCGTTGAAAACAACCGTGATCCGGGTGATCCGTTGGACATCAACATGTATGAGGAAGGTCACTTGGCGAAAGATGCGCGACATTTACCTGAGAATTTATTGGATGCCATTCGTTTGTTAGACAAAAACAAAATCATGCGTAAAGCTCTGGGAGATGAATTTATTGATGCTTTTGTTAAATTAAAAATGGCTGACTGGAATGAGTTTACTCATCACTTAAGTACCTGGGAGCGCCAACATACACTGGACTGCTAAAACAGTTCTTAGAATTGAAACGGTTTTGATTTACTAAGGACCTCATCTTAGATCAGCTATGATGAGGTTTTTAGGTTTTTAGGTTTTAATGGATCAGACTGGACAGTTAGGAACCTGGTGTAAGTTGAATATAGCTCCAGTGTTTAGTCTGCTGCTATTGTGCAACAGCCTTAACTTTCAAATGTTTTTGGTTTCATTATCAATAGTTTACACATTCAATATCAAAATGAATTGATAAAGAAAATAAATACAAAGAATAATCAGGTTTTTAGAAAAAAATGGGTTGAATGTGTCGTTTTTGAGATACCTTAACCTGCTGTTGGAAACTATGATCTTGCTCGCGCTTGTCAGTAGATAATTGCTAGAAATATGCTTCATACCTTTATTAAAATGTGGGTACGAAATCCTGTCAACGAGCCGTTATCGTGAAATTTTCAATAACATAAATAACGAACTTAACCCCGCTATATGGAGAATAAACATGGCTAAAAGTGATATAGAAATTGCACGAGAAGCAACCCTGAAACCAATTTTTGAAATCGCTGATAATCTTGGTATCCCCGCAGACGTCCTCATGCCTTATGGTCATGATAAGGGGAAGTTATCAGCTGAATATATTAAATCCTTAGAAGGGAAGAAAGACGGCAAGTTAATTCTCGTTACCGCTATCTCCCCAACACCTGCAGGTGAAGGAAAGACCACAACAACCGTGGGTCTTGGTGATGGCTTAAACAGCATTGGTAAAAAGACCATTATGTGTTTGCGTGAGCCGAGTCTTGGTCCCTGTTTTGGCATGAAAGGCGGCGCTGCTGGTGGTGGTTACGCTCAGGTAGTACCAATGGAAGATATCAATCTTCACTTTACGGGTGACTTCCACGCAATCGGTGCAGCGCATAACTTGCTAACGGCTTTGATCGACAATCACATTCATTGGGGTAATGCTTCCGGTCTTGATCCACGTCGTATTACATGGAAACGTGTTATCGACATGAACGACCGTACCTTGCGCGACATTACTATTGGTCTTGGTGGCCCCGGTAATGGAACGCCACGTGAGAGTGGATTCGACATTACTGTTGCATCAGAAATAATGGCTATTTTCTGTCTTTCGACTGATCTGGATGACCTAAGTCGTCGAATTGGTAATATCGTGGTTGGTTATACGCGTGAGATGAAGCCAGTTTTAGCTAAACAGATGAACGCTCAAGGTGCAATGACCGTATTATTGAAAAATGCTTTTATGCCTAACCTCGTTCAAACATTAGAAAACAACCCAGCGTTTATCCATGGTGGTCCATTCGCCAACATTGCACATGGTTGCAACTCGGTTATTGCGACTAAGACAGCACTGAAACTTGCTGACTATGTTGTTACTGAAGCCGGGTTTGGTGCTGATTTGGGCGCTGAGAAGTTCTTTGATATCAAATGTCGTAAAGCCGGTCTTTCTCCAGCAGCGGTTGTTTTGGTTGCCACTGCTCGTGCGCTTAAAATGCACGGTGGTGTTGCTAAAGATCAACTCTCTGGTGAAAACGTTGAGGCAATCACAGCAGGTTGTGAAAACCTTGGGCGTCACATCCGTAACTTGGGTCAATTTGGTGTTCCAGTGACGGTTGCGATTAACCGCTTCTCGGCTGATACCGAAGGTGAATTGGCCGCAATTGCAGCCTACTGTTCAGATTTGGGTGTTAAAGTATTTGATTGTAATCATTGGGGTGAAGGCAGTGCTGGTGTTCAGGAACTTGCGACTCACGTAGCGGCTGTGGCTGACTCGGGTGAAGCTAACTTTCACACGCTCTATGAAGATAACATGCCTTTATGGGACAAAGCACGTCACATTGCTCGTACTTTGTACGGTGCAGAAGACATCATTGCAGATAAAAAGGTACGTGATCAATTTGCTAAATTTGAAGCAGACGGTTACGGAAACTTCCCCATTTGTATGGCTAAAACTCAGTACAGTTTCTCAACGGATCCTGCACTATTAGGTGCACCAACAGGACACGAAGTGAATATACGAGAGGTTCGATTATCAGCGGGTGCAGAGTTTATTGTTGCTGTTTGTGGCGACATTATGACAATGCCTGGTTTACCGCGAGTACCCTCAGCTGACAGTATTTGTCTCAATGACAAAGGTCAGGTTGAAGGCTTGTTCTAGGACCTTTGGGTACTACTAAAGTACTAATCTTTAGTAATACCAGTCGTTTTGGGCAGTGGTTTATAAAACCACTGCCCAAGGTTTTAAATATTATTCAATCCTACCGCCACGATTTAAACCCCGCTCAAATTGCATGTCTCGTCATTAGCTAAATAAGAAATCGCAGAGCCAATGCTTTATCGACTAAATCTCTTATCTAATTAATCAATCCCAAGAAAAGAGAATTTATGGTTTGTAGTCAGGCTTTGAATTGAGAGTAATCAGGCTTAACTTCCTCTACTATTTGAATAAATGTTCATCAACCAATGGGGGCTTCAAACGTTTTATCCTAATATTTAAATTCGGGATTGGGTCTAAGAGTTCAATCATTGGATTATATTTAAATGATTGATCCCGAAACGTGAACTAACTGGATAAGGTTCAATCGAGAGTGAGGATAGATATTTTTACAATAATAGCGCTAGTGATGAACGATCCGAATGCACGAGATGCAATCGGATCGCTATACAGCTAAATAAAAGTGGACCGTTAAGCTTAACTTCTAGAAGCTCGCTTTCTTTCGTTTTCGTGCAGGTGCTTCTTACGAATACGAATATTCTTTGGCGTAACCTCAACCAATTCATCATCGTCAATAAATTCAAGAGCTTGTTCTAAAGTATATCGAATAGGCTTGACAAGGATTAAGTTTTCATCAGTACCCGCTGCACGAATATTATTGAGTTGCTTACCCTTTAATGGGTTAACGCCCAAATCGTTTGCACGTGCATGAATACCAATAACCATGCCTTCGTAGACTGCTTCGGCGTGACCTATCATCAACTTGCCGCGTTCTTGCAAGTTGAATAGTGCGTAAGCTAGAGCCTTTCCGGTAGCGGTCGCTATTAAAACACCATTTTTACGCTGTGCGATTTCTCCAGAAACCCGTGGAGCATATTCATCAAATACGTGATATAGCAAACCGGTACCTGAACTCAAGGTCATGAATTCGGCCTGAAATCCAATTAAGCCACGTGATGGAATGACATAGTCAAGACGGACGCGACCTTTTCCGTCAGGCATCATGTTCTTCAGTTCACCCTTACGACTACCTAGCGCCTCCATAATAGCACCCTGATACTGATCTTCGGTATCTACTGTTAGTTGTTCAAAAGGTTCGCAAAGAACGCCGTCAATTTCTTTGATAATAACTTCAGCACGTGACACTGAAAGCTCAAAACCTTCTCGTCGCATAGTTTCTATTAAAATACCAAGGTGTAATTCACCACGACCTGATACGCGGAACTTGTCTGAATCAGGCAGTTGTTCAACTCGTAATGCTACATTATGTAAGCATTCTCGTTGAAGACGTTCGTCAATTTGACGAGAGGTTAGGTACTTTCCGTCTTGTCCTGAAAAGGGTGAGCTGTTGATACTAAAAGTCATGTTGACCGTCGGTTCATCGACAGTTAGAGGAGGCATGGACTCAACCGTATTGCGGTCACATAGAGTATCGGAAATATAAAGTTCTTCGATACCAGAGAATACAATAATGTCGCCTGCTGTGGCTGTTTCTGTTTCGATACGTTCGAGGCCCTTGAAACCAAAAATCTGCATCATTCTTGCATCACGAATTTTATCATCAGCGCCAATGATCTTGACTGGTGTATTGCGGTTAATCGTACCGCGACTGATTCTTCCTATGCCCAGTACTCCTTTGTAACTATCGTAGTCGAGGCTTGAAACTTGCATTTGAAACGGCCCGTCTACTTCTACTTGAGGCGGAGCGACATTGGCAATAACCGATTCAAATAGTGGTGTCATATCGCCGTCACGATCCTCGTGATTGGTCGATGCGTAACCGTTAAGGGCTGAGGCATAAATAATAGGGAAATCTAGTTGTTTATCATTCGCGCCGAGTTGATCAAATAAATCAAACACTTGGTCAACAACCCAGTCAGGACGTGAGCCAGGACGGTCAATTTTATTGACAACGACGATTGGAGTGAAACCCATTGCAAATGCTTTCTGAGTGACGAAGCGAGTTTGTGGCATTGGGCCATCGACAGCGTCAACTAAAAGTAAAACAGAGTCGACCATTGACAATACACGCTCAACTTCACCACCAAAGTCGGCGTGACCTGGTGTGTCGACGATGTTAATTCGATAATCTTGATTTTCTTTGATGTGCATCCAATTGATAGCAGTACATTTCGATAAGATAGTAATACCACGTTCTTTTTCAAGATCGTTAGAATCCATCATGCGTTCCTGTAACTCGGCACGCGCGTCTAAGGTGCCAGATTGTCTCAGCAATTGGTCAACAAGAGTGGTTTTACCATGATCAACATGGGCGATGATGGCAATATTGCGAAGGTACGCGCGGCTACTGGTAGTCATTATTTATATCGAGTGTGGATAAGGCGCGAGATTATAACCTGCAAGCCAAACAGTACAAGGCTAATCGTACAAACAAGTGCTCTATATGACGCTATTTCGCTTTATTATGGCTGTGTTTAACTTTTTTAGTTAAAAGTAGGTGCAATGTTGCCGTCGTTTATAATTAATTCCATTGGATTTTAATGGCCTCATTAAAAGTGCTGGCATCTAATTGCTCAATATTCTTTGGTTTAAACTGCGTCATTAACGCAATATGGCACTGTTCAATCAAACCCTGGCTCAGATTTTGTTCACGAAAACCTTCGATTAAATGAAAATAGTTAATGTTTTTTAAAAATAAATTCTTTTGGGCAGCCCTAGGTGTCACTTTGTAGGCTGCTTCTTTAGCGCACCAAATTTTATAAAAGGTATCTATCACTGGTTGATTGCCTTCATTAAGAAGCTGAATTTCCTCATGATTCATAAATTTCTTGGCTAACGATGAAAAATTTGGACGTATTTTTACTTGCTCGATATCAATGCCCACGGGTTTATTTGATATGGCAAGACCTATCTTCCCGTGTGAATGACTCAGGCTGAAATAATAGTCATCAGGTAAATTAATAATCTTTGGTGCTAAATTAGACCTTTCAACAAACTGCCATTCAGATGACGGTCGTTTAAATTGAAAGCTAAAAGCATGACGCATGAGTGCTCTGCTTAATAAATACTCATGTTTTTTAAAATCGCTGGTAATGCCAGCTAATCGACTAAGTTCACTGATTGATAACTGCGATTGAACTTGCTCTTCATATTTTTCATTGATGCAAGTCACCGCGGTGAACCATATTTTAATCATGGATTGGGCATCATAAAAATGGGGATGTTAAATAACCTCAATTGTTTAGAAAATGTTAGTTTATTTTTTATAATTGAATTAGTTTGTCAACAAGGTCATACAACGGTCTTCAACTATAAATAATAATGCGTACATTTAGAGGTGACAATGCCTAAATTAACACAGCTCAACGTTTTTACTTGTTTAATTATTCGACAGCTTCTTTTGGCAGTGGGTTAACCTTAAATATCAGGTATTTTCAAGTAGGATGATTAAACTAGATTAATCTTGTATTAATTGGTCAATAATAACCGGTGCGACAGCATTTGGGTATGGTAAAACACCATCAGAACTGCCGGTAAAGCTTTTTTCGCCGCGGTAATCACCTTCAGGAATAATTTGAATACCCAAGCCAAAGCCAAACAGGTTAGGTATTTCTTTTCCAGTTTTAATGTCACTTAATTCTCCAACACTTGAACGTCGCCTTACTTTTTGGGTAATGCCGTTTAGACTAATTTCAGGTAAGTTTGCTCGGAACCCCGTGCATTGGACAATCAGTGCGGCATCATCCAATAGATGTTCGGCATTAGAGAGTGACGCCATGGGTTCGAGGCGCACTCGATTTTCTGTCCCTTTTTTTATTTCGAGATATAGAGCCTTGGCGTCTTTGCGTAACCCTGCATTGCGATAAACCAGTCCGTTGACAGGGCAGACATCATCGATGGCATCAAAAGGCATTTGATTTTGATGAGCAAACGCTGGAGTACAGCGAAGTTTAACCAGTGGGTTCCTCTGCAGCATGATTATGTCTCGACCTTTAGCATAGGATGATAACGCTGGGTCATTAAGAAAGCGCCAAGCCACTGAGAAGCTACTATGTGAAGAGCCAATAATTAATATACTACCCTGTTGATAAGGCAGTGACCTGGCATTTTTCATCTGCAACAATGGCCCCGTTAAAACTGTTTTTTGGCGCCAAGGCAAAAGCTCTTTTAATAAATCTTCTCTGCCCCCACAGCAAAGAACCATTTTTTGACTGCGTGCTAATAACTGGTTGTTACTGCCAAAGCTTTTGCACTCATTTTTACTGATTTCAACACGTGTAACCTTTGTATTGAGCAGCAAATTATCGCCTAACAATGAGGTAATTATATTAGCAATAGGTTGAAGCATTAACTTTCCCACTTTGGGCAAAGGTATCAATGGTTGATGTACTTCAGGCTGTTGTAAATAATGATCACGTAAATCGCTGAATGGCGTTTCATCAAGTAAGCAACTAACAATTTCGTCGGCGTCAGTATTGGCATTGATCTGATAGCTATCCAATACACCACCAGATTGGCGATTACCCTCAATGGCTATTAGTGTATCTAGTAGGGTCTGGTATTTTATTTTGTCAGGCCCTTGTGCTTGTTTGACTTTATTGACCAGCGCAATAACAAAGCAAAGTCCAGCAGTACCCGTTCCGATTAATTGGCAGCGGGGAATTATATTCATAGCAGAGAGTGTTTCTGTCAAAACTTGAAAAGGGAGCATCTGCTGGTCATATCTTATTCTAAGCCAGTAAAAGGTGAGAGCACAGAATTATTTCATCGCTATATTGAATCTTAATTATTAAGATTAAATTATTGTGATAGTCCCTCAAATGAGAGCCGTTTGATTAATATCGAGTCTCTATGTTTAATTAGGGTAGTTTTCACTTATTTTTTCAACTGTTTCATTATATTATTCAGTATACACTTAAAAGACGCACTGAATTTTCTGTCGCCATTCTACATTCAATGACGTGTTTTAGTTTTATTGTACAATTAGAAGAAGAAAAAATTACTGTGCAAATTAGATCAGTCTAGAGAATTTGTAGTCACGTTAAAAAGACAATAATAGAAATGTTAGGGAATGGTGACTAGGTTACCCCATATAGTCTTTAATCGCTTATCACGGCCGCAATGCCAGCGATACGCATTATAACGAATTGGGTTGTTTTTATAAAAGTCTTGATGATGACTTTCTGAACCTTTAATGGGGTAAAAGACTGAAGCATCGAATATTGGAGTAACGACAGTCTCTGTAGGGAACATTTCAATCACTTTTTGTTTCGACTGTTCAGCTAGAAACCTTTCTTCTTCGGTTGATACAAATACTGCGCTCAAGTAACTACTGCCTTTATCACAAAATTGACCCTTGGCGTCAAAAGGATCAACATTGACCCAGAAATGTTTGAGGATGTCTTGATAATTAATTACATCATTGTCATAAGTGATCTCAACCGCTTCGTAGTGACCTTTGTGGTCTCCAAGATAGGTTGGGTCCGGTATTTTGCCACCCGTAAAGCCGGACACAACGGAGGTCACACCATCGAGTTTTTCAAAGTCAGATTCCATGCACCAAAAGCACCCACCGGCAAGAATCGCTTTTCCGGCTAACACATTTTGTATGCTAAAAATAAACAGTAGTGATATAACCAGATAGTTACTTTTTTTCATTCAGTCTCTTTTGCAAAATCAATATTCTTTATTTGTCTGAAAATTACCATTATCGTTCAGCGGATGAATGCCGAATTGAAAGTGCTTCAAAAAGCATATTCAATAATTATTAAAAATGTAATTTGGCAATACTCATTTCAAAAAAAGGTTTGCTCGCTTTATTTCGCCCCAAAATTTTTTATTCACCAGCCGGATGGGTTATTAACACTGGAACATCTGATTTTTGAGATAATTGATTGGCTATATCGTTAAAAAAGAATCGAGTCATTCCGACGCGAGCCTTGGTGGACATTGCAACAAGGTCAATTTTTTTTTGTTTAATTACTTTCAATATGGCATCTAAGGGATTTTTATCAAAGCTAACAACCAGAGAAACATTATAGCCAAGATCTCTTAGCCTGTTAGTGACTGGTATTAATTCAGCTTCAACATGAGCCTTGATGCTGTCTTGTTGCTGGGTTGCATAGATGGGATGGAGTGACGGTCTTGCTGAGCCATCTCCCGGCATATGAACATAGTCAGTACCGCCATCAATCTTACCAAAGCCAGCACCAGTCGGCGGTTTAGTAATAAAAAATAGCGTCAAATTATTATTACTGGCGGTTAAGAACTTTTCGATATGAGGAAAAATTTCCTGACTCAGTAGCGATTGAGTGAGTGGTATGAGCACTTTATTATTCGACATGATCGTTACCATCAGCGTTAAAATTGGATCATATTACTGAGTTACTTAGGCGAGTCAATTACTAGCCTTGAATCAACTCAAACGATATGATGGCCTCCTAATATTGCAGCCTCACTTAAAACAGAAAAAAGTGAGTGACTCTTAACTTTAATGAAGGATTTCCTATGTTAGAAATTAACCAACTAGCACCAGACTTTACGACGACTAATCAAGATGACAAGTTAGTAAGCTTGTCTCAGTTCAAGGAAGCTCAACATGTCGTACTTTACTTTTATCCAAAGGATGACACGCCTGGCTGCACGGTCGAGGCTAATGAATTCACGGCGCTTGTTACTGAATTTGCTGCTGCTGATACTGTTGTCTTAGGCGTCAGCAAAGACACCTGCGAAAAGCATTTGAAATTTATTGCTAAGCATGGCCTTAAAGTTGAATTATTAGCTGATACGTCTGGTGAGGTGTGTGAAAAATATTGCGTTTGGGGTGAGCGTCAGTTTATGGGTAAAAAATATATGGGCATTGCACGGTCGACGTTTGTGATTAATAAAAAAGGTGTCTTGGTTGAAGCTAATTACAAGGTTAAAGCGAAGGGTCATGCTCAACAAATATTAGACCTTGTATGCGCCTTAGATTGATTAGTTCGATTACAACGATCACTATTTTTTGTTTGATCTTAATAAACGAATACCTCTATATTCCTAAATTTCAGTGCCCATCTTAAAATTATAGTGCCCTTATGAATATTCTTTTTATTACAGTCGACCAATGGCGTGGTGAATGTTTGTCCGCCTTAGATCATCCCGTTGTGAAAACGCCCAATTTGGATGCGCTTGCTAAAGAAGGTGTTTTATTCAAACAGCATTTTGCTCAGGCGACGCCGTGTGCGCCTAGCCGCACATCAATACATACCGGTATGTATTTGCATAACCACCGATGTGTTAACAACGGTACGCCGGTCGATAGTCGATTCAATAACTGGGCGCTGGAGATGCGTAAGATGGGGTACTCACCGTCATTATTTGGTTATACCGATACGGCTCCTGATCCTCGTGGACTCGATCTAAAAGATCCTCAACTGACTCAGTATTGTGAGCCATTACCTGGCATTGGAAGTTATACCCCTTATAAAGAGGAAGTTTCGATGGATTGGGTTCAATCATTAATTAGTAAAGGTTATGAAATACCTGAACGGTTGTGGAGTCTCTATGGCAATAAAGAAGCTGGATTAGACTGGAAAGATGGGGGGAGCAGTTTATTGCCTTTGAATATTAAAACAGAAGACCATGAAACCCATTTTATGGTAAACAAATGTATCGAATGGATCAGTGGACAACGACAGCCTTGGGTCACTCACTTATCGCTGTTACGTCCCCACCCACCATTTGTTGCACCAGCGCCTTACCACCAGTTTTGCGATCCTGCAGAGCAAGCTCACCCAGTTCGATGTGAGAGTGCTGACAAGGAAGGAGGGCAACACCCGTTTCTTAAATACTATATTGAAAAAACGGTTTATGGTGCACCTGAATCGGTTAAAGAAATACAGCAAGCTAAAGCCCATTACTATGGCTTGATGAACGAGGTTGACGATAACTTGGGGCGGCTCATTGAACAATTGAAAGAAACGGGTGAATGGGAATCAACACTGATTATTTTAACCTCTGATCATGGTGAGCAAATGGGAGATCATTGGTTAACCAGCAAGTTGGGATATTTTGATCAGTCGTATCATATTCCCCTTATTATTCGTGATCCTAGAGCGAATGCAGATGTGAGTCGGGGCCAGCAGATCGACGCATTCACCGAAAATGTCGATATCATGCCCACGATGCTGGATTGGCTGGGTTGCGACATTCCATCGCAATGTGACGGGCATTCATTACTACCAATATTGCAAAGTGGTGTTGAGCCCGCATCATGGCGTAAACAGGTGCACTGGGAATATGACTTTCGATCCGTGTTAGATGATTCGGTTGAGCGTTCTCTTGGACTGACAGCCCATCAATGTAGCCTCAGTGTGATTCGCGACAGGCGCTATAAATATGTTCACTTTACAGCCTTACCACCATTATTTTTTGACTTGAAAAATGATCCTGATGAGTTTGTTAATTTGGCTGACAATGTGGAATACCAATCATTGGTATTAGAATATGCGCAAAAAATGCTGTCATGGAGAATGAATCATACTGATCGTGGGTTAACCGAAACCCACCTGAGTGAGGATGGACCCGTTACGCGTCGTTCTACATTACAGTAAAAGGCACGTTATAACGAATGAGGCTATTAGTTAGATTCTTCGAAGCGCTTAAATCGGCCCAGTTATTGGAGGGTTGTCATTTATCAAGTTGAATTGGCTTGACCCAAAAGTCTGTTTACCGGTTGTGCTGAACTTAGTCAGACGGGTTTATTTATCAATTGAGATAATTCAAAGTCAGTAGTAGGCTTATGCTTGACTCTGTACTATCTACAGAGTTTATGCTTTCCAATTATTTTCCAATTTTAATTCAATGACAATTTTATCCATTAAAATGAACGGCTCTTTCTGGCAGTGCAAACATACTTGGCTAAAAAGTGCGCATAACACTAAATGGTGCTTAATCGGTTGTGCGATTGGCGACTTTGCCACTATCGGATTCTTTCAATACACACAAATACCCTGGCCAACGCTTGCCATTATGATACTGGCTATTGTGAACGGTCTCGCTACCAGTATATTGCTTGAAACAATCATCATGAAGCGAGCTGGAATGAGCTTGAAACTGGCGTTTAAAACAGCCATTGGTATGAGCATGATTTCGATGATTGCGATGGAGACTTCGATGAATTTAACCGACTGGTATCTGACGGGTGGTGCCTTGCTTACTTGGTGGGCCGTGCCGCTAATGTTAATTATGGGTTTTCTCACACCATGGCCCTATAATTACTGGCGGCTTAAGAAGTGGGGAAAAGCGTGTCACTAACAGTCTATAAACGTGGCCAGCTAGCAAAACTCACAAGCTGCAATAGTGAGACGATACGTTACTATGAAAAGATAAACCTTTTACCCGAGCCAACTCGAGGTAGTAATGGCTATCGTTACTATAATAATGATCATTTGCAGCGATTAGGGTTTATCATGAAATCGAAGTCACTGGGCTTTAGTAATGACAAAATTCGAGAGTTATTAGAAATATCTCGTGGTATTGGTCAGCATACTAGGGCTGAAGCAAAGGCCTTAACTGAAAGCCACTTAGAGCAGGTCCGTCAGAGAATTAGTGATCTTAAAAAAATAGAAACGACACTGAGCCAAATTTCACATCAGTGCGACGGTGCTAATGAAAGTGCCGATCACTGCCCAATTCTTCTATCGTTGTTTGATCAAAATTTAGCAAAAGTCTAAGTAGCATAAAAGGCCTATCCGCCAATCTCAATCTGCGCAATCCAATCTAGACCCTATCCTTTTCCAGGTTATTTACTGTAATGCCTGAAAATTCATTCACCGTTCATGTACCAACAGTAGGCGCCATGAGGCGAGCAATTGATTAATTCCAACTAAAGGTCACCAGAAGACCCTAGCGGTACCTATGCAGTCTTTTGGTGTCCACAACGCAAATCATGGGACATTTCAAAAATGATTAGTAAACCAAGGTGACTGGTGGCGGCGCTATTATTTTTGGTAGCGTATCAGGCGTTGATGGCAAATTACCTTTTTTCTCAAGATGAAACAGAATTTTGTCGATAACCACCTGATCTTCGATACAGCGGTCCGACGTATCGGCGATAACCTTGACGGGACCTCCACAATGAGTATAGGTCTCCAACTTATAGCGGGAGCCTGGGGATGAAACTTACAAGTCTCTAACCTTCCGTTCCACATTAATCGTATAAACGGTCAATAACAAAGCACATGAACTGGCTAAAACAATACACAAAACTAAGGGTAGTGCACCAGATGTTTCTGTCAAAAAGAACGCCGCAGCTGCTGAAAAAGACGCCCCACCCAACGTCAACACCGCGCCACCTAAACCAGATGCCGAACCCGCCAAACTAGGATTTACATCAAGCATGCCCGCGGTAGCATTCGGCAGAACCATGCCATTTCCCAAACCAACAACCAGTGTAAACGCGAAGAAGCCCATAGGATGCACCACACCTGAAAGAATGACTGCAAGGCACGCCAACATCGGTAGTAATATCAACAAGCACCCAATAATTAGCATTTTCTCAAGCCCAAGCACACTTGAGTATCGGCCACTTATGAAATTACCCATGATATAACCTAGCGGAGTTAACATAAGATAAAGACCAATCTGTTCCGGCCCTAAATTATATGCAACTGCACCCACGTAAGGCGCCCCACCGAGGTAAGCAAAATAGCAAGCCGCAGAAAATGCGGTCGTTAAAGCGTACCCCCAAAAGCGTCTTGAAGTAACGAGTTGAGGATAAGCTTTGAACTGTTCTGTAAAGCTGACTGAGCGTTTTAGGTTAGTTTCACCGTAGTCAAAATAACTGAGT